>CEAR01009117.1_pt1 | contig 152628 bp, 167 predicted proteins | sample 557461 | NCBI WGS metagenome assembly CEAR01 (sample SAMEA3182075, study PRJEB8094) | gut metagenome | biome: human; feature: gut; material: Stool; isolation source: human stools | place: Canada | collected 2012-03-14 | reverse complement strand
GTCATTGTCGAAGAAACTTACAGGCGTTGATGTAAAAAAGATAGGTGGCGACCAGGGTTACTCGGGTAATGACAACAGAACTTTCTGCAAGGAGAATGGTATTGAAACCTCATTCACTCAGAAAGGACGAACTGGAAAGAATGAAGTTAAGAACGCTACTAAACGAGAACTTGCACGCGTTCGAGCTACAGCAATGGAAGGCTCTTTTGGAACTCAGAAGGAGCATTATGGTCTGCGAAAGATTGCTGCAAGGATAAAATCGACAGAGATCATGCTGATCTTCTTCGGTATCCACACAGCAAATGTGGTAAACCTTGCAAGACAAGAGTCAGTCCAAGTAGCTCTTGCAGCCTGATGTTCCACGCATGGAACACGACTTTACGGGAGTGGTAGCTCCAGACGTGACTGAAAATGAAAAAATCGGCCCTAAAAACAGAGCCGATGATATAAAAAACGATGAGTATGATCGGAAAAATAAGGGAAAGTCTGCTGGTTAACTCAAATTGAAGGAATTAAATGACTATCCCTATTTATGCAGTTGTCGTGCATGGAAAGCTCGTCGGGGCTGACTGCTCAGCCCCTATTCTTATGGATTACGCAAGCGAATTTTGATAATTTCTCGAAAAAAAAATGTTATGTTGTGGTATATTATTGATGTTTAGTTTATTACAACGCTTAAAAATATGCTGGGGGACGAACTGGGGACGGAATTTTGCTGGCCAAAAGAAAAAAAGAGCAAATATAGAATCGCTTTTTATTCCATATCGGAGGTTCCGTTTCCCAAAGATATGAAAAATTTATGTAATCCACGCAAAAGGTCGATTATAGGAGTTTAGTCTGGTTTGTTGTATATCTATTCAAGTTCTAAACTAAACCTTTTTCACAACGTCGAAATGACGGACATCGGCAACAAGAACGCTTATCTCTTTTTCTTTTGGCCAGCAACCTGCCTTTTGTACGTCGTTCCTGTTTAACGAACTCCCCGCTTTAGATCCTACCGTTGTATCTTTCTACATTTCCATCTTGCACATCAACTTTCGGTCTGTCTGATGAGAATTGTGTCGCAAAGGTATCTGTCATGTCTTTTTTTCTGCAAGGTCAGAGCCTGACGGTTCACGATAAAATCTCCACGCTCCGCTTCGCAGAGGTAGTATTTGATCGTGAAACCCTGCAAAAACAGCCATAACACCTTTTGAGGCGACATAATTTTCAATCAAGCCCGAAAGTAGCTGATGCTACATAAGGGAAAAAAGAAACTCAAAATTTAAGATTATGGCAGACTACGCAACGAATCTCTTCTTCGCAAGTACGGAGAACGAACGAGACCTCGACAAAGTAGAGGCTTTTTTGGACGACAATTTTGCCGATTGCTTCATCGAGCGTTCGGAAGACATGCTCGATGCACAATTCTCATCCCTTTGGGTTTACCCGGAAAAAGAAATAGACAAGCTGGTGGAATCGCTGGATGCCAAAGACGAGATTTACATCCGCATTCTGACATACGCACTCAAAGACGAGTACGTGAGTTTCCGGACATTCTCGCAGGGCACATGGAATATTAAGTTTTAATCTCAATGCACAGGCTATGTACGAATACGAAGAAAAGAGCGATATTATCGGCTCGCCTTGTTCGCTGATGAATCCTTACAAAGGTTATACGGAAGGTACAATCGTAGGCGATTATGGTAACACCGTAGTCGTCCGCCTGACCAGCGGGAAAGAGATTGTCGAGTTCCGTGATGAAGTGATTATCTATAATTGAAGCAATGACACAGATAGCGATGAAATTCGTCCAATGGGACGTGCCCGAATTGGATGGCCTGAAAGACAGCAAGGTCTACAGGTTGCGAGAGCGCCTCAATAACGGCGACAAATTGACCCGTGAAGAGAAGAACTGGCTTACCCGAAACGTGTGGGAGTGTTGTCGTTTCAGGCGGGGGATTGCCTTGGGCGGCTACCTTTTCGATTTTTCGGACGTGCTGAAACGGTATTTTGTCAAGCAGTACGGGCACATAACGGAGTATTACGCCATCGACAAGACAGCCTTGCGTTCGATGCTGTACGGAAGAATTGAAGTTATTGTTGAAGTGCCGTAATTATGGAAGTAACGATAGAACACAGTTTTTGCCCTTATTGCGACGAAGCGATAGAGCTTTATTTTCGGATTGTGAACACGATTCTCTTCTCCACGCATGAAGACGATCTTCGGGCGGGCATGGAACACCTGAAGAACCAAACGCTGCTCGACGAGTATTTCGTCTACGGTTACGGGGCGCACCACCTCTGGGTCTGCCAGCGGCGGGCGAGCGATAAAAGCAAAATCTTCGAACACCGGATTCTGATTGCCCGGTTCTGATTGCCAGAAAAGCGGACTGAAATGGGTCCCGTTTCAGCCCGCTTTTCTTTGTCCGAGCGGCAAACGCTGGCACGATCCACTTTTTTATCCCGAATCGCTACACGCTTCAGGCATAACGCCTGCGACACGCAGCCGCTTCTGTCGGAACCGCCGTTTGTAATTCCTTCCGGCTGCGCCGTTCCCTTTTTTAGAACCCGTCCATTTGCTCGGGAGCGCCTTTCCCGTTTTGCCGGAGGGGTAGGCTCCCGCCGTTTTTCCTTTGCCTCCTTTTTTCCCTCCTTTCCCTCGCTATTCTGCCCAGATGGACCTGATGCGGCCGACACCGATGCTTCACGCACGCCTTTTACCCGGCCTTCGTTCGACGGCCCTTCCGCGGACGCAGTGCCAAGGTCAGTCCGGTGGCATACCATCTTTTGCCGCTTCCATGCCACCCGCGGTCGCTTCGCTTACCCCGCCTCGATGTTCTTCCCGGGTTCACGCCGGAACGTGCTGCACTCTTGCCGATGGGCGGTCGGGTCTTTTCAGATCCGCGAATGCCGCTGCTCCCTGTTTTCCCCGCCTTTTCCGCGACCGTTTTCTGTCGAAGTCGCCCCATCGTTTTTCGCTGCAAAGTTAGGGTGCCGACGGGCACGACCTGTCAGATCTTGACCAATGGCGTAGCGGCACAAATCTTCCTTTATCGAGCCTGCGGTTTGGGCCTGCGCCCCAAAATAAAGCGTATTTATGCGCTATCCTTGGTGCATCCCTCTGCTGCACCTACTTTTTAAGCACCGTAAAACTGATTTATTAACTTCTAAAAAACAATCGCAATGAAAAAGATCGAGAACAGTTTCGCAGTAACCGGATTCGTGGCAAAAGACGCTGAAATCCGCCAGTTCACCAACGCAAGCGTAGCCCGTTTCCCGCTGTCGGTAGCCCGTCAGGAGAAGAACGGCGAGGATACCAAGCGCGTGTCGGCGTTCGTCAACATGGAAGCGTGGCGTAAGAACGAGAATGCCGACTCGTTCGACGTGCTGACCAAAGGCACGCTGCTTACCGTGGAAGGCTACTTCAAGCCCGAAGAGTGGGCCGACAAGGACGGCGTGCTGCACAACCGCATCGTGATGGTCGCCGTCAGGTTCTACCCGGCCGTCGAAAAGGAGGAAGAACCTGCGGAGCCGGCAAAGACAACGAAAAAGGGCAAGAAGTAAATCCTGCCTTATCCCGACAAAGCGGCCTTCGGGCCGCTTTTATTTTGCTCATTGCGGTGTCGGTATTGCTATCACTCATTTCTGCCCTTTCTCCGACGTCATTGATTTCCCTGTGCGAAGTTAAGCCGGGCGGGAACCAGCAAGGCGCGTTCCATTTGCGGTTGACGGCCATCGACTCGCAGGCTCGCTCAGGCATGTTCAACCCAAATGCAATCGTCTGTGACTTTCCGCTTCCTCCTTGCCTTGTTCCCTTCTTTCCGGCTTGGAGTTTTGCACGTGAAATTAAATCCCCGTCGGACGAGGTGGAAACCTCCGAAGAGAGGGATGAAAAAGTAAGCCAAACGAACATTAAAATTCAGGAAGTATGAAAAAACAGATGATTTGGTCGAGCATGGACATGCTGGACGACGAGGCAAGAGAGCAGTACCAGGAATTGCAACGGGAGGTGCAGGAAGACGACACGTACACGGTCAGCGACGCCGAGTGGGCGGACGTGGTGTCCGGCTCCCTGACCGATGAACGCTTGAATCTGGATAAAAAAATCGAAGGCGTTATCATCGCGTTCGCCTCGGTGGGCACATGGAGAGGACCGCGGCAAGGGTACCAAATTCTGGGCAGCAACATTGCCGACATCCTGTACTCCCAATGCGACGACGCGGAGTGGTACGGAGACAGCTACAATATCCGGGGGCGCATGATACATCATGACGGCATGAATTACGCTTTGTACCGCATCGCCAAAGATAGAAGCGAGGCGGAACGCATCGCCGACAAGATCTATAGCGGAGAAATCGACGAAGTCGGTTTTCGCAAGAGAACACGTTCCCTCTATCCGTATGTCGCCGATATTTACGGCTGGAAGATCAGGCGCCGCAAGTTGCACGCTTGAAAGTGGCACACGTGACCTTGAAATACCGCAACCGTCCGAAGGATGTGTTGCGGTATTTTGCACTCAAATCGGGGCCATCCTCTTATACCAAACAGTCTGTCTTACGCTGTCCCGACGGCCCGGCTACCCATTCATTGCGCATACGCCTTTCCCTTTTCTATCCGCTTCGCCTTGTACCCGGTTCGCAAGCCGCTTGTTTATTCTGCGAAATTGATTGCCGGCTGCCGGCCCTGTCAAGGACCGCTTTTGGCTGGCTGGCGGAAAATCTTCCTCCCCGGACTAAACGGCGAGTGTATTTTCCGCATCCTCCTTGCCTGGCCCGGCCGTCAATCCCGCAGGCAGAAAAACAATCGGCCTTCGGTACAGGACTACCGGAGGGGAAAAAGAGAAATTTAAATCTTTATAGACATGAACGGAATGAACAAGACAGAAGGAATGACGGTAGAGGAGGTAATGCGCCGGGACAAGAGATTCAGATACATGTTGCTGGCGCGGCTGCAATCGGACTGCGAGTATTACCTCGGTTTCGGTAACAGGAGTACCGGCCGCTTGTGGGCCGGCGATGAAGCGCGGCAAATCGAGTGGATGACCCGACTTTACGACGGTTTTCCTGAAGACGAAAAACCCCGGTGGCTGACCCGTGAGGAGATTGCGGAGTATGCCAACCGGATGCTTGTGGACCGATGAACCCGAAGAGCGAGGCGGCGTAAGGGCTGTCTACCAAAAAACGCAACCGCCGTTGACAGGCGGTTGCGTTTTTCATTGTCCGACGGGGCCGAATGATACCATGCTACCCCTGACAGGACCAGCGTTTTATCCTTTTTTATTCCCCTCTTTTACTGCCTCCAGAAATACTTTGGATGGCTTGAAGGCGGGGATGGAATGGGCTGGAATAACCATCGTCGTGTTCTTCGTGATGTTGCGAGCCACTTTTTCGGCCCTCTCTTTGACGATGAAACTGCCGAACCCCCGCAAGAACACATCTTCTCCGGCGATCATCGTCTCCTTTATGTTTCTCATAAATGCTTCCACAACGGCCTCCGCTGCCGTTTTTTCTACCCCGGTCTGATGTGTGATCAGGGCAACTAACTCGGCTTTTGTCATTTCAGTTCTTGTTTTATGTGAGTTTTATGCGATAACGATATTGTCTTTTCCATGAGATGCGGCATGCGATTCCGCAGTCTAACGGTCGCGCTGATAGTCGCTTTTGCCGAATCCTCCGAGCAGAACCCTCACGATGCCGCAGAATAGATAGAATCCTGCCAATACGATAATAATATCTAACATAGCTTCCGAATTAAAGATTATACCCCATATAAAAATATGCAAAATCGGCGAAAAAGCAATACAGGGTGGCGTTCCCTTCTGTTTTCCCCCGTGTGCCGCCGGTCGGTTATTTTGTCTCGTCCTGTTGCTTTTTGACACGCGGGCCGCTGGTTCTGCCGCGGTTGAGATATACGCCGTATTTGTTGAGTACGCGCCATATTGAGCTTTTGCTGTTAAAGCCGCTCACCTCCCAGATGTCGTCGATCGAATAGCCGTTGTTGTACATATCCACGATGGTTTTTTCCCGTTCCGCCCTCGACATGGCCTTCTTCGTTACCGGTGGCTTGATGGTTTGTTGCAGTTGCATGATATGGCTGGACGACTTGCGTAACACGGCTACCTCTTCGGGCAGGGCCTCGAACATCTCCAGTACCTGGGCTGCCGTTGTATCGGGAAACAGTTCGCCCAGGGTGTCGATTTTGTCGTGGATGGATACCAGGCGCACCACCTTGATCCGGCACAGCTCGACGAGTGCGGCCAGCCCGCGCAAGTCGCGCACGGCGTTGCTGAATTTGGCCACTACCAGTTCGTCGCCTCTGCCGAGGCTTGCCATGAGTTGTTTCCACTGCGGCCGGAGCGCCTCGTGGGCGCACTCTTCCTCGACCACCTGTACACACCCGTATTGTCGCATCCATTCTTTGTCCGCATCGAGCGCGTCATAGGAATTAGCCTTGAATATGTAACCCACCTTTGCCATATCTCTATACACTGTTTAGGATAACGGACACAAAGATAAGATTTTAATTCGATAAAATCATATTCAGAGTTGAAATCCTCTGAAATCATACTCTAAAATTACTCTTTATTGCACTTGTTTTCATTGATAATCATATTGTTGAATATGATATTTGTTTTTATGTAAAATATGATTCCTATTTGCTATCTTATTGAAAATAATATATAGATTTGCGGCTAATGATATGAATTTGGGATATGAAAAATAGAAAATCATATTCAAGATGTCCGGCGCTTTTAGCCGTATTGACCGTCTGTTCGACCGTCTTGTTCCTGTTCTCTTCGTGCGGGAGCGGAAACGGCAAACCGTCGTCCGTGGGCTCGGACGATCCTGCCGACACCTACCGCGGGTACCTGTCCGAAATACGGCGCTTGGACCACCTGACGGCCAAAGAACTGGCGGGACACCTTAAACGGTGGCAGACCGTAAAGGATTCCGTTTTTGCACGCCTGCGACGGGACACGCTCGGCCTGCCTGGTTCCGATGCCTGTAAGGTGTGCGAGGGGATACACGATTCGCTCCGCATCGAGTTCTCCCGTCTGGCCTTGTCGGGGCCACGCACTTACGGGGAGCTGCTCATGCTCAAGGAGCGGCTCTCGCCCTACGCCGCGGACGAGGAGCTGCGCCGCGCGGCCGAAACGGTTCGCCCGTTTTTCGCCTCTCTGGACGGCCATCCGGCCTGTCGTGACGACAGGCGACAGGTGCTTTCGACCTACCGGGCGCTGCTCGCCGAAAGCATCCGCGACGGCATCCACAGCCGCGATGACCTGACCGCCTACATCGCAAGAGAAGATGCCGTCTTTCGGGGCTTCCTCACGCATCTGCACGAGCTCGGAAGCTCGGACGTGGCCGACATCGCATGCGATACCGAACGCTGCTGCTCGCAGGTCTTCCTCGCCGCCGGGCGCGGCGAGATCGCCTGGCGGGATGCCATGCTCTTTCTGGCGATGCGCACGGGCCGCCGGCTGATACAGAACGCCCATACCTGCATCGACGACATCCGGAACCGGCGGGTCAAAACGCCGCAGCAGGCGTGTGCCTACATCTGGATGCTCCTCCAGCCCTATGCTTCCATGGACGGCCTTTGCCTCGCGCTGCTCTCTCCGCAAGAGCGCGAGCGCCTCGACGAGATCGCCGCGCAGACCTCGGCCGCGTTCGAGGCGTTGGGCTCAATTCTGCAATCGACGGGCGACCGACAAGACGAATTGCCCGGAATGCTCATGGAGGCATTTATTCACACGCTGTAAACCTCATTCGCAATGAATATGCTACGACACTTTTATAACGACTTCATGGCGCTCGTTCCGCTGCAACTGCCGCAGTTGATCGACGTGACGACGATGGAAAAGCCGCAGTTCTACGGCGATTACGTGCTGCTTACCTTCCCGCTCCGGGACTCTTACGACCTGGAGGAGGTCATGGATATGTTCGAGGATGACATGGAGCTCATCACGCTCTACCACCATATCCCCATGCGTGTCGGCGAGTTCGGCTATAGTACGTGCGCCTATTCCAATCCCGCCTTCGGACAGATGTTCAAGATGAACGCCCGGACGGAAGAGGACGGCAAGGTGCATGTCGTCGTCGCCACCGTTTACGATTCGCTGGAGCTGATGTACGGCGATCTGTGCCTCGACCTCGAACTCCATGCCCGCAGCGGCACGTTCAAGTACAAGAAGATCAAGGAGGAAGTACTGATGGATTTCCTGTAAACGACCGAGCCATGCGAAACACGTTGTACCGACAGATGGTCTACTGGATCAACATGTACCGAACATGGATAAAGGTTGCCGACGATAACCTCTACAAGGAGCATATCATTTCAAGAAGCGACCGTACCGATTACGTCGTTTCCCGCACGCTGGTGCTCCGGGCGTTCAAAGCGAACGGTCAGTACGCCGAGGGTACGACCTGGGAGATCCCCGAACACGAACTGGACAGGGCGCTGGCCACCCACCGCAAGCAGGACGCTTCGTTCCGGCAGCGCATCAAGAAGGCGGCCATGTACCTTTCCCCCGCGGATGCCGAGGCCATTATCCGCTTGGCGACCTACGGTATTGTCCGCCTGGAACTCGTGATACCGCCCGTTCCCGTGCGTGAAAAACCCTACTACCTATGATGTGGATTGCCGTACACCTCGCCTTTGCCGCACTGCCTTTTGTGCTTACAGCGGCATTGTATAGCAGGAAGCGCCGCTTTCCGGCAGGAGAGGGCGACGCCCGGGCACGCGACGCCAAGGCCCGTAAATTCTACGCGCAGCTCTTGCTCGTCCTGCTGCTCCTGTACCACTATGCCTATACGAACGGACACCCCAGCGGCTTCGGCGTCCTGCTCTCTACCGGAGCGTGTGCCGCATTGTTCTCCTCCCGGCGGACGGACCGGTGGCTGCGCGGTTTGTCCGGCCGGCCGCGGGCCTTTGCCGAGCTCGCGCTCGCGGCCGTGGCTATCGGCTTCGTGCCCGGTCTGTACCCCGTGGCCGTTACTGCCGCCTACTGCCTTTTGGCAGCTCTGTTCTATCCCTCCGCTCGGGCCATGTCCGAATGCGACGGCAAGGAGGTGGAGCCCGGACGGGCGGAGCCTCCCGCAACATCTGCCGTGCCCCATCGCTACGATCATCGCGCAGGGTTGCCGCATGATGCGGACGGCGGCAGCTCCGACATATCCGCACACGATTATCATCAATAATATCGACGAATATGGAAAACAAGAAAAGAATGCCGGCCACGGTGCTGGCACAAATGGAGGTTTTCGACTACCTCAAGGAAAAAGTCGGCGAACGAAAGACGAGAACGGAAGCCTACTGCGACCTGTTGGACAAGGCGATGGCAGGATTCGTCTCTTCGTATTTGAGGCGCCAGGATTATGAACTCCGGCCCTGCCAGTGCCATGTTACCGTTTCCGACCTGGCTGTGGAGTGGCGCTGGCACCGCGCTACCGTCCGTTCCTTTCTGGACACGCTGGAGTCGTTTGGTCTGCTGACGCGCATCCGTCTTCCCAAGAGCGTGGTCATTACCATGGCCGTGCAGTCCGGACAGCCTGCTCCGGCGGACGATGTACAGTCCGTATCCGGCCTTGCCGCGCAACTGCGGGAGGTACTGTCCGATTGGGTGGTCGGCTATGCGGACTCCTCCGCGACCGGCTCGGCGTGCGGACAGCTCGTCCGTAGCGCGATGACCGCATCCGGCGTCCGCGTCGATCCGGATAAGGCGTCGAAAGACGACGATCCGCTGGCGGTCGGAATCCATGCGACGGCTATGGGGTGTATCGCCCTGGCTGCCATGCAGCGCGTGCTGCGCCGGTCGAGGTTCGACGATCGTCTGGAGTTCATGGATTTCTTCCGTCTCGATCTCGGCGGGGAGTGGTCGTCGCTCATCGAGACCTCCAAGGTGCTTGCGGGGCTCATTCTCGATGCCGAAGCGGACGGGACGACCACAGAGCCGGACGCAACGCAAGAGGGCCTCAAATCGTTCCGCAAGTCCTTTCTGGCGCTTGCGGCACACGTACTGGAGGAGGCGGATTGACCCGAAGGCCGGAAACGGAGTTTGTATAACCCCGACAATCCGCCCCTGTTCCGGCCAGGCATTCTGCCGGTTGTAGCGGGCACGCGGGCTTGCCCGCCTGCCACCAAACGAAGGGTGGGGTAGCTCAATACCCCTACCGGCTGACGCCGGCGGGAGCGGTGTCCGGACAAGCAGCAAGCTGGGACACGGCGGATTGTCCGAATCAACGCGAAAAAGTATGGCAAAAGCAAAACAGGTACTCGATGTCCGGGTATCGAAAGGCATCACGACATCGCAGAGCAACGAACATCAGCGCCGTTGGACGGAGAAGGGATGGGAACAGGCGCTCGAAAAGGGCAATTACGACCCCAGCCGGGAACATCTGAACTTCGAGATCGTGTCCGGCAAGGTCCGTCCCGTCGACAAAAGCCGCAGTATTCCTGAACGGATGGCTGAAATATTGGACCGGCGCGGGATCAAGGACCCCAACGAGGGGCTGGACGAACCGAAATACCGCACGGTGGTCAATATCATCTTCGGCGGTTCCCGGGACCGCATGCGCGAACTGGCGTTCGGTTCGCAGAAGGTAAATTTCGATAAGGGGGCGGACAATTCCGACGTCGAGCGGAAGCGCGACATCGAACGCTGGGCGAAGGATGTCTATGCGTTTGTCAGCGGCAGATACGGCGAGCAGAACATCGCCGCCTTCATTGTACACCTCGATGAAATAAACCCGCATGTACACTGTACGCTGCTGCCGATCAAAGACGGCCGCTTTGCATACAAGGAGATATTCGCCGGAAAGGACAAGTACGAGTTCAGCCAGCGGATGAAACAGCTTCATACAGATTTTTTCACCGAAGTCAATACGAAGTGGGGGATGTCGCGGGGACGGAGCGTTTCCGAAACGGGCGCCCGGCATCTCACGACCGAGGAGTACCGCCGTATGCTTTCGGAGGAGTGTACGACCTTTGAGGAGAATATCGATCGCCATCGAAAGGTGCTTTTCTCCATCCAGTCGGACATCCGGCTGGCAGAGCGCCGGGTCAAGGGACTTACCACGATGGTCGATAACCTCGAAAAGTCGAAGGCTGAAAAGCAGGCGCAGCTATCGGCAGCCGAACGCGATCTGGCAGCCAACAGCGACGATGCGGCGGAGCTGGAGATGCTGATCGAGTCGTTGCAAAAGGAGCTGCAAGGTATCGACAGACAACTGGCCGACAAGCAGGGTAAACTACAGGCAGCCGACCGGCAACTCGCCGACCTCAAAGAGAACATGGATGCCGTCCAGCAACGCACGGAGGAGCTCCGGGCGGAAGCCTACCGGTACTCGCGAGATGTCCACTCCAAAGTGGACACGCTGCTCAAAGACGCCCTGCTGGAAGGTCTGGTCGGCGAATACCGGAACCTGTCGGCACGGCTGGACGCTCCGCAGCGGCAACTGTTCGACGACACGCTCGTACAGGCAATCGCGGAACAGGGCGCGGAGGTCATGCACTGCGCGACGATGCTCTTCCTCGGGATGGTCGACGATGCCACTACATTTGCCGAAACGCACGGCGGCGGAAGTGGCGGAAGCGACCTTAAGTGGGGGCGCGACGAAGACGAGGACAACCGCGCATGGGCACTCCGCTGCATGAGGATGGCCAGCCGCATGATGCGCCCGGCCATCGGCAAAAAGCCCAAGCGATAAACGGCATCATCTCCCGCAACGAATGAAAGTATAACAGGTAAAACGATTGGATAATGACAAAACGCATCATCTTTATCTTCGCGGCGCTCTGCTCGTTGCAGGCCCGCGCGAGTGTCCGGCCCGCACAGGCTGACACTGTACGGTACACATCCTTCACCGATGCCGCAGAGCTGCTCCAGCCGGTGCAGCCCACCCATCTCGACGGCGTGATTCTTCCGATGCGCGGAAGCGGCAACTGGTTTGTCGGTATCGCCGGAGGCTCGACCGCCTTTCTCGGTACGCTGCTCGGCTGCGAGGACCTGTTCGGACGCATCGAAACATCGTACAGCCTCGCCGTCGGCAAGTGGTTCACGCCCTCGGTCGGCGCACGGATCAATTACAGCGGATCGCGCTTCAAGGACGCCCGGTTGTCCACACAGAGGTACCACTATGTCCATGCGGATCTGCTGTGGAATGTTCTCGGCCGCGGGTATGCCCGGCAGGAGCAGGTGCGCTGGGGGCTCGTTCCCTTTGCGGGCATCGGCCTGCTGCATCATGCTACGAACGGGCACAACCCGTTTGCGGTCTCCTACGGCGTACAGGGGCAGTACCGCATCTCCCGAAGGGTAAGCGCCGTCGCGGAACTCTCCGGCACGACCACCTTTCAGGACTTCGACGGCTACGGCCGCGCCAACCGTTTGGGCGACCACATGCTGTCGCTGACCGCCGGATTCACGTTCCATATCGGCAAGACCGGCTGGAAGCGGGCCGTGGACGCTGCACCCTATATCCGCCGCAGCGAACGGCTTGCGGAGTATGTGGATTTCCTGTCGGAGGAGAACCGACGCTATGCGGGCCGGCACGACTGCGACCGGCGGACGCTGGCCGAGCTGAAGAAGATACTGGAGATCGAGGGCCTGCTCGACGCTTACGGGCATATCCTGCAAGAGGACGGCGAGGTCGGCAAAGATTACCCTGTGAACAATTACAGCGGGCTGAACTCGCTGCGTGCGCGGCTGAAGAACCGGCAGTGGGACGGAACGTCGCCCCTCGATACGACGGAGGTTCGGCCCGGCGGCGGGTCGGTTTCCGTGCGTGTGGAGGCCGGTAGTGCGAATTCCCGGTACGGGTGTAATGCCCGCCGCGACTCCCTTACTGCGGATTCCGTCGCTTTCCGGCCGGCCGGCGGCGAATGTATCGGCGCTCCCGTCTATTTCTTTTTCAGCCTCAATACGGCCCGTTTGACAGACCCCTCCCAGTTGGTCAATCTCGACGAACTGGTACGAGTTGCAACGAAATACGGTCTGACGGTGAAGGTTACGGGAGCGGCCGACAGTGCGACCGGAACAGTCGGTATCAACGACGCCCTGAGTGTTTCGAGAGCAGACTATATAGCCTCGGAGCTGAACAAGCGGGGATTACCGTCCGACAGGATCACCAAGACCGGTGAAGGCGGCATTTCCGATTACGTTCCTACGGAAGCCAACCGGCACTCGAAGGTAGAACTGTTCTTCGACAAATTGGAAAAAACGGAGATTCATCCGTAAGCGGATAAAAAAGAGAGTATCGATGTCGATACTCTCTTTTTTAGTAGATGTTGTATTCCGGATTCTTTAAGCAGGATATCAGTTGCCCGGTTTGAGATTTTTGTCGTAATCCCAGAAGAATTTTGCCTGTATAGGGGTGTTGTGGACCACTTTCAACTTGCCGCTATTCAGGCTGTGGATTACTTTTCTATCTTCTTCCGTCAACTTGAAATCAAATTGTATAAGAATAAAGCAATGAATTTTAACCTATTTCAGAGCAGGGATTCAAGGCGTTTCTTCTCGAGAGTCTCGGTCCTTCCGGAATTGAAATATATTTTCATCTGTCGATTGCGGGACGGAGTAGTCCCGGCTGTTATTTTGCTGTCTGAATAAATACGCCCTTTTCCTGTTCTGCAGGGACAGAAAAAGGGCGCAGGAATAAAGGTTTATCCCTTGATCATAATAAGCAGCATCTTGAATGCCTTCACGGCATGTACCGAATGGGGTACGTTTGCCGGCATGATGAGCATCTGACCCTCCGTAAGACGATAAACGTCCTCTGCGATGTGAATTTCCGCCTCCCCGTCCAGTATCTGACATACGGCATCGAAAGGCGCGGTATGCTCGCTCAGTTGCTGTCCCTCGTCGAACGAGAAAAGCGTGAGGTTACCCGCCCGGTTATGGATGAACTCTTGACTTACGATACTGCCTTCGGCATACTCGATTTTTTCTTTGGGCGAAAACGGCCCTTTCATCAATTCCAATTTTTTCATCTCGATACATTAAATGTAATAAATCACAAAATAATAAATCCCTGCCAAAATGAACGCGACCGCAACGATCAGGTTCAACCATTTCTGGAACTGGTTTACCCGGTTGTAGAATCGCCCCAGGCTCGACATGCCGAAGGCTACGATCCAGGCGATGAGCACCACCAGAATTCCCGAGGCCACGGCGAATACAACCGGATAGAGGTAGCCTCCCGGCTCCAGCGCCGCCATCGGCAACAGCATACCGAAATAAAATACGCCGCTGATGGGACAAAAGGCCAGCGCGAACAGCAGCCCCAGCACGAACGCTCCGAAACTGCCCCGCAGACGCTTGCTGCTCTCCGAAGCTCGGAAACCGAACTTGCCGAAAGGGAACTTACTGCCCAGCAGCAGGAATACCCCATAGACGATCAGCGTCGGAGCGAGAATGTACCCGCCATAGTCGCTGACGAGGCTCTGAACAAAAAACGTGCTGGCCCCTTTCTTCAAAACGGGAATACAGATCAGTCCCAGCACCGTATAGGATACGATGCGCCCCAGAGTATAGAACAGTCCGTTTGCGAACACACGCCTGCCGCCGCTCATATCCCGGCCGATGTATCCGAGGACCATGACGTTGGTCGTGAAAGTACAGGGACTCACCGATGTCAGTATACCCAGCAGGAACGCCGTGAGAACCGGCAGATTGCAATTATCGAGTAAAGAATTTACGAATTGCTCCATCGCACGGGCTTATTCTTTCAACAGCTTCCCGATATCTTCGGCCAACTGCTTGCGGAACTTTTCGGTATTCGTCCGTGCATTTTCGATGGCGAACTTGGAAATGTTACGGACCGTTTCCTTATCACCGGCATCGTGACGGATCAGCAACAGCGAAGTCCAGGCTATCTCATATTTCTTGGCTTCGTCCTTGCCTTCGGGTTTCGAAAAATCCACGACCCGGTAAGAGACGTTCTTCCCGTCGGCGGCAAGTTCCTCCGCCACCTCCTGCGAATTTTTCTTGATAGCCTGACAGGTCTGGCACTGTTTCACTCCATGGAACACGACGACCTCTACGGCCGGTTTGTCGTGCTTCGCCTCGTTTTGAGCCCGGACAACTCCGTTGCCGAACATGAGGGCTGCCAGAAGAGGCAGCATGATTTTTACGGTTTTCATTTTTCGTCTTCTTTTAATTGGTTATCGATACTTTTTCAATATTTCCTTGATTTCGTCCACCGACAGGTCGCGGCCGAAGGATACGGCCTTTTCGTCGATGATGAGCGCCGGCATCTGCAGCACCTCGTACTGCAATGCCTTCGTGATGTCGTGAATGAACTCCACCTCCAGATCCAACCCCAGTTCGTCGACTGCGATCCGGGCGTTGTCGTACATCTGGCTGCATGAAGAGCATCCTCCTCCCAATACTTTTATTTCCATTTCTTCCGTGTTTATGTGTATGAATTGAATTTGATTGTTTTCTGTTAAAAAACGGTGAACAGCGACACCCGGAACCAGACCGAGTCGTGCCGGTCCGGCGTCCGGCTGATCGTATGCTGCGACGTCGATGGTACGGCCTGCTCGTAGCGGGAAAGATCGTAGACGGCCTCCGGAATACGGTTGCCCCGTCCGCAAAGCATCTGCCCCCGCAGACCGAACGTTCCGAACCGGAAATGCCTTGCCACGGTCAGTTCCGCCGTATACAGCTCCGCCGTATTGGCATAGTAGGCATAAGTCGTGAACGCATGCTGGAATTCCGTGTTTTTTTCCAGGTCGACTCCGACCTCATAGCGGCTCTCGGGAACTGTCCGGTGGCTCCAGCAACCGCGCAACTCCACATCGAACTTCTCCCCGGAATACCGGGCTCCGATTCCGAGGGAGGGGGTCAGCAACACGTTGCGGATCAGGTAATCGTGGTCCTTGTAGGTCTCCTCGCGCATCATATAGCCGACGCCTCCGAGCAGCGACACGGTATAGTGCCGTCCCAGAAAACGGGAAACCTTGAGTTCCGCACTTCCGTCCAGACGCTTCATCCCATAGCGGTTCTGTTCTCCGATCTTGCGGAAATCGTACACGTCCACACCGTCCTGAGACGACGAAATATAACGTTCGAAGATATTTTCCGTTCCCTTTTTATCCTCATAAGCGGCCTTCACCAAAAATTCCGCTCCCCACCGACGGTCATTCCACAATATGCCCAGATCGGCATCGAAAGTATTGGCCGGAGCCCGGTAGAGATTCACCTTATAATTGTTCTCTTCCGTCTTCATCGTTTCACGGCCGTATCCCAGCAACAGATTCAGGCGCAACGCCCGCGAAGGGTCGGAATTGAACGTCAGATTCACGCCGTAAGCGTTGATATGCTGCCGTTGTTCCATGGAATTGAAAATCGGGCTGAAAATGTAGTCGAACATACCGAACCCGTATTCGATGAAGAAACCGGCGAACTGTCCGGTCCGGAAGTGTTTGACATCCGCATGCTGGCGATGGTGCATGAATTCCGCGTTCAGGGCTATGACATGGCGGCGGAATGCATAGGCGGCACCGGCCTTGAACGTAAGCCACGTGGAGATATCCTCTATACGGGGATCGTTCTGGCGGAATGCGAAATCGCCCGTATATTCCCCCGACATGCCCAGATCGAACCGCCCGAGCCGGAACGAGTACCCGCACATCAGATCGTACTTTTCATAACGGAAGTCGCCGCCCGTCGAATCGGCAACAATGTAAGGCCAGTACAGTCCGGGATTGCGCAGTGCGCTCCAACCGACGTTGTCGTTTCCTCCTGCCGTAAATCCGATCCGGGCGAAGAACGTCGCCCGGTCGCCCTGCTTGTATCCGTCCGCCCGGACAGAAAAATCGCGGAACTCCTGCCCCTCGTAAGGCAGATAATCCCCTTCCTGTCGTCCGGAAGCCCCGTCCGCAGCGATGAAGATCGTACCGGGCTTCTCTCTGACGAACCCGGGATTTTCGGCCGAAAAGTAGCGCCGCTCGCCGACCATGCGGTGTATCAGGGCCGGATTTCTCAGATAAGCGTCCCGCATGTCCGTCCCGGGCCGCAACGAACGGTTCTCGAACTCGGTCTGCAACGGGGAATTCGACGCCGTCGAGGTCAGCCTCTCCTGCCCCCTGACGGAAGGAACGCTACACAGGCTGCATAGGAGCGCAGCGACGATTCCCGGTGTGAAATATGTGTGTCTTAAAGGCATCCTCAGTGTATATTAAAAACTGAATGTCATCTCGGCCCCGAAGAACGATTTCTGCCATACGCGCACGTTCTGGTTGTAGCGGTTCTTATACAGGGGATTGATGTCCAGAATATTGTTCACGAAAAACGAGGCGCGTATCATCCGGCTGAACTCTTTGGTCACCTTGAAATTAACCGTCAGCGATACGGGCAGCGTTTCGCTGAAATCCTCCTTATAGATATGATAGTGCCGCCACACCGTATGTCCGTCCTTAATCGACTGCAGTATCCGGTCGTCCACGGTATGCATCCGACCGTCCGTATCGAAATAGGCGGAAGGGTATTCATCTCCGTTGATACGCATCTCTTCATTCAGCCAGATGAACTGGAAGAAGGTAGTGAAAATCATTTTATAGCGCGGAATATTCGTGTTGAACCAAAGGTTCGTATTGAAAATCCGCTGGCGGGTGATATCCTGACGCCGGTAAATTCCCACGTACGGTTGCGGACGGTCGTCGTCCCTGAAGGCAGGATGGTACTGCAACGGAGCGCCCGAAGAGTAACGCGTATCATAATATGCGCCGTTGATCTCCACCGTCGTGGACAGAGGGATGATTTTCGGGAAGCGCAGCAGGTACTCCAGACCTTTTTTCTCGACCTTCATGCTGTTGCGTACGATGTCCATATCCACGAACGTGGCATACGGGTCCGCCACATAATCCTCCTTTTCCGGCCGGCGGCCGACGATCGGCTGTCCGTCGATCGGATCGACATAGCGTGTGTAACGTACGGGAGAATACTCGGCGACGCTTTCGAATCCCCGGTCGGAGTGCTCCTTGAAAAAAGTCAGGGACAGGGAGTAGCCTTCGTATTCCACATCCCATCCCGCTTCGTATTTCGTATTCCGGTTCGGACGCAGGCTATTGTTCGTGACATCGTAGATTTTCGTATAGGTGATCAGATGGTTGAACGGATCGTCCTGCTTGGTATAAGCGTTCAACACGATCATATCTTTGTAGACCCTGTCCGGGTAGATGTAATCGAGCGTAGGCAGCTTGTTCTCCTGTCCGAACCCGAAGCGGAACATATTGCGTAACGATTTGCCGCCGGCAAGATCGATATTGAACGACAACGCCGCATTGATACGGGGTTCGACCTGCAACTTTCTCAATTCGGTATATTTCGTGTCTAAATTGAACATCTGCGTAAACCGGACCCCGGCGTTCAGCTCGAAATCGAACCAGCGGTTCGAATGCTTCAGTTGTTCTTCCGCATAGGCTGCGCCGACCGACAGTGCGGGAATGCTTCGGTTGGGCACCGGACGCACGTATTCGTTGTTCCCCGGATAGGGCGGCCGGGTCATGTCGACCATAACGCCCTCCCCATAGTTCTTGGTCCGCTTCCATGAAAGACCGTATATCACCTTGTGGCGGAAAGAACGCGTCTCGAAAAGAGATTCGGCATTCAGTTGCGTAAGCAGCGACAACGGCTTGTTCTCGATCTGGAAGGGACTGTAATAGGTAGAAGGAAGGTATATGCCCTCCGATTCGCCCTCCTCTGTCGCCAGCGGGGACGGAAGCGGCGTCCCGGTCTGCACGAGGCGATTGCGGTCTATCAGGTCGTAGGTATAGTCCGCCGAAGCGATGAACTCGACATTATCGACGATCTTCCCCAGATCGTACATTTGCGCCTTGAATGAAGCGCCGGTCCTCGAATACTTGTTTCGGAACGACTCGTTGTAATCCTGCGTCAGCTCGTCCTCCTTAGCCTGGTTCAGCGTATAGACCTCGGACAGTTTGAAAAAGAGGAATAGCGTCTTGTCCCCCACATCGACGGAATTGTTATAGGTGACCTGGCCCGTCAGGCGGCTGTATTTGCTCATAGGGTCGCGGCGGTCGTCGTAAACCGAAGTATAGTCGATTCCGGTATGCAGATAACCCATCTTCGGCGAAATGCGGAACCCCTTGCCCAGATAGATCAGCTTGGTAAGCGGATCGACCTTCATGCGAAGCTGTGCGGGAGTAATGCCTATCTTCGAGGTCGTCTGAATGACGCCCGACGAGAGGTTTCCCAGTTTGGCCGAGGAAATGCCCTTGACGATCTCTATTTTGCGGATATGGTCGGTCGAAAGCGTTTTCAGATCGATGCCCCTGTTCATGCCGAGCCGGTCGCTGTATTCGTCGGTAGACAACCCCGGGATAGAAGCCCGAAAGCCGTCGTTATCCTGAGGGATGCCGTCCATGACGACTGCCATACCCAGCGACGTATTGTCGTCGCTGCCCGACTGACGCAGCGATATGCGGTTGAAACCGGTGGCACTCGACTCCCGGAACAATCCGCCCGGGATCAACGACAGCACGTCGGCTACCGACGTGGGCTGGATATGCTCCAACGCCTGTTGGTTGATGACGGCCGTAGAGCCTTGGTTTTTCTTATAATCCGCCATGACGACCACCTCCGCGAGCTCGTACGATTGTTCTTCGAGTACGATCACCAAGGGTTCCGGGCTACCGGCCTTCACCTTGACCTCCTTGTCGACATGGTTCAGGTACGAAACATTCAACGTATATTCCGTTCCCTTCGTTCCCGTAAACCGAAACTTTCCCTCGAGGTCCGTCGAGACTCCCGTTCCGAGTTCGGCGATGAACATCGTGGCGAAACTCAGCGGCTTGCCGTCCGAGTCCCGGACGACACCCTCCACAGTGGCTTTATCCGTCTGCGCGAAGAGTGCGGAGCATAGACCCGATATAAAAAAGGCTATGAATATCAGTTTCTTCATTTATCCCCTCGTCATTCCATTCCGGTCTCCGTATACGGACCTGCCCCGTTATCTGGGACCGGAATTACAGAATTGTCAGAACACCCCCGGGAGTTTCCCGGACGAGCCCTGACAAATCCATTCTCCGGTGATTATTCGTTTCTCCAGCCTTCCGGGTAACCCTTGAAGTCGCTGCGGTGTTCGATCTTCACATCCACGCTCGAATCGTTGGTATCCTGGAACTTCCCGTCGGTACCTTTCACGCGGTACATGAACGTGTTGTGGTGACAGCCTTCGATCGTAGCCTGGACATAGCTTTTGTCGACGGTCACAGGCAGCGACTTGGAAGTGTAATTACCCCAGTAAGGAGTGGTTGCAGAGGTCGTTTCGATGGCATCCACGATCAGGTTCGTAGGAACCTTGTAACCCTGATATTCCTGAATGGCGGCATCCTTTTTCGGACGGTCGTTGTAGGTAAACCCGTTCTGGCTCTTGAACGAACTCCACTCGATACCGCTGGCGTCGAACAGGAACAGCGGACGGATACCATAAGGATGCATCCATGCCGTGACGCCGCCCGGCATGCTGTTGGCGACTTTCGTCAGGTTGGGAACTTTCGGATTGTCCACGGCCGAACCGGACATGGCTGCGTCGTTATCGGCGAGTTCGAAATCGGCACCCGAAAGGTCGACCGGAATGCCGGTGTCTTTCTCCGGATTGGGCGTGTAGCTTTCCGTGTGGTTCTGCGCCTGCGAAGCGATGACGTAAACTTCGCCCGGTGCGAGTGTATAATTCTGTCCGGCCGGTATCTGGTAAATATTGGCAGCCACCACGTAATCCGGCAGAAGCGAGGTCAGGTCCGAGCATGGCAGCGTATTCATATTCGAAGCCTGTGCGAGTGCCAGTCCGCTGACGTTGATCTCACGGTCCGAATTGTTCGCAATGACGATATACTGGTCGGGGTGCATCATCGTGCCGCCGTAGGTGCCGCCGTTATAGAACAGCTCGGAAAGAACGATGCCGTCCATATTGCCCGTATAGTGTACCGAGAGGTTCTCCACGTCGACGCTTACCGTGGTACTCTGGCCGTATTGCGCCATACCCGTCGTACCGAAATATTCCTTGCCGTTCTCCTTGCCGCGGATCTCGATTCCGTAACTGCCGATATCGAGGTTGAATGTCGCGGAACCGGAGGCATCCAGAGATTCCGTCATGGTCTTCCCGTCACGCTCCGAGGATACGGTTACGGTGAACTGAGAATAGTCCGAAACCTTGTCCTCCGTAGTCGGAGCAACAGCCTGAACTTTCAGGTCGATCTTCCCTGACGGTCCGTCATCATCCTTGCTGCAAGAGGCGAAGGCCAGCAGGGTTGCGGCCACCGTCATTAGTTTGATTGTAAAATGTTTCATATTTTAACGATTATATTTGAAAAGGTTAAACGGTCGGAAAATAAGATTAGGTGTTTTTTTATTCGACTGCAAATTTACAGCAACCCCCCCCCTCGCAATCCCCACATTTTGGTATTTTGGATTGAGATTATAATCCATAAATGGTATCCGAAGACAGTGCTGTCAGAGGAATGTGCGGGAAAGAGATATGCGAAATATTATTCGAAGTGTCCGATCTGTATTTTCTCTATTCTCCCGAAGGGCCGGATAGGGTAAAGGAAGTCGTTTCGATATATAATATCGGAAGGAAGAACGGTAAAACGGAATGCCATCGTCTAACCGGGGAGAGTGCTCATTTTATCCCTATACTGCAAATCCGGCAGAATCATGAACTGTCAGTTGCGCCATATCCCGTATTCGGGGCGTAAAAGCAAACATTTCCTGCGGATCTCTGAAATTACGTTCCGGCGGAAATATCTCCTGCGGCCATTTCTAAGCCTCACGCGCTCCGCTCCGTTTCTATACCTGCCGGACGCTGTTTTTACTTTTTTAAGCTAAATTTTTGCCGCATAGTTTCCAAAATAGGCAACTTTGGATTTTCTTTGTGAAATCGAGAGACTATGAATATGGAAATCAACAATATCGGAGTTTTGATCCGCCGTGAACGGACCCGTTGCAGAATGACACAGGAGAAACTGGGCGAAAGAGTCGGCGTCGGTGTGCTTGCAGGTGGCGGTTCCCGTAGACCGGCGCTTAATCGGTTACATTGTGGCCAATATAGGCGAATTTGCACGTACGCATGGCATGACGGTGCGCGAAGCCGGCAACTACCTGAACCGCTACAAGGGGTTGGACTTTCTCGCCGAACACTACGAGGCTGAGCACCTGTCGGCGACAGCGTACAGGATTTGACCCGTGTGTGTTACAATAACGGCGGAGGTATGAGATGAAACTCTACCACGGATCGAACACTGAAGATGGGCCGGATTATGTAATCCGGTAGTATGATGAAAGAAAGGTCGAAAAACTGGATGAACAATTCGCGGAATGCGTAAAGTGGCGGATAGCCGTTCGTATCTTTTCCCGTCTTTTTCCGCTGTTTGCGGTTCGGTTGCTTTTGTAGGTCCGTAAATCGTTCCGGCTATGGGGTAGGGGGACCGCAAACCGTCCGAATATCCTGCTTCGGACGATTTGCGTTGATGAATATATCTTGTTATTCCGCCAAGAGTGCGGTATTGGCCATATCGCGCACGATCACGCCTTCGTCGAACACCTCGTAGGCGAATACCCAGTCTTTTTCGAATACGGCGCAGTGGTAACCCAGTGTCCGCCACTTTTTGAAACGGCACAAGGGATGATCGACCCGTTTCGCAAAATCCATGACGAACTGTTCCATCCTGCGGATTCGCTTTTCAGTCGCTTCTTCAGACAGGTGTAATTCGTTTATGAGATAATCGTTTACCTCTTTAATCTTACCCCACAGATGTTCGGATACGATAACCTCACGCATGGTCGAAATGCTCTTTAGCCTGTCGGCTCATTTCGTCGAAAAATTCAGCGGCAGGACGGCCATTGCATTCTGCCACGGCTTCCCGGAACCCCTTCTTTTTTTTCTCGTCCATGACAGTCACGCTCTTGTGTCCCCGGATCAGCTCCAGCAGCCACTTTCCTTCGGGCGTATTGTCTTCGATCATTATATGTGTCATAGCGGTCAGGTATTTAATTCGTCGTAAGGCTATCCTCTTGTTCGGCAAAGATAATAAATTCCGGGATATAACCGAAAAGTCCGTATCGCCGGCGTATCCCTTGATACCTATATAACGAATCCCGTACCGGAAACGGTATGCACGTTCGTATCTTTTCCTGCTGTTTGCGCCCCCGGTTGCTTTTATAGCTCACCCTGTGGACGGCTTGGACCGCCGCCCCTTCCGTTTATATACCTGCCGGACGACGCCCGATATACCGAGTATAACCCTCTCGTTGTCTCGACTTTCGCCGCCGGGTTCGTTTTCGTGTGCAAAGGTACGGTGGACGAACACGGTTCAAGGACCGCTGCCGTTACCTGTAATGAAATTTGACGCAAACTTTCCGGAATCCGGGATTCCGGCCTTTCATAAAATTTCCTTCCGTTTCCTTGCCCGTCGTTCTCGCATCCCCCGTCCGACTCCGCACGTGAAAACATCCCCTTCGGGCGAAGTCGGAAGACATCGAACGGAGGGAAAGAAAAAACGGAAACGATGACAACAACAGAACAGATTACCAATGTGGCCACTGCTTTGGGCTGGAGTGTGGAAACGGACGCCAGTCGTCCCGGCTTCACGGAGTTCGAGTTCCGGCAGTACACGCCCGCAGGACAGGACTTCGGCTTCAGCGTCGAAATGCGGAACGGCGATCCCGACAGCCTCCTGCAAGAGCTGGAAAAGTATTACGAGGCTTACGACTCCGACTATGAAGCCTATCTGTGGATCGGCACGGACGGGCACGGCAAGAACGGCGCCCCTTACCACATCAAAGACATCGTGAGCGATATGGAAGCGGCCGAGGCAATGATCGACACGCTTTATGAAACCCTGAAAACAGCATTGAAATGAGTACGAAACGAAGTTACAAAGCGGAATTTCTGCGTTGGAAGGCAGAAGTGGAGAAAAAACACGGCAAGATGATTTACGACCGTCTTTCGGAGGTCATCGACACGGACGACGACCTGGCCGTCGGCGACACGGTTCTCTTTACAAACGATTATGGAGTGACGTTCGGCCCCCACGAAGTGCTGGGGTTTTGCCGTCCGGACAGTTTCCTTTGTCCGCACCGTTACCCCGAGGACGAGGATTGCGGCATCGTCTTTTCAGACAACGACGCCTATTGGTTCCCCGACCGCCCCGGCCAACTGACGTTGGTACAGAAAGGAGGTGCCGACGTATGAAAGCGATGACGGACGGGGCGATCCTCGCACGGCTCTGCGGCAATGTGACCGCAGGCCGTTTCGACTGGCGCAAATACTGTACTCCGCAGACCTATTTCGGTCGTGAAGTTTGCGTCACGCCGCTGCTCTGTTCCTACGGACAGATAGGCTATGCCGTTCATTTCCCTTATTCCGATATGCCGGAAGTGGAGTACGACTGGGAACTGAACAGCCTTACCATCGACGGCGAGGAGTGGCGAATTTATTTACAGAACACACGATAACGGACAAATTGGATTATGGCACAGAGTTTTTATACCAAATGGCAATATGTCTTCCTTGCGGACGCAGGGTGTTATGTCTCGAGAGAATACCGGAATTTCCAGACGGCGCTCGTCCGTGAAATATCCAAATATGCCAAAGCCGTGGATGCGGCGGTCGTAGCCAAGACCAAGGGGCATTACTTTACGAGCTGTTTTGTCGAGCGCAACGGCAAATTCGTTTACATAAACCATTCCTCCGGATTGTCCCGGAGGATTGGCTCGGTCAGAATAGAACTCGATTCGTTCCTGATCCGCACGGCCCGGCATGCCGAGGACTATACCGGCGGCACCAATCAATATTGCGATCTGTTGCGGTTGCAGTCCATGATCGACCGACTGCTGGCCTGACGCTCCTTCCGGTTCCGGCCCGTCAGGCCGTGACGGCAGACAGACGCGCGGGGAGCGGTTTATGCACAAGCCGCTCCCCGTCCCTTTTTTCTCTGGTCGCCATCCTTTTGTATTCCGCCCAAAAACCTCGAATCGTAGAAAAACGACAAAAACAACCCGTATTTGCATTGGAAAAGCGGCAGGAGGGGCCGGCAAGCCGGCCGACAGCCTCTTGTACCGTGGTGGATACCGATAGTCCGTACCGTCCGTTTTTCCCTGCGGGACAGGAAACGCCGTCCCCTGTTTTATCCGATCGCCTCGGCCACAATATCTTCCAGCAGGAACGGGATCACGCCCACATACATGACGCCATCCTCATCCGTCCACGGCTTGCTGTTGCCGTCCAGCACGACGATCTTGCGGAAGAAGTCGCCGGTGTTTCTCAAAGAGAAGGTTTCCTGTGCCTTCTTTTCCGGCGTGTCTACGTGTAATGCCGACTGGATATACAGTTTGTCATTGCCCACGTTGACCACGAAGTCGATCTTGTATTGCGACGAGCGGCGTCGGCCCTCTATGATTCGCGTCAGTTCTACTATTCCCACGTCTACCGAATATCCCCTGCGGATCAAATCGTTGTAAATCATATTTTCCATCAGGTGCGAACGTTCCTGTTGGCGGAAATTCAACCGCACATTTCTCATTTCTGCCCGTTGTAGAGCGTCACCGACTCCATGTTGTCGAGCGAGAAGCGCCCCAAATCGACCGTGCCGTTTTGAGCGTTGCCCAGTTCGATACCGATGCAGCATATTAGACTAATTGATTACCAATAGTTTGAAACTTAAATGGTATAAAAGTCTGATTTTGCTCCTTTTTCTGCGCTGAACTTTTGCAAAGATAATGCGTTTTTCCGGTACAAGAAAACAAATGAGAAGACTTTGATAAAAAGGTGATTTTTGGGTGCGATTTTGTAAGTCTTTCAATGATATTTACGAAAGATGTTGTAGGGTGTTTCATCTGTTATTATGTTGTGATTATACCGCAGATTATTTCTCCAAGATTGAATACGAAGTGACTTATACCGATTGCTGGCGAAAAGAAAAATCAGTCGGGTAAATCTTCCTTTTCCCTCTGTTTGACTTAACTTTATTGCCCGTGTATATAATAACGGTCATTAAAGTCAAGTTGAGTATCTTTTTCTTTTGGCAAGCCAATAATTATGCGCATTCGTTGGCTATTTCAAAACATATTACTACTTTTGTATTGTAAATATCAATATAGTGAATATAATATCAATATATAGTATTTAATCATCAGTATAGTGATATATAAATATGAAAGATTTGTTTGAATACTCCACTCCTGAGCTAGTACGCATGTTGGGTACTCGTTTTAAGGAATATAGAATGCGGTGCAATCTGACACAAAAAGAAGTGTCGGAACTTTCAGGTGTCGGGCTTACTACCATACACAAGTTTGAAAATGGCACGGCAGGCAACCTTTCATTGTCAACATTTATTCTCTTGTTGAAGGTAGTCGGTCAGATTAATTCTTTAGACGATATTTTGCCGGAATTGCCCGAATCGCCTTATCTTATGCGTGAAAATGAGAAAAAAGCGCAACGAATCAGACACTCTAAATAAGACATACAGATATGATGAAGTCGTTAAAAATAATACTTTGGGAAGAAGAAATTGGTCGTTTGGCTTGGGATGAACGCCGACATCTTTCTTATTTCACATATAATCCCGATTTTATCAGAAAAGGATTGAATATATCCCCTTTGGTTGCACCTGTTGATGGTACCAGAGGGCTGTTGCCTGTTTGGGGTGAAGATGCCAAGATTTACCAGAAGCTTCCGGCATTTGTCGCAGATTCATTGCCTGATGCCTGGGGTAACCAATTGTTTGATTTATGGCGTCAACAGCAAAAAATATCCAATTCAGAGATAAATCCGTTGGATAAGCTCTCGTTTATAGGCAGACGAGGAATGGGTGCGTTAGAATTTGTTCCGGAAACTAACAGGGAGCGAAGAACAGAAAAAATAGATGTTAAGTCGTTGGCAGATTTGGCAGAACGCATTTTTGTAGAAAGGGAGAATGCCCGTATTATGCCGGAGGAGTCCATAACCATGCAATCTTTGTTGACTGTAGGTACATCCGCTGGGGGGCGTCAGCCGAAAGCGATTATTGCGATAAACAGAGAAACAGGAGAGATACGAAGCGGTCAAATTGCAGCTTTGGAAGGATATGACTATTATCTTCTCAAATTTGGTAACTCCGAATATTGTTCGGCAGAATTAGAAATGACTTATTATAAGTTGGCAACTATGGCAGGTATCAATATGATGCCGTCAATGTTATATTCAGTGGATGGAAACAATCATTTTTTAACCAGACGGTTTGATCGTAATGGTGGAAAAAAGATTCATACACAGACTTTGGCTGCCATATATCCCGATGCCGAGAGTTATGAGCAATTGATATCTGTTTGCCGTAAGCTCCGTCTGCCTGATGCGGATTGTCAGGAAGTATTCCGAAGAATGGTCTTCAATATTCTGTCGAATAACACAGATGACCATAACAAGAACTTTTCATTTATTATGAATGAAGATGGTGCCTGGCGTCTTGCTCCTGCATACGATATTACCTACATCATTGACAGGGGCGGTTATTTGCCGAACAAGGAGCATTGCATGTATATTCGAGCCAAACTGTATGACATCACACGCTCGGATGTTATTGAATTTGCCCGTGATAACGGAATTCGTCGTCCCGATGCTATCATCAGAGATGTCGTTTCTTCATTGAAGCAGTTCCGTACAATAGCAGTTGAAAATGGGGTATCGGAGTCGTGGATAGGCAGAGTTGAGTCAACTATCGCCAACCACCTGAAAGCATGGGGCGAATGGGAGTGCGAAGCCGAAGATGCTGCAATGGAAATCGATGAACACACCATCAGCAATATGCGTGTTGAGCAAACTTATAAAGGGAATTACCATCTGCTGGCAAGCATTGATGGCGTAGAAAGGAAATTTGTGATAAATAAAAAGAATGCAGACTTTGCCTATATAGAACAAATTGGTTTGGCAAATCTTACGACTGAGCATTTGAAAACTCTGGTGGAAAGATATTTCAAACTATATTAAGCTATGCTGCCTAAAAGGGAAAATAATTCGTGTAATCATTTGAAACATTAATGCCATGTTTTCTAATATTGATTTTAATTCATCTCATAGGTAAAGGAATGAAAGTTTGAGATATGTCTATTTACGCATCTTTGGAAAATAGCTATAGACGACCAACAAGGATATACAACTTATCAAAATTCAGAAGTATTTACATATTTGAACACTAAGTCATGAAAAATATCAATATAGAAAAGGTTAAGGAAGTATACAACAATACTTGGCGCTCATATACTGAAATGCAGTCTAACTTGCCATGGTTTGAAGATTTCAGACAGGAAGTAGAGACATTGAAAGGTTACCGAGGTAGAGAAATCTTGGAATTGCTGCAAAACGCTGATGATGCAGGTAGTCCGAAAGCCTGTATCTCTCTCAATACTCATTCAAATACCATTACGATAACTAATTTTGGGGAAGGTACAATACCTTTTTCTTTCGAAGGTTTTCGAGCCGTAATGCTTTCAAATCTGAGTCCGAAAGAAAGCAATGGGGAGGAAAGACTCATTGGGGCAAAAGGATTGGGATTCAAGTCTGTTCTTAATTGGGCAGAGAAGATAGAACTGCAGAGTAATAACATAAAGCTTACTTTCGGTACAGAACAAGCCATGTTCAAGTGGAAGGAACTGAAAAAGAGACTCTATATCCAACAAGAAACTATCAAAGACCAGGAAGAAATGGCTGCCCAGCAGGGACGCTGTGTTCCAATCTCTATTTTGAGGTTGCCGGACATTGAGGAAGTGGAAGCGGAAGATGACAGGACCTCGATAGTTTTGCATTATAAGCCTGAAACACAATCATTAATAGATAGTCAACTCAGAAAATTCACACCAGAATCGTTACTATTTCTTCATCATCTCAAGGAACTTGAAATTATAATTGACGATAAAAGAGCTTGCTATACTCTTTCCGGTAAAAGTGAAGAAAAAGGCATCTCTACCGCATCATTGAGCGTAGAATCCGAAATAGAAGGTATCTCCGCCAATGAGAGCCAATGGGCATTGGCACATGACTTTGGCCGTGAATGTGGAAAACGATACGAGGCTGCGGCTGCTATCAATATATTCATGCGCAATATCGCCGAGCAATCGCATTTCCTGTATTGTTTTTTCCCTACTAAGGTTAAAATCGGAATGCCTTGCATACTTCATGCGACACTTGAACTTGATGCCACACGCAACGCCTTGATAGAGGCAAGCAAACTCAACGATAGGATGATGGACAAACTTGCTGGCTGTATTGAAATCCTTTGCGAATATCTCAAACAAAATGAAAACCATATCGACTGGGCTCCTTACCTAATGATGCATCCTCAATCATTTGATGAGAACTATCTTAAAATCCTTAAGAATAATTTATCCCGAAGAGCTAGCGGGAAAAAACTGATTCCTACAATTGGCGGTGAGTATTGCAGCGAAGAAGAAACTTATTATTACACGAACCAAATCTTTAAAGCGGTAAGGGTTAGAGGTAAGGATTTGTTTGCTAAAATGCGTCTTGATGGAGCGCCTACAAGTCTGGTCTGGAGAGAGGATCCTGATATAAAGAGTCATGTGGAGGATTATTGCAATAATGTGTTGAAGGAGGACTATGATGCTTTGGCCGATTTTATTTGTATGCTTTTGGAATACCATAAAATACATTTGGTTGCTGAAAAATACGAAATACTACCTGACCCTGATGGAAACATAATACACCAGAATGTAGGAAGTAAGCCGTCTGATGAAATTTTAGCGCATGTCAACACAGGTGAAAGAATAGACAATATTCCTTCCTTCCGACGACTCAGATATGTATCTCCGAAGCTGATCGCATGTCTTGTTGAGCGATTGGAGATGAAGGGAGATTTGCGAAATCGTGAAGTTGCAAACCGTCTGTCTGCCATTACTATAGTCACAAGCACAGACATCACCGGAGTAACTCGTCTTCTTATACCCAAGGAAAGCGACAAAAATCTCAGCGATGACAATAAACAAGAATTGATGATAAGTCTATTTCGACTGTTCATGTTTCGAATGCAGAGTACTAAGGATGGATTTGTGATATCTAAAGACGTAAGTCCATACATTCTATCGGAGAATGGAGAATGGAAGCGTGCATCTGAATTAGTAATGTCTGACAGAAGATTTCCTGATGGATTCCGCAACATAATAGATAGCGACACATATTATGCACCGGAGCAATGCGCCGCATATCCTGCCTATCTCGAGGGATTGGATCTTTCGAACAGCAAATCGGAGAATGAATGCGACAATAGTGATAAGAGAATCTCTACTCCATCAAACGTACAGAGCTTCCTTAAAGCGCTAGGGGCCAATCTCTATTTTTTGCGCAAAGAGGAGTCGATAACGAATGGCTTGAAGTATGCAGAATATCTATTTCATAAAAAAGAGATTGATGTTTATGCTAAAAACCGTTGTGTGGGTAAAAAAATAATACCAGACATTAATGCGCTGCGTAAGCTTAGTCTTCAATCCCTATTGATACTGCTCGAAAAATCGGATTTTGCAGACAAAATTATCAATGGCGAAAAGTTTCAATGGTTTTATAACGGAACCAAGGAGAAAGAAGTATCACTCAGTTATGTGGCGTTCAAAATCCGCACAGATACTGATGCCGGGATGTTGAAGAATTATTCCATTGAGGAAGATTTTTGGCTTCCCGGATTCAAGAATAAGCATGTACTGAAAATAGATACCTCGGACTATCGAACCAGAGCATTGCTGCATAAATTAGGCGCAAAAAGACGTATGGCAGATTTTGATGCCGAGGAGTTGTATTTGGCGTTGAATCAGATTGGGGAAAACTGGAAGCAAACCCAGAGCACAAATGGAGTAAAAAACATGTATCACGAAATAAAACAGGCGTTAGACCAGAGAGTAGATGCTCGTCCTATTCCCGACAGCTGTCAATTGAATCTGCTCTGTACTATTAATGGCGAATGCAGATTGATGCCGTCGCGCGATATTTTCTACAGCGACAATAAAAGCTTGCCCAAGGCTGTGATGGACAAACTGCCCCTTCTGCTGGCCAACAATCGTGAGGGAGAGGGAAAGATTAGCCAATATTTCGGATGCCGCACTCTTAAGGATCTTTCCACTCGCGTGCTGGAGGAAGAAATCAATGTAAATCTGGATAGGCAATTGGGTGCGCACCTTGAAAAGATCAAGCCCTACCTTCTGGCTTATGCAGTAGAGAAAGCAGGATCTCTTGGCGGGAATCGAGAGGCAAGTGTCAATCCCCAACAGAAAGCTCTCGAAACACTTAGCATCACACCGGTGAAATCATTGTCTTACAGATATGAAATAGAAATGAATGATATGAGACAATATGACAACGGAATAAAACTGAATGAAAACGAGATGCTATATCACAGAGATGCGTCTACTTCACAGAAAAAGCGTCTCGAGAACATCTACCTTAAATCTGTTTGCGAGTCGCTTGAAGAAGCCTTGATAAATCCCCGATTCGTCAACGCTTTGGTGGAAGCTGTATGCATAAGTCTGAGACTTTCGATGGATGAGAATATTCACAAGTTCTATCGCATTATCAAAGCCACTGATAGGGAATTGGAATATCTGCGCACCTCAGAAATCGATCCTGAGCTATGGCAAGGCTGCATTGCTGCCTTCGGTGCGAGCAAAGAAGAAATAGATTTTTGGGAAGAAGTATGCCGTAAGAATGGAAAAGAATTCAACTGTTGGCATGATGACAATCTTGACAGAAACATGTTGGCTGAAATTCTGGGTATTGAAAGAAGCATTGCCACAAAAGAGGCTTTTGAGGCGAATCAGAAACGACTACTGAAAGCTCAACGGGATAAATTGACAGCCGGATATTGCTGGCATATACATAGTCTATCCTTTGGAAATGCAGCGAAGGAAAGATGTTATTTAGCCCGAAAAAGTGACTTTGAGAAGGATGATTGGGTGGAGAATCTTCAGAAAGGCATTTCACATAAACTGGCCCCTGATTATGCAAATATAATAGCCAAAGAATGTCGGGATCGGTTTGACTTCACCCAAGACGCAGATTCGAATGATAATTATCCAGATATATTGGACGATTACAAAAAGCTGATTAGCGAGTGCAACAGTTCTCTATCTCTGAGCGAGGCGCAGAAAAGTATGTTATATTTCCCTGGTCATGTCAAAGAGTTGGAATCATGGCTTCAGGATATATCGAAAGCAAATGAGGAAAAGGAAGAAGCCGACTCTAATCGACTCATTAGTTCTTCTATATTGCCGATAGAAGAAGTAAGCATTGAGCTGGTGGATAACACTTCTATACATGACGGAAAGAACTATGGTGGAGGAGGTAGCGGTGGTAGCAGCAATGACGACAAGGTAAAAAACGTCATGGCAATTGGGCGGAAGACAAGGTGGTCGAGGCAATGGAGAAAGACCCACGTTATAAGATTATCCGCAAATGGTCGAAATATCTCGATAAATTGAATGGTAGCGATGAGGTAGGCTACGATCTGAGTTACGAATTAACATCGCGCCCCGGAGAGACGAGAATGCTTGAGATTAAATACAGCGACGGGAAGTCATTCATCATGTCTGCCAACGAATTCAATGTAGGCTGCAAGAATCCACTTTACGACTTTGCGCTTGTATCCCCAAAGGAAATTAAAATAATCCAAGGAGCACTGACTGATGACAGCCGTTATAGCGCTACAGCACATTCTTATAATGTCAAAGTATCAACCATAACGAAAAACGATGTATGTCTTTCAGATACTGATAGTAATGAGTACATTCAGTAGAGTAGTATAAGATGGACTGTTTTTTCCCTTTGTTTGGCTTTACTTTAATATACGTATATATGAGTACAGAGTTAAAGTAAAGTCATCTTTCTTTTGGTAGGCAATATGTATTTTGCTGTAATGCTTGTTTGTATATCATATCGGACATCACAACCTATGATATATAACGTAAAACTAAGATAAAGTTTTGCTACTGGAAATCAATTGTCCTAATTTTACAAATGATTAGATGAACCGCATAACCTATCATTTAATATATAAACACATACCATTTATGTACTATATGATATGTTGATATGATGGGGTCGTTTCAACAGGCCTCATCGTTCAAACAGGATTCCGGCTTTTATAAAGATGGGTTGGGTTCAACCACCCCATCTTTCCGTGTCCAAAGTTGCAATTTGCTCTTTTGGAATAAAAAATATGGCTCAAAATTTTGTGTTATGCTACAAAAACATTATGTTTGCATAGCATAATAAAAGCGTAATATGAACTTCGTTGATAGAATAGAAGAAACAGCACGACTGAGGGATGCTCTTTCAAGAGAGAAGTTCTCGTTGGTCGTAGTGTACGGTCGCAGGCGGTTGGGTAAATCAACACTTATCAAAAGGGGCTTGTCGGACAGTGATGTATATTTTCTTTCCGACCGTTCCGAAGGGCAACATCAAAGAATTTTGCTTGCAAAGGTGGTAGCGCAAGTATTTCCTGATTTTGATAAGCTGGTTTATCCGGATTGGGAATCTCTGTTTCGTGCGGTCAATTATCGCACAGACAAACGTTTCACGTTATGCTTGGATGAATTTCCATATCTTGTGGAGCAATCCCCGGAACTGCCGTCAGTGTTGCAGAAACTTGTTGATGAGAAGCAGTTGAAGTATAATCTTGTACTTTGTGGTTCATCACAGAATATGATGTATGGACTGTTTCTTGATTCTACGGCACCTCTCTATGGCCGTGCTGATGAGATTATGAGACTTACGCCGATACGTTTACCGTATATTCAGGAGGCTTTGAACCTTGACGCTGTGAGTGCCGTTGAAGAGTATGCTGTATGGGGCGGTGTACCTCGTCATTGGGAATTAAGAGAAACTAGAAACTCACTTTCCGATGCGTTGTGGCACAATATCCTTTCGATAAATGGGACTTTTTACGAGGAACCGATAAAACTGTTTCAGGATGATGTGAAGGATATTGTCAAGACTTCTACAATCATGTCCTATATCGGCTCCGGTGCAAATCGTCTTTCTGAGATTGCTGCCAGATGTAATGAGCCTGCAACTAATCTGTCACGTCCGTTGAAGAAACTTATTGACCTCGGATTTTTAGAGAAAGATGTTCCGTTCGGAATTGACGAAAAGAATGCGAAAAAGAGCCTATATAAGATTGCAGACCCATTTATGGCATTCTATTATCAGTTTGTTGTACCAAACCGTTCGTTTATCGAACTTGGCCGTCGTTTACCCATAGAACAGGCTTTGGCAGCCCATTTCCCGGAGTATGTGAGTATGCATTGGGAAAAACTATGCAGGGATGCTGTAACGGGAAATATGGTCAATGGAATTGTTTACGGTAAGGTAAAGCGCTGGTGGGGACCGGTTCTCAATGAGAAGAAAGAACCGGAACAAATAGAGATTGATGTGATGGCCGAGTCGCTTGATAAGAAATATTTGTTAGTTGGCGAATGCAAATGGACAAATCAAGAGAATGGCAAACAACTTACAGCTGAGCTTCTCCGTAAAGCCAACCTGCTACCATTTGCCAAGAATTACAAGATTCTCCCTGTCTTATTTCTTAAGAATGCACCGAAAGATGATGTCGGGAATGCGATGTTACCGGAAAATGTTGTTGAGTTGATGAAATGAATTGACTAAATTAAAGAACTATGAGCGGAGGATATTTTGATAGGGGCACATATGCAATGCGTGAGATTGCCAATACTATTGAGCGCGATATTGCGAGGGCATTTAAACCTAAACCTGAAAAAATTCAAGAGGACTATTGGACTATTTACGAGAAAGATTGCTTTGGCTCATACCATAGCTATAAAGATTTCATGAGTTTTGGGAGCTATGAAGACGCAGAATCTTTTCTTCTGAGAGATAAAACCATTGTCAAGGCAGAACAAAAATATGCAGACCGACGATTCTTTGATGATGGGGTGATTTTCCAATCGAAAAAGCGATATATGTCAGATGTTCCTGATGACGAACAGATTCCGGTATTGTACTCAATCCATCATTGTTATTATGACCATTATCCGTATAATGCTGATGTATTGGAACTATCGAATGAGACGATTGATGCGATGAAGGAGGCATATCGGCAAATTCGTATAGCAGAGATATATGCTACTCGTGTAGATTGGATGATGAGTGGTGATGACAGTGAAGAGAGTTTCCGTGAACGCATCAAGGAAGACTTAGAGGAGTTTGAAAAGGAATATGCCACTAAAGACTGGACTTATCTTGATGAAGATTAATAAAGCAATAACCTATTATAAAATAAAAAAAGAGATGTGCTTTTGCTTGTTATTATGATAGGCTGAGTATAGCAAAGAATACAATGCGGTATCAAACTTTTCTAAAATTGGAGTCGATGAGGTTAGTTGTAAGCGTGTAACTGTTTCTTACGAGGGTGTTTGAGTGTTGTGTGGGGGGACAGAATACACCATCTATCGTTTGTTGTATTGTTTCCGTTCTTCCAGCCAGTCCTTTAATTTTTTCTCTTGTGTAATATATACCTCTTCAAATGTTTTTGCAATGTGGTTTAATAAATCTATTTCTTGCTGATTAAATGGCTCATTAGATTCAATATAAGAAAAATTGTCTTTAATCTTAATTCTGGATATATACGATCCATTTTTAAATGGTATATTGAAACTGATGTTGACCTTGTTAGCGAAGAAATCTTCATAAAACGAAGAACCAATAATCGTATCTGAATGCATTGCTTTGACATCTGAAACATAATGGAAACAACCTTCAATATATACTTGTGGAATTTTTGTGGAAGACATTACGATAATCACAGCCAATCTATCTGTGTATGACAGTAGGTGCATTTGTTTGGTGATATCTTCGAATTTACTTCTTTCTATTATTTGCCAATGAATAATATTAAAGATTGCTTCATTTTGTTTTTCATGGGACATTATACTCTTTTTAAATTCTTGATAAATATCGGTTTGCTTGTATAATTCGATATTTTCAGTGCCAATGTATTTGCTTACAAAATCTTCTGAATATGGTCTTGTTACAAAATCTCCGGAACGCATCATCAACTCTTCGTCCATTAATATAACGGGTAAAGGGTCTATAGCCAAACGATACATGGCAACGGCACCAATCGCAACATTCAAAGTTCCTTCAAAATCTGAAACTATCTGAAGATAGACTTTATCTTCACGATGATCTGAGAAAGAATAGCTTTGTGTAGTATAAAAAGATGAATAGCCTTGTTTGTGTACATATTTATTCGTCTTTTTTTGGACTGCACGTATGTTTTCAAAGAAAGTTGGCATTTTGCTTCTTATTTCTTTGAAGTTGGGTTCGTGCTGTCGTAGAAAATCAGCCATTTTGCCAGATTCAAAACCTGGCTCTAATCTATTCCACTCTTTCATCTTTTCTGGATTCGCTGTTAGATACAGTGTGCCAATTGAAATCTCAATGGATTGTCGGAGAGAATAAAATGCTGCATCAAAAAATCCCTTTTGAAAAAGGAATATTGAATTGGCAATCATTTGAGAAGCTTCATCAAAAAATCTATTTGCCCCAAAAGCATCGATTAGTCCAGTTTGAGCCCATGTGATATTCTCTATGTCCCAAAAGTAATCGGATGCTTTTGGCAGTACAAATTTTCTGACTTTCCAACGGCCTGTTTCAAAATCTTCATGAAAATTGTCCAATGTATGCACTTCCATATTTATCAATAAATCACGTTCTTGTTTGCAAATTATCGGATACAAAGATACTGAAAACAATTGTTGCAAACTCCTGTTTTATGATTATTCTTGAACTAATTCGCAATTTTAGTGGAAAATCATATAATTTGAATGATGCTTGAATGAAATAAATTCATTACTTTTGCATAATAGGGTAAATAATATAATCCAAAATGGAAGCAACGAAAGATATAAATCGGATCAAAGTTGTTCTTGTTGAGAAGAAACGAACCAACAAGTGGTTGGCAGAGCAATTAGGAAAAGACCCGGCAACTGTTTCAAAATGGTGTACCAACACATCGCAACCAGGATTAGAAACATTGTTGCAGATTGCCAGTGTTCTTGATGTCGATGTGAAAGATTTACTTCATTCAACAAAAGAAGACACTATGTATCTTAAAGTTCCAACAAATTTTACCAATGTAAGAGATTGACAATATGCCAAAAAACAAAAATGCGGAATATAGGTTTATGGTCTTAGACCGATGCTTTAGTGATTTCCATCATAAATACAGTATCGAAGACTTATTGGAAAAAGTCAACGATAAACTTTATGATGCGAATGGAAGCAAGTCTATGATTATGGTGCGTCAGTTGCGTGGCGATTTCAATGCCATTCGCAAGATGCTACCGGATGGCATATACCTTGAAGCTATTCCGTATGATGGCAAGAAGTGTTACTATCGTTATTCCGAACCAGATTTTTCTATCTACAGAAACGAACTGTCTGTAGCAGAGGTACAGAACCTCCGTTCAACCATAGAAATGTTAAGTAAATACAGAGGTTTGCCTTCAAACGGATGGCTTGAAGAAGTTATATCCAATCTTGAAATTAGATTTGGCGTCAAAGGAAACGCAGAGAATCTTGTTTCATTCGGACAAAACGAGCAACTGAAAGGATTAGAATACCTTTCAGACATCATTGATGCAACAATAAATCATCAGCCTTTGGATATTGAATATATTTCTGCCAATGGAAACTATCACCAACATACATTACATCCATATTTTGTTAAGCAATATAATGGAAGATGGTATTTGTTTGGGCTGGATGAGAAAGAAGAACGGATTAAAAATCTTGCATTCGACAGAATCCAAAATATAGCCACAAGTAACCATGTGTTTCGGAAAAATGAGTTCATTGATTTTAATTCCTATTTTGACAATGTGGTTGGCGTAACCGTACCGTATGAAGCCAAGTTAGAAGAGATTGTATTAAGGTTTACTCCGCAACGCTTTAAATATGTTACTTCTAAGCCTATTCATAAATCGCAGAAAATAGTAAGTGAAAAGGATTGTATTATTTCTCTTACAGTATATCATACCTTGGAACTAGAACAGCAGATTTTTTCATTCGGACCGGATGTGGAAGTTCTATCTCCTACATGGTTTAGGAAAGAATTTGGTAGAAAAATCAACGACTGCATGAAAAAATATCTTTCTATGCAGAACCTTTGCATAGCAGAAGGCGAATTTTGTAGCAGTATTCAAAACAATGGACGTTAAATTTTAATTTTGTTAGACATGACACAGTTCGTTACTCTTTCTGATAAGGCACAGACTCTCGTAAACAACTATGTAAATGGTTCAATATCCAAAAGTCCATTTGATAGTAATATATTTAAAAAGTTATTGGTATCTGTATATACTCATACATCAAAGGCTGATTCTGAATTATTACGAATTCTGAACAGATACATAATTGACCTGTCTGCATATTATACAAGCGAAGAACTTGATGTCCTTATCACAGAGTTTTCTGCTCTTGCTATATATTGTCATCAGCATGATGACGTATTCTATAATTCTTCAAACGCCAGAGAATTGCCTAAATCTATTGGATTCCAAACTGGAAATACGGATTTTCTGACTCCAATGTCATTAGTCGAACTATGTTTGAAAATGTCTAATTGCAAACCTGGCAGTCATATATATTTGCCGTTTGCAGGTACTTGCTCTTTTGCCTTATATCAGGAAAACCCGTGCAATTTTGACACTGACGAAATCAACACTGAAATTTGGGCATATTCTAAGATTTTGCTATTGTCTCAAGGCATTGAAGCTAACATGAGATGTCGAAATTGTATAATCATCGAACCTGTTGGTAATGACGATATTGCCAAGAGCAAATATGATTATATTTTCTCTTTTCCACCTATATTAGGAGGGCGAGAAGAGCGTAACATAGCAAATACATTCCTCAATTTAGCAGAAAAATCATTAAATGATGATGGTGAGATTTATTGTGTATTGCCTTTATCTTTCTGTTTTGGTAGAGAGTGGTTTGATTTTCGCAAGACACTTTTGAAAGAAAGTAACAATATGTTTTCTGCTGTTGTTATGTCTTTACCAGCACTTTTCCAGCCATATACATCTGTCTCAATGGTTCTTCTTTGTCTTAAAAAAGACGGCAAGGGACAAATCTGTCTTATGGATGCTTCAAGTGAAGCTTTCATCGCGACAAAAGACTTAGCTGGCTGGAAGCAAGAGACATTAAAGCCCGACAGTATCATTGAAACCATTCTAAAACAGGATGAGAAATATGTATGGCTCGGAACCGCAGAAAATTTGTCTGAAGTTCTCAATTTACAGCCATCACGTTACCTTGTAAATTTTTCCCTGCCTAAAGTGCATAACGGGGAAAAATTGTTTAAGTTGGAAGACCTTGTTTCAATTGTTCCTCTTGAACGTGAAGGAAATACTATTACAACAGATATCCCATTGATTGGTATGAAGGAACTTTCAGCTTCATATCTTAACTGTGATATCAATCGTAAAGACATTCCTGTTCCAAACAAAAAGGAATACAGAATCCTTATGACAGATAGCCTCCTTATTGGTTTTATCGGTGGTAAATTTAAAGTAGGAAGAGTGCATGGTATTTCCAAAAACACTCCAATTGCATTAAGACATGAGGTCATTGCAATCCAGCTAAAATCCAATATTGTAACGGAGGATTATTTGCTGCGCTGTATTATGTCCGAAGAAACTGAACTTCAGGCACGTAAAATGTCTACCGGTGCAATTATATCACGCTTAAGCCAGCAGGATATTTTATCTATTTGTATTGTTGTACCCAAACTCCTTTCTCAACAAGAAAATCTGTGTAAGGATGACACCAGAAGCAGCTTGACTGAATCAGATCGTAAACTTTTGGAATCAGCAGAGTCGTTTCGCCGTGACATTCACATGAAAAAGCACGCTATTGGGCAAACAATTTTCAATCTCAACAACTGGATGAAAGTATTGCAGCGTGCTCGTAGAGATGGTAATGGCATTGTAGATGACAATGCTATTGTAGGTACGATTCATAAGACAAAGGTCTCTGACATATACACAAACTTGCAGTCTATCATGCAGGAATTGCAAGCCAAAATTGCCAAATTGGATAGTGGGTATGGTATGCAAAGTCAAGATATCTCATTAGTAGACTTCATTGAAGAGTATATTAGAAAAAATCAGAGCCCCGTTTTCCAGTATATTTTTGATAGTATGGCACATCGTGCAACGCAAACAATCCTCGACGAGGATGGGGATGTTGTTCTCAAAGAAGGCGATGCTTTGGAATACATTAACTTTCCAATAGAGGCTATGACCATTATTTTTGACAATATAATCAACAACGCTTGTAGCCATGGGTTTGAGAATGCAGCAAATCCAAAGAATAAAGTAAAGATTGACATTTTGTCCGAAGGTGAGAATTACATCGTAACTATTTCCAACAATGGTAATCCACTGGCCACTGGTTACGACAGTGAGAATGTACTCACATATGGTGTATCTTCAAAAGAGGGCCATGGCCATTATGGTATAGGTGGGTATGAAGTTCGCAAGTTAATGAGAGAGTTCAATGGTGAAGCGGAATTGATATCCTGTCCTAACGATGAATTTTGTATCACTTACAAACTCATCTTTAAGAACACAAGTATTGTTGCATCCTTTTAATTTAGTTTAGAGAATTATGAGTGGTATCAGATATAAAGTTTTGTGGGTAGACGATCTAAGTGGAACCCAAGATGAAATCTTTGCAACAGGTTTTGAAAGTGTTGCAGATGAAAAAGGAATAGACCTCATTCCTTTTACTAATTGGGAAGAGGCAGAATTGGAGCTCAAAAAGAACTTCAAATCCTATTCTTCTATTATTCTTGATGCAAATTGCAAATATGGAAAAGATGATAATAAGACTGATGAATTCTTTATTCCGTCTGTAATTGCATCGTTAGCTCGTATGTTTGGAGAAAAAAGACAAGTAAAGCCTTGGTACATTCTTTCCGCAGGTACAATGAGCAAATTTGATGATGTGATTCAAATAGCACAAAGAGACCATGCGGCACACCAAGAGGAATGGGGAAATATGGTTTACCTAAAAGATGCCATAGATAATTCCTCTAATTCGGTCGATGCTATGTTTACAAACATACTTAAAGTGGCAAATGTCCAGAACGAGAACATTATAGCCTACAATTTTCAAAGCGTTTTTAAGTACCTTGGAGAAGGCAAACTTATATGTAAGGAGGCACGCGCCATAATGATGGATATGCTTTGTGCGTTTTATTTTCCTGCTGATAACTGGCAATTTAAATATGAGGGAAATCCGCTTCGTAAAGTGATGGAGTACATCTTTCGTACCGCATTTAACTATGGACTTCTGCCACAGGAATGTTTTGAGCGGGATAATCAACTTAATTTATTAGAGTCTAATCGTTATATGTCCGGATTAGTAACAAAGCATAGCGAATTACGTTACGGTTCTGAGGATGATACAATATTTCCAAAATCTATTGGAAATATTACATTGCAGATAATCAATTTTACCAATACCGACTCGCATACAAATGAAGAGCATCCATATACAATAGACGATAAGGATTTGGAAATTTCAGAAAGTGAAAAAGAACTTTACTTTTCATATGTTCTTCAATTATGCCATGTGATTAAATCCTTTGGGGCATTCGTTGATAAACACCCAGATAAGGAAGCAAATAGAAAGATGAAAAGGACCGTCTCCACTTCTGTCCCATCTATCAATGATTCTACCACTTCTCCAGTCGGGCAACAATCAACGATTTTAGCTGGCGAAAACGGACCATACATACTGAATTGCCGCTTAGCTCCATGTTTTGCGAAGTATATAGGAAAGAATGCCACAATCACCGAAGTCAACATCAATAAAGGGAAAGATGTTGCAGACTTTCCGTATTATGCCAAAGTAAAAGTAGAAAACTAAAAGAAAAGATATGAGCAACAATATACAACAGCAAACGACAATCAATATTCAAGAGAAAGCAAATCTTATCTGGGCTATTGCAGATAAGTTAGTAGGTGTTTATAAACCTCACGAGTATGGTAATGTCATTCTCCCAATGTGCGTTATCAAACGCTTTGAAGATACCCTTGCACCTACTAAGCAGGCTGTTCTTGATACAAATGCCAAACTTGACAAAGATGGCATAGTAGTGAAAAAGGGATTTTTGGAGACAGCTGCCGGTCAGCAATTATATAACCTCTCCCCATTCACATTTCAAAGTCTGCTGAACGACCCTGAGAATATCAAAGAGAACTTTGAATCATATCTCAATCATTTTTCTGAAAATGTAATCGACATCATCCATCGCATGGACTTCGACCGGGAACTGCAAAAGATGGCTGATAACAATGTGCTGTATCTTGTCATTAAAGAGTTCTGCACCTCCAAAGCCTATCTCGGAGCAGATCTGGTTACAAGTGTGGATATGGGTTACATCTTCGAAGAGCTTGTGCGCAAATTCTCAGAAAGCTATGACGAACAGGCCGGAGCGCACTTTACCGCCCGTGATATTATCTACCTCATGGCAGAACTGCTTGTCGGCAATGATGAACAGAAGTTGGAACGTGAAGGTATTACTGCTTCTATCTATGACATGGCTATGGGTACAAGTCAGATGCTGGGTTGCCTGACTGAACGTTTTCTGAAGATTGACCCAGAAGCGGAGATTACAAGTTACGGACAGGAATTGAACAACCAGACCTTTGCCATTGCCAAAGCCGATACGCTTATTAAGGGCGGCAATGCAGACAATATGCGTCAAGGAGATACTCTTGGAGATGACAAGTTCTCCGGTTATAAGTTTGATTATATCATTTCAAACCCGCCTTTTGGTATAGAATGGAAAACTTCAAAAGAAGCAGTGGAAAAAGAACATAACCTTGGTAAAGCCGGTAGATTTGCTCCCGGACTTCCTGCCATTGGTGATGGACAGATGTTGTTCCTGCTCAATGGTATAGCCAAACTGAAAGACGATGAAGGCCGCATGGCAATCATTCAGAACGGCAGCAGTCTTTTCAAAGGAGATGCCGGCAGTGGCGAAAGTGAAATCCGTGGCTATTTGTTGGAACACGACTGGCTGGAGGCTATCGTTCAGTTGCCTAACGACTTGTTCTACAATACCGGTATTGCTACATATATTTGGCTTATCACCAAGAATAAAAGCGAAGAACGTCAAGGTAAAGTCCAGCTTATAGATACAAGCCAATGTTATGACAAGCGTCGAAAGAGTCTGGGCAATAAGCGTGTGGAGATAAGTGACCGTTGCCGTGAACTTATCATCGAGGCTTACAAAGATTTTACCGATTGGACTTACCATAGTGAGGACGAGATATTGACGGTTGAAAGCAAAGTGTTAGATAATGATTATTTCAAGTATTCAAAACTTACAGTAGAGCGTCCTTTACTTGATGAAGCAACGGGAGAGCCTATCCTAAAAAAAGGTAAGCCACAGCCAGATTCCAAGAAACGCGATACGGAGATTGTCCCTTGGACCGAGGATATTGACGAATATATGCAGAAGAACGTTCTGCCATACGCACCTGACGCTTGGATTGACGAGAAGAAAACTAAGATTGGTTATGAGATACCGTTTACTCGTGAGTTTTATAAATATGTAGCTCCACGCAAAAGCGAGGATATCTTTGCGCATTTGAAAGAGTTAGAGGTACAGGAAAGTGAGTTGATGGAAAGTATATTTGGATAATTATGGTAAATACTTACAACACATATAAAAATAGTGGTATTGAATGGATTCCATATATACCTCAAAGTTGGAAGACAATGCGTCTAAAAAATGTTGGATTTCTTTACGGAGGTTTAACTGGTAAGACTGGTGATGATTTTAATGTTGAAGACGATAACGAATCATATATGCTTTTCATTCCATTTACAAATATCTTTAATAACTCTATCATTAACCCGAATCAGCTTTATAAGGTAAAAGTATCTAACGATGAAAATCAAAATCTTGTTCAGAAAAATGATTTATTGTTTTTGATGAGTTCTGAAGACTATGATGGAATAGGAAAACCTGCGATTCTTGAAGATAGTATTGATAATCTAGGATTAAACAGTTTTAGCAAAGGTTTAAGAATTACCAATCAAGACATTTATCCTAAGTTCTTATTCTATTATCTGTCTTCTCATGTTTCAAGGGAACTAGTAAGACGAGAAGCAAAGGGCTTTATAAGGATTAATCTACGACAAGATAGATTACACTGTTGTAAGATAATTCTTCCTGCTATTCATGAGCAGCAAGCCATTGCCTCTTTCCTTGACAAGAAATGTGTGGAAATAGATTCTTTGATTACTTTGCAGGAGGAAATGATTGTCGAATTACAGGCTTACAAGCAGTCAGTAATTACTGAAACTGTCACCAAAGGACTTGATTCTAATGCGAAAATGAAGGATAGCGGGGTTGAGTGGATTGGCGAGATACCAGAGGGATGGGATGTAAAACCGTTTAAATACATTTTTAAAACTGGGAAAGGCCTCTCATTTACAAAAGCTGACTTAGTAAATGAAGGTGTTCCTGTTATCAGTTACGGACAGGTCCATTCAAAACAAAATAAAGGTACTCAAATAGTTGATAGCCTTATTCGATTTGTTCCAGTAGAAATGACATTAAATAGTCCTTTGGCAAAAGTACATATAGGAGATTTTATTTTTGCTGACACATCTGAAGATTTAGAAGGATGTGGAAATTGCGTTTATATTGATAAAGAAATAGGACTTTATGCTGGTTATCATTCTGTTATTGCACATGCTCAAAGTAAAAGTTCTAATTTATATCTTGCATATTTGTTTTTAACAAATTGTTGGAGAAGCCAAATCAGGAGTCGTGTTAGTGGTATTAAAGTGCTCAGCATTTCACAATCTATTATAAATCAAACAACGGTGATACTACCTCATCTTTCCGAGCAGCGAGCCATTACCTCATACCTCGATGAGAAAACAGCCCAAATCGATGCTCTGATTTCTCTGAAGCAGGAGAAAATTGCAGAGCTGAAAAACTATAAAAAGAGCATTATCTATGAGTATGTTACCGGTAAGAAACGAGTTTAAGCCATGAAAGCAGACAATAAAGCCTTACTGCTGCAACTACTTAAGCAGCACAAAGAATTGGGAATATCGAATCAGATAGATTACGACAAATTCTATCTCTACTCAATTATCACCCATTCCACGGCTATTGAGGGCAGCACAGTGACTGAAGTTGAAGCTCAGCTTCTGTTTGACGAGGGCATTACCGCAAAAGGTAAACCCATGGTTGAGCAGTTGATGAACCTTGACTTGAAAAATGCCTACGAATACGGCAGGGAATGGATAAAAAATCACGAAGACATCACTATTGACACCCTGATTCTGCTCGCTTCCAAAGTCATGGCAAGAACAGGCTCCGAATATAATTCTTTGGGTGGTCATTTTGATGCTTCAAAAGGAGAGTTGCGTAAACTGAATGTAACAGCTGGAGCCGGTGGTCGCTCGTACATGAATTGGATGAAAGTGCCTCAGAAGCTGGATGCATTTTGTAATGAACTTAATGCCCGTCGTAAAGCACTTGATACAAGTGACATCGCAGCTATATATGAACTGAGTTTTTGGGCACATTACGAACTTGTAACCATTCACCCTTGGGCTGATGGGAATGGCAGAACCTGCCGCCTGCTAATGAACCTCTTGCAAATGGAATATGATGTATTGCCGACAAAGGTTTTGAAGGAAGACAAAGGAGAATATATTCAATCTTTAATTGATACAAGAGAAAATGAGGATATAGAAATATTCCTTAATTGCATGACCGAGTTGCATTGCACTCATTTGAAACATGATATCGAACAATATGTCAAGTCGGTAGAGGTGGTCGACAAGACAGATTTGACCAAGAAAATGGTCGATAAATGGTCGATAAAGCCATCCCTTGCAGGGAAATTGGTCGATATTTTATTATTTATGGCCGATAAAGACGAAATAAAGACCGAAACTATTGTCAGTGCTTTCGGCTTCACCGAAACAACAGCCAAACGTTATCTGCGCCAATTGACTGAATTCGGATATTTGGAAGTTCACGGAGGTAATAAAAACAGGACTTACTCTAAAAAAGATTAATCACATTATGACACATACAGGCTTACACGAAAAGAACTTTGAGGCGGATATTGAACAATATCTACTCACTAAAGGTGGCTATACCAAAGGAAGTCAGGCTACATACGACAAGGAAAAAGCAATAGACCTTGATACCCTGATTCGCTTTGTCAAAGACTCCCAGCCAAAAGCATGGGAAAGGTTTGAACGCAAATATGGTAATAGTGCAAAAACACAATTGTATAAAACTATACAAGGAAACATTCTGAAGTATGGTCTGATACATACTTTGCGCAATGGGGTCAACGACTTTGGTATTCCATTGAAGCTATGCTTCTTCGCTCCTACGTCAACGCTTAATCCGGAACTTATTGAAAAGTACAACAAGAATATTTTGGAATGTACACGTCAATTTGTGTATAGCAAGGATGTGAAGAATTCTATCGACATGGTACTCTCCCTCAATGGCATTCCTGTCGTGGCCATAGAACTGAAAAACCAGTTTACCAACCAAGATTTAAGTGACTCCATTGAACAATGGAAGACGCATAGAAATCCGAAAGAGCCTCTATTCCATTTTGACAATCGTATTCTTGCTTATTTTGGCTGCGATCTGTATGAAGCAGCAATGGCAACCGAGTTGAAGGGTGAAAAAACATTCTTCATGCCTTTCAACCAAGGCAGCAATGGTGCCGGAAATGTAGGTGGTGCAGGCAATCCACAATGCGATGAGGCCGAATATGTGACATCCTATCTGTGGAAAGATGTGCTACGCAGAGATGTGTTATTGGCAATCCTCCAACGTTATATCATGCGCCAGGAAGAGGAAAAGATTTCCATTATCAAAGACAAGCATGGCAAGGAGAAAGAGGTGACAGACAAAAGCATAAAGATTATTTTTCCTCGTTATCACCAACTGGATGTGGTGGAAAAACTTATTACGGATACTGAACATAATGGTTCCGGTTGCAATTACTTGATTCAGCACTCAGCCGGATCAGGAAAATCCAATTCCATTGCATGGCTAACTTACCGGCTTTCTTCTTTACACGACAAAGACAACAATCACATTTTCAAAGGCGTGTTTGTAGTAACAGACCGCCGGGTGTTGAACAAACAACTTCAGGACACGATTCTCGGTTTTGAGCATGTCGAGGGTACAGTAACCACTATCACGGAAAAAGATGCAAACGCCAGTGAAAAGTTGCGTGATGCCATCAATGCAGATAAAACAGGTATTGTCATTACTACGCTACAACGCTTCCCTCAAATCTATGAGCAAATTACCTCGCATAGCGGTAATCGCTATGCCGTTGTGGTGGACGAAGCTCATTCAAGTCAAAGCGGTAAGAGTGCGGAAAAGTTGAAAGCAGCTTTGGCAGATACAGACGAAGCCCTAAGGGAACTTGCCGAATGGGAAGACAGAAGCGTAGAAGAATTGGAGAAAGAACAAGACCGGTTGATGCTCGACTTGCTAAGTCAAGGCCAGCATAATAACCTCTCTTTTTATGCCTTTACCGCCACTCCAAAACCCAAAACACTTCAGACCTTCGGCATTTTAGTGGAGAAAGGAGAGACTCCCGACAAGGATAAATATAAGGCCTATCACAACTACTCCATGTTACAGGCTATTGAAGAAGGATTTATCAAGGATGTTCTGAAAAACTATACTACGTATCAGATTTCATATGAGATAGCTCGTCAATCAGAGGATAACCCAGATTACGAAGAGACGCCAGCAACGATTGCATTGAAAGCGTTCCATGATAATCACAAGGATACTATCAATAAGAAAACTGCCATTATTGTTGAGAAATTCCGTGAAGTGACACTTCAAAATATGGCAGGAAGAGCCAAGGCAATGGTCGTAACTTCCAGCCGTGCTCATGCTGTTCGCTATTTCTTTGCTGTTAAGGAGTATTGCAGAAAACATCATATTACGGACATCAATCCGATGGTGGCATTTTCCGGCAAGGTGGAATATAACGGTGTGGAATACACTGAGCCAAAACTCAATACGAGGGGAGATAAAAGTATCTCAGAAGATAAACTTCCGCTCTACTTTGCCAGTGACTTCTACAACATGCTGATTGTCGCGGATAAGTATCAAACCGGATTTGACGAACCGATGCTCCATACCATGTTCGTGGATAAGAAACTGAAAAATGTAAAAGCAGTGCAGACATTATCTCGCCTGAACCGTGCCAATCCATTGAAAGAAGATACATACGTGTTTGACTTCGTAAACAGCTCCGAAGAGATTAAAACTGCATTTGAGCCTTTCTATAAAGGTACAGAGTTAATCAATCCTGTGGATGTGAATTATGTATATCAGTTTCACAAAGACATCGAAATTTACCACCTATGGAGTACTGAAGATGAAGTAAAATTCTATGAATTGTTTATTGCTACACAGGACAAGACAAACAAATCAAAACTTGGTGCATTATCCAATGCATTGAAACCAATTGTAGATAGGTTTGAAGAACTGGACGAAGAAACTCGTTTTACTGTACGTGGCAAGATTAAGAATTTTATTCGTTTCTACGCTTATATGGCGCAGATCGCCCGTACCTTTGATCGTTCGTTAATGAAGTCATATATATTTGCCGATTACCTCTATCGTGTGTTACCCAAGAATCCGCGAGAAAGAGTTGATTTGGACAAAAAGGTGCGTCTTGTAAACAATACTATCAAGGCAAATGAAATGATGCACATATCTTTGGATGGTGCCAAGCCTGAGATTAAGGGAGAAAATCCTGGAGCAGGTCGTAAACCTGAAGACGCTCGTGATTTGCTTGACAACATTATTGCCAAGGTGAATATTATGTTCCGTGGTGAATTCTCAGAAGCCGACCGGGTAATGGTGGAAGGTATATTTGACCTTATACAGAAGTCTGCAACGAAAAAAATGCAGAAACAAGCTGTTTGTAACGATGAGAGTCAATTTGTAGAAAGCATTTTCCCTGATATTTTCAGTAAAGCAGCTCAGCAGTGCTATACGACACAGACCGATGCTTATCGTAAATTATTTGAAAATCAAGAGTTTTATCAGACTCTGATGGAGCAGATGGGACATGCCATATATGAACGCTATCGTGAACAGGAGGAAAAAGCCTATACTATAGAGAATCTGCAAAGTAGAATGATTCCTTTAATCCGGGAGGAATTTGTTGGAATAGCGGGAACAAGCAGAACTCTCGAAGAGGCATTTGTCTGGATGATAAAGGTTATAAGAGTATTCAGCATTAGCAAATATAATGGTTTGGCTGATACATTACTCAATGCTATGTTCAAACTTTATTGTAGTCCGAATACCCTTACTTTGGCAGAGAAACGCATTTATCTTAAGACCCTTGTAACAGGCTATGAATCGTATTTAAAGAAGCTTCATTTCCTTATTAAGGATAAAGAGGTTACTGATAAAAATGGAGAAGTCAAATATGCTGCTTTGAGTAATGCTTTGTATTGCATGCAACTAAACAAACTGCAATATAGTGACAAGCCCATTGACCAGAAGTTTGCACAGTATGTTGATATTCTTGTGAACTTACGAAACGAAGAAAACCACCAAGCTAAGAGTCTTGATGCAAAAGAGGTTCAATTAGGGATTCATGTTGTGACCACTATGTTTATGTATGTGACATTTAAAAACATTACAGAGCTCGAAATGGTAGAAGATAAGTTTAATATCAAGCATATGGACAGGTCGCCTAAAACATACGCCATAATGGAAGAAGAAGCTGATAGTCGTATGGTAGCAGAAAGAGCATCTGAGTATTCTTCAAAAAGAAGCAATTAGATGTGATTTTTTCAACTTTAAATTTGCTATGCAAAAAGGCTGCATAGATGCGAATTAATTTTGTGGCGATAAATCAAGTTAAACCATTAAAAGTGTAATTATGGCTGATTATACTAGTCTTATTAATCGTATCGAAAGTAGATACAATCCGGATTCTCTTAGAGAAGTCCGACTGAATTCCATTTCTTCCCTTTCTGGCATAGACAAGGATATTGCAAAATATGTAAAGCTTGCCATGAATGAAGTTGACCCTATATATACGAACAAGACTTTAGAAGCAGGTGAAAATGCGAAATTACATTTACAAAGAGAACTACAGCAGAGTGTCGATTTTCGGTATCAGGGTTCCGTAATGACAAGAACTCATATTCGTGGTGTGAGTGATATTGACTTGCTTACAATTACAAGCAAGTTTCAAGACACAGATTACAGCAAAGCTAAAGCATTTGTTGAAAGTCATCCCTACTCGTATGACACAGAAACAATGCGAATAAAAAATTGGGTCAACAACTTTACAAGATATTTCGGAGATGCAAATAATGATTTAAGACAGCTTCGTTTGGAAGACGAAAGAATTTTACAATCTCATTATGTGATATGCGATATCGCGAAACCTAAATCCATCCGCATAACGAACCAAAACCTTCATCGTGAAGTTGACGTTGTCGTTGCTTCATGGCATGATTCTCTTGAATACATTAGTGGATATGGTGATGTATATAGAGGAGTTTACATTTATGATAAACAAAAGAATGAACGTCTTGGACCAGACTATCCATTCCTCAGTATAGATAGAATCAATACGAGAAGTTCATACACCGAAGGACGACTTAAAAAGATGATTCGATTCCTTAAAAATGTAAAAGCGGATGCTTCGGTAAATATTGACTTAACCAGTTTTGATATAAATGCAATCTGCTATGATATTAATATTGAAGAATATCGCAATTCTTACTACCTAGACTTGGTTCGGGTTTTATGGCTCAAGCTTTATCACTTATGCCAAAATGAATCTGAAGCAAATGGATTAAAATCTGTAGATGGAACTGAGTACATATTCAGAAATAGTCCTTCTAAGCTTGATAACTTGAAACGATTGTATAACGAAGTTTGGAACATATATAAAGAATTACAATAAATGAAACCAAGGATATTTATAGGATCTTCTACAGAGGGATTAGCTGTTGCTCAAAGAATTAAAACATTTTTTGAGCCAGAGTATGATTGTTATATTTGGAATGACGGTATATTTCAATTTAATGAAGGCTTTTTGGAAACCTTACTTAAGTCTGCAAGTTTGTTTGACTTTGGTTTTATGATATTTGCCGCTGACGATATTAGCAGAATCCGAAATCAAGAATATAATACAGCAAGAGATAATGTGCTTTTTGAATATGGACTCTTTTTGGGAAGAGTTGGAATTGACAGAGCCTATATCATTAAAGAAGATACGGTTAAAATTCCATCTGATATATTAGGTGTTACATTATTATCTTACACGACAACTTCTAACCCAGATGGGATCAAAATACCAAATCAGGACTTTGAAATGCAACTGTCAAATCTTAAAAAGAAAATTGATGAAAAAGTTGCCTTAGGACACCTGGGGCTTTTGCCTTCTACTGTTATAGCAATTTCTTATTTTGAAAATTTCATCAAATTGTTGGCAGATGAGATAATTAGACAAGGTGATAAAATTCAAATTGGGGATAAAGTATACAAATCCGCGAAGATTAGAATTGTTATTCCAAGGACTCTTGATGCTGATATGAAAAGGCAAGCAACAATATATTTCCGAAAAATACATTTTGAATCATGCCCAATCACAACTGTTCACCGTAGTTATCCGATTTATGTCGAATCCACCTCTGAAGGTAATGTTAAGGATGAAGCAATTATTGCAGACATGCCAACTATCCTGAGTGGTATTGACAAGGCAATTGACATGTATTTCAGAGTAGGCCATATTGGTAAAACACAAGAACAACAACTTACAGAAGAAAGAGAATTGAATAACTTCACACGTGTTTTGAGTCTTCTAATTTCACAAGAAGCCTTTTGCAGAGAAATTGTTGAAATTGTAGATGATGATAACCAACCGATATAGCCATCGTAGCATTTTATGCCAAAGAATATAGAAATACGAAATAGTACAGCTGAGTTCCTCATCTTCATGCTTGAAGGCAAGGAGGATGGGATTCAGGTGATGTATAAGAATGAGACCATTTGGGCTACCCAAAAGGCTATGGCGCAGCTTTTTGATTGCTCTACTGACAATATTGGACTGCACTTAAAAAATATATTTGCATCCGGGGAACTTGTCAAAGGTTCAGTTACCGAGAAAAACTCGGCAACTGCCGCAGACGGGAAGAATTATCAAACGATGTTCTATAATCTTGATGCCATTATCAGTGTTGGATATAGAGTCAATTCTGTTCGTGCCACCCAGTTCCGACAGTGGTGTACGTTTGTGCTTCGTCAGTTTGCTATCCGTGGTTATGTGCTTGATCACAAGAGAATGGAGAACGGGGCTTTCTTAGGTGTAGATTACTTTGAACATTTGCTTGCCGAAATAAGGGAGATCAGGCTGAGTGAACGTCGTTTTTATCAGAAACTGACCGACATTTATGCTACGGCAATAGACTATAACAAGGATGCTCCGAGAACACGTCTTTTCTTCAAGAAGGTACAGAACAAAATGCACTATGCTGTGCATGGACATACCGCTGCGGAACTGATTGTAGAACGGGCCAATGCAGATAAAGAACACATGGGATTGACCACATGGGAGAATGCTCCGAATGGAAAAATTGTCAAAACTGACGTGTCTGTAGCAAAGAACTATTTGCGAGAGAAAGAATTGGATGAAATGGGCAGAATGGTCAATGCATTCCTTGATATGGCAGAAAGTATGGCTAAGCGTCATATCCCTATGACAATGGAAGATTGGGCAAAGCGAATAGACAAATTCATTAATTTATTTGATGGCTCGATATTACAGGATAGCGGAAAAGTTTCTGCCGAATATGCCAAAGAGTTTGCTGAATCTGAGTTTGAAAAATACAGAGTCATTCAAGACCGTCTTTTCCAATCTGATTTTGATAGATTTGAGGATAATAGCCTTCCTCCATTGGATGTGGAATAATTATGATGCCATATGGAGGTTGGCTAAATCAGCCTTGGAGATGTGGCAAATTCGTTTCGCTTAACTGATAGGAGTTGGTGGCAACTAAAAGTCAAAAACGATTCCTAAAAGGGTTCGTAAAAGAGCAAAAAAACAGTTCCTGAAAGACGGAAATAAGTTCCTAAAGGTGATGAAGTGTTCCTGAAAGAAACTGCTGAGTTCACAAAAGAGTTCATAAAAGAACCAGTAGGGTTCATAAAAGAGTTCGTAAAAGAACTACTGAAATACGCTTGTCTATGGTAGCTGTCAAACAGAGCCTACAAAGATGTTGGACAACACTTCAAAATACGATGCATATGGAGTAAAAACGAACTCCATAATCGCTATAAAGCTCAATCCTGCTTGCTGGAGATTGGCAACATCTCACGAGCGATTTATCGCTTGGGGTATTGAGTTACCCTAACTCAATAAGGTTTGTATAATGGGCAAGCCCTAGATGCATTTAAGTAGGCGAAATTCGTATTTTGTCGAGAAAGTAATACCAGAGCTGGCAAAAAGAAAAAATGTCCAAATAACGCCTTTTTCTCATCAATCAGCTTGCTGAAGGATTTGGCAATCTCAAACGACCGATTGGTTGCTTGGGGGATTAGGCTACCCATATAAGATAATGTCCGTACAACGGGCAAGCCCAATCAATGGCAGCGACCAGTTCCGTGAATTATCATGAAACCAGTCGTTGCGCTTGAACTTTGACTTATCCCGAATAGACACTTTTAGAATAAAGTCAAGTGGGGGATTAGTAGTGGTAATCCGGCATGAACCGATAAATGCCACGGTTTTCCTGAACCACCATCCGTTTGTTCGTGAGGAACTTAATCAGCTCTACAATCTTGTTGTGATTCAATTTCGTTCCTGCCAGTTCGTAGGCAGTGGTCAGTTCTTCTTCCAGAGCCTTATATCCCGAAATAGTCTCTTTTCCGTCAAAAGCAAGTTCGAGAGCCTTGCGGTGGACGGCTTCATGGATGTCTTTATAAGGGGAGAACGGTTCCTGCTTGGGACGACCTGCGCTCTTCTTTGTCGGCACATAGTCCGGCAGAAGTTCGGGAAGTGATTGGTCATTGATGCAAAAGGCAAATGGCAGAAAGTCTTTGGAACGGGTATGCACACTTTCCACTTTGCTGATGTTACTGTCGTCCTTGTCTTTCTCAATTTGAATGACCGTTTCTGCCTTGTTGTTGATTTCCGTACCAATGTGCCCTCGTGCGTTTTCATCGCTTTTGTTCTGGTGAAGGATGGTATGAAGATGAATCTGGTGCTCGTCAGTCCACTGCATAAGTTTGGATATTACACATGTGGCTTCACTCGGAGAATTGATGTCATAAACCAGGTCGCGTATTCCGTCAATCACCACGAGGCCGAGACCCTCAATCTGACTGATGGCATCGTCTATGATAGCCAAACGCTCCTTGGGATTGAACTTGCGTAGAGCGAGAAAATAGAAACGGCCGCAATCCTCATTGGCCGGCAACTCTGCCAGTTTCATGATACGATGCATCACAATCATACAATGGTTCTGACTCTGCTCTGTGTCAATGTAAAGGATGCGGTCCTTTCCTTCTGGGAAGTCCGTTGTGTAGTTAAGGACTTCCTTTCCGGACAAAGCAGCTGCCACCATAGCGGAAACATTGAAAGTCTTTTTGCTTTTTGCCTTGCCAATGGATGCACTGAAATTTCCCAATGTCCCGACAGGCACTCCGCCTATTTTCAGAACTTCCGGCTCCTGTTTGTACTCCTTTCCCAAGCTGAGCATGGTATCTTGCCATCTTGTAGCGACCTGAGCAAGATCTTCAATGGGTGTTGCTGTTTCCATACTCACCAGTTTTTAGGGTTAGGCTTGCGATGATGTGAGGAATACATCGCTTCGTTTTCTTCCTCATAGGTGAGAGGTACTGACGTTTTGCGTGATGCTTCCAGCCATTTGTCGAGCTCGTCACGATAGATATAAAGGTGCTTTCCTTGCTTGATTACCGGAATGCTGTCCTTCTTTATCTTGTAATAAAAGGTGGAGACCGGCATTTTCAGATATGCACAGGCTTCCTGTACCGTCATAGGTACGTGCAGATTCTCCTTTGGTTCACTTTGACGGTTAAGAGTGTCTCTAAGCAAATTTTCCATACTTGCGATTCGCTCGCATAGTTCGCCTACCACTTTCGGCAGGTCGTTAAAAGTTAACTCAGTTGCAGTCATATTATCAAAAATTTAAATTAATATGCTGCAAACCAACAGAATGAAATCTTGCAGAAATTCGTCAGCCAGGAGAATGATTACCGTCTGCACGGTTTAATTCTCAAGTATTGTTATGAAAACGGAAATCCCCTTTGTCCGGCACGTCAATAGGGATGTCGCATTGGGCATTAACACGCAAATTGGCTTCCAGATATTCTATATCAGCGTTTCGCAATTCGTATGGGAAAGATAATTTGATGAATACAGCCCTGTCGCGACGGGAGACTCCAAGCCGTTCTCCGATATTCCAAGCCAAATGTCTTAAAGAGGGAGAACTGAGCTTCGCTTCTTTCGTTGAATGGATTGGCTGGCAGTCTGTCACCCGATTTTCGGCAAGACACTCGATATTGTGGAATAACGTGCTGATATTCTCCTTTGACAGATATTTCGAGGCCTTTTCCACCACATATTCACGGATGGCTATCATGGTATCCCTTTTCCGCTTCACCTCTTTCAGCTGCTCTTCCACGAGAATACTCTCGTATTTTTCCAAACTGTCAGGCATTTGTTCCAGTATAACCGGTTGAGTTTCTGTTATAGAATTGTTTAAGATAACCTTTTGCGAACAATTACTTTGTACGTGCTCATTTATAGCACTATTTGAAATACTCTTATAAAGTCCTGCCATTACTTTGCGGAATACGGCAAAGGTCAAAATGAGCATTACCAAAGAAATAATAAAAATGGTGGCATCAAACAGGATGTAGTGATTGAACTTTTCACCAAGATTGTATGCAGTGAGTGCCGAGAGTGAAACGATTACCACACATACCAGACTACTGATGTCCGCTGTTTTCTGAACCTGTACATTATTCTCCATATAGTTGTGATTGTTTACAGTTCTATGCCACAAAGTTCAGCACTAATTTCCATATAACCATAAATACTAATGGTTGTTGGACAGATATTTATAAATAATTATGGTTAGAATATGAATCATACTCAGAAATCATACTCTAACCATATAAAAAACGGTATTTATGCCCGTTAGCTCTTACGAATCAGGGAGATTTTATTGCTGGCTTTTCGCTTGTTGCTATCCACTACTTTCATGTATCGTTGGGTAGTGGTGATGCTCTTGTGCGCCATGATACTTTGAATGGTCCGGATGTCAGTTCCGGCAGCAGCCTGCAAAGTGGCAAATGTTCTCCGGTACGAGTGGAACGTGATGTTTTTGGTGATACCGGCAGTTCGAATCCACTCTTTCATGGGGTATTGCGTCCAGCATCTTTTCAATCCTTTGAATACCAGCCCTGTCTTTTCCGGGGAATAGCCGATTAATTGCAAGGCTTCATCACTGATGGGGATAATATCTTCTGTCTTTGTCTTTTGAGTGACAGTATATACGCATTTTCCTCCGGCTGCAAAGTCAACGATTTCTTCCCACCGCAATGTGAGAATATCGCTTATTCTCAAACTTGTCAGGCAAGAGAACAACGAGGCGGTTTTCAGAACCGGTATCTTGCAGGGCGTTTCTGCCAATCTGTACAGTTCTTCTACGCTGAGATAGTCTTTGACCACATCTTCCGGTTCTATTTTCTCCAAGAAATCGTTTACATTGGAATGAATCAGTTTATTGCGATAGAGTATTTTGAGGAATCCTCTGAATGTGGACCAATAGCCCACGGCTGAATTGCGTGATATGGGATGCTTCGGACGTCTCAGTTGCTTCGCATTGAGCAGATACTCCCTGAACTTGTTGCATAAGTCCACATCAATCTCCTCGAATGAGCATTTACCACCCACGAAATTGCAGAAATGCAGATAGACAAACTCCCATTTCTGGTCGTGTTTGCGGAGTGTCTTTTTATAATAGGCAAGGAAATCTCCTTTCATCTTGCTCTTGTCAAAGAAATCATACCGTTCATTGACGATGGATTCAAAACGTCGGCATCGGATGGCTTCCGCCTTCTCCGACATGACGGCATTGAAGTTCTGTTCCCGTTGGTTCTTTGGATTGGCATAGATGTAGATGCCCAAAGATTCATGACGGATTACCTTCATACTCTCTTTGTCGCGATAACCGGGATAATAATCCAGATAGAACGACAACATGTTTTTCTTTAGAGGTCTTGTCCTCAATGTTACAGTTTTACATTCGTGCATAATGATAAATATTATATTTGGTGAATAATCTGTTGCAAACCAATACAATGAAACAATGCTGATGACTGCCATTGCTGAAAATGATTCTTGTCTGTGCGGAATAATTCTCAGATGCCGGATTTTTCAGCCATAACCTTGTCAAAATCCTCTTTCAGCAGGAACATCGACTTGCCGTGGTGCATCTTCCGTATGCTGTTGTATCTCGCATAATTGTAGACATCATCCCTGCGAATGCCGTATTTTTCCATCGCTTCGGTTACGCTGTAATACTTTTCCCGTTGGTCAAAGCCACCGTTTTTGATGATGTCGATATGGCCTTTGGAATATTGGACTTTGCCATAAACGACACGGGAGGGGATTTTATGGCGATGCACAAACGAACATCGGGCATCTTTGCTCATGCCGTAGATTTCTTCCATTTGCTCCGCACCAATCCATTCCTTGATATTGTCAGCCGCTTTGTATTTGGCGAAGAATCGGTCAACTGACAGTTGTTCGTAATAGTTGAACCCACCATGACTGATTTTAGGAATGTCGTTTTCACGGCACAGCTTGCAAATGGTTTTCCTGTTCATCTGATAGGTCGTTGCAATTTGCTCGGATGAGTAATAGCCTTCGGGGATTACAAAAGTCTCTTTCGGCCGGTCGCTTTTCTTTTCCCGTTTCTTGGGTGTATATGTTCCATCACGATGCTCAATATAGACTTTGTCAAACTCCGAACGCAGCACCATTGTCCGGCTACCTTGCTTGAATCGCTTGATGTCGTACTTGTTGACATAGTAGCTGATATTAATCTTGGTAAGTCCGTATTTCTTGGTGATTTCATCGTAGGTATAATAGTCGGGATTCAGCTTCTCCTGCTTTTCCTTAATCGCGTCTATATGGGCACGGGAATAATACACCTCGTGATGGCGGTTGATTCGGGGGATATTGTGCCGCATGGCAAAGGTGACAACTGCATTACGGCTCATACCGTATTTGTCCATAACCTGCTCCGGAGTATAGTAACTCGCTGGATTGATTTCCTCTGCAAGGTCTGCAAAATACTTATCTATAAGACTGCGGTTGTAAAATACCCGATTGCCCTCCTCAATCTTCGGAATGTTATACAGCTTGCATCTGCGGTAGAGGGTTTTCTTCTGGATTTGGTATTTCTCCAATACCTCATTCGTGGTGTAATAGAGTGCAGTCTGCTTCCGTCCATAGCTGCGCTTCTTGTAGTCGGGTGTGTTGTCGAACATCTTTTCAATGTCCGACTTGCGGATGATGGTACGTCCACGAAGTTGTAAGGCCCGGATGATTCCGACAGCCATGTGACGGTAGATGGTCGCACGGCTGATACCTAAAAGGGTTGCGGTTTCGGCAGGGGAGAGGTACAACTTGCTCCCCACGATACCGACTTCCTGCATAGGCTGCTCATTTTGCCGTTCCTCGTATTCCTGTAACCTCTGCTTCCGCTTCTTCTCTTTGTACGCTTTTTCATTGCACGATTTGCTGCAATAGCGTGTTACCATCGTGTGTGCTATAAATGGTTTGCCGCACCACTGGCATTTTCTCTGGATTTCCATATATTAGTCGCCTTTAATTTCGCCTATTCTGTCTCAATGTGTCTCACAATTTCTCACAGCGTCTCACACTGTGTCTTCTATAGCGGTTTTACACATTCTCATAGCGTCTCACATCGTGCCTAAGATGTCGCTATGATGAGTGCGAAGTGTCCGCTTATTTGTTCGGCGGTAGAATTATGGTACAAAATGATGCTGGAAATCCGCAACCAGTCAGAATTGGCTGAAAACCACATAAAAAGAAAAGCCGCTGGCTATCAGCGACTTTCTTCTAATTGGCTATGGTTGTTTATGGCTGCTTACAAGCCATCATTTTCCGATGCAAAATCTATTACTTCTTTCTAAAATAGGTTGTAACTCACTATGATATATTGGCTTATTTGTAACCAATAAACGCCACTTCGGAGGCCGGGTAACAGACGGGTAACAGAATCGAATGAAAAACCCTCTCAACGCCCGATCTATCGGTCTGTCGAGAGGGGTATTCAACGCAACTGATACGGGGCTATCAGTCCCGCAAAGATAGTGAATTATTTGGATTTCTATTGCTTGGTGTAGATTATCGCATTCTCGGCCTCGGTCAAGCCATAATCCCACATTTTGAAAGAGGAGGCGTCGATGACCTTGATGTTGCGCTGATCTTCGCTGTTTACTACTTCGCCGTCCGTTCCGTATTCAAAGAATGAGATCGTCGGGATTGCTCCCTCATATTTTACGTCGATTGAGTAATAGCAGGTCGATGAGCCGCTGATCTCTTCAAATCGGGTGTCGGTTATGACGGCGGTTCCGTATGCTGTAAAATCCGGGAAAAGGATTACCGTCGGCTTGATCTCTTCCGGCTCGGAATAGGGCTGAAAGACGATGGTTTCCGTATAGGAACCGGCGGATGATAACTTATCCTCATGGAACCCGATATATCTGCCGTTCAAAGTCTGCCAAATCTGTTTGACGGTTTCGTTCATCTCCGGCTTTGGGGTATCGTCTTTGGAGCAAGCTGCGATGCAAAGGGATAGGAATAGAATAGATAAGAGTTTTTTCATAAGTATGATGGTTTTATGCTTTCAGAAAATAAACGGGAATAATCGGGAGCAGGGCTTTGTCCTCCTCGCTCATGCGGTCGTAATAGCGAATCCATAGGTCGATGAACTCGTCGATGTCGATCAGACGCAGGCAACGATGCCCGTTGCGGGCCTCTTTCTTGGATTCGCTGGTGAATGTCCCCGATGTAACCAGCAGGCCGACCTCACCCTCTTTCACGAGAACCCCCAGCAGACTGCGGACGACATCGACGGAGATTGCAGAGGTCGGATAATGCTTGACCTGTACTTTCAACTGCGGGGCGGTCGTGCCGAGCGGGTCTCGGTAGGCGATAATATCGACGCCGCCATCCTTGCCTTTCGGGGCGATGAACGGCGTGTAGTAACCCATTGCCCGCAACAGGGCGGCGACCAAATCCTGAAACTCGTAGGGGTTCTTTTTGATGATATACTCCCGAATGCCTTTCGATGCCTGACCTTGCAACATATCCAAATCATCGGGCTGATCCGCATTCTCCTCGATGACCGATACCGCGTGCTCTTTCTGTATCTTGGAAAACTTGCCGTGAAAATCGGCGAAGAACTCTCCGGCTCCGGCGGCAAGAGCTTTCGCACCCTCTTCCGTCAGATGCCAAATCCCGCTCTTTTTGACGAGATACCCGACCTTGCCTACCTCTATCGAATAGAAGTTGAGATACGCTTTCCAGCGGATGACACCGCTCTTGGTTTCCTCTTTCTCATAATCGGTCAGCGGGAACGATGATGCGAGGGTTTCGTATATATCCGAAATCCTCATTTCGCCGCCGTTGGCCTCGATTGCTTTCATGGCGGCAAATACGATCTCCGCCTGCCTTGTTGGTTTCTTTTCGCTCATGCTATCCGTAAATCAAACATTCGCTGCTGTTTCCGGATATGCACACAGAAAAGCGTGGGCGTTCCTGTCGGTTTAGAGGTATCGCCAAACACCTACGGACTAACAAGGAAATGCCCACGCATAACGCAGGCATTTACCATTGTTTTTTAAGTCCGTTGTGAAATTGGCGATTTCCTAAACCTTAAAAACAATAGCAAACGCTATAATATCAAAACTTTTTCAAAGGTACAAAAAGTTTCTGAAATTTGGAGCTATTATTATAATCGGCTGTATTGTTCGCCTTTGCGCCCTCAAATAAACCTCCGAATCAAGGGAAAAATCTTTTTACGGAGCAGTACGAGAATGATGATAATTGTCACCCAAAAACCGCGTATTTGCGTCTGTTGCCACCATGTCAATTTGCGCTCTACCTCGACGATCTTTTCAACCTCGACCTCCCGATCCCGATAAACGATGCTGTCCCGATATTCTATCGGCCGCTGCGTCGGTATTTCCCGATCGTCCGTCTTGTTTTCGAGCGAGTGGGATAGCGACCCGTCGGGGTTGATCCTTGCGTCCGATACCGCTGCCGAGGTTTCGAGGTGGCTCGAATCTTGGCGGACGGTCTGCTCGGTTCGCTCGGCCGGCAGTTGCACCCGTACCGTGTCGGGAATCCATATTGTGCGATGCCTGATCTCGACATGCAGGCTGTCCCGCGTCCCGGTCGAGGTCGTCAGATGTTTGCACGGGCAGCAGGCCGACAGCAAACCGATGATAAGGCACAAAATCAGCGTTCTCATACGATTTCGATTTGGATTGGTTCGCCCCGGTCGGAGGCCGTTTTGAGCATGTCATAGACCCGTCGGAATGTCGCCGTCGAGTTCAGCACCTTGCCGACCTCCTTGTTTTCGCCGACCAATATGCACCCCGCGCTATCCTCGGCGGTATTGCCGATATGGATCAGGATGCCGTCGAACTCCGGCACATTGAGCAGCCGAGGCAGGTAGCCGTCGCAGAATTTGTACTGCGCCCGATCCTTATACTTCGGGGATTGGACTTTCAGCGTGATGTCGTATGTCCCGTAGGGGATAGCGGTTGCGGCATACACTTTCTTTTCGCCATTGTCGAACCGCCCGTTTTTGTTCAGGTCTCGCACGGCATCTTCGATGGTGTCGCAGACCTTTTGCCCGTCGATGTAGAGCCAGCCGATGGTATAGGTCGGCTTCAATGCGATGCGTTTCAAAAGTAGTTTCATAGCCACGCGAAAATTTGAATGATGAAACCTCCGGCCATTGTATAGGCCAAGTCAAGCCAATCCCATCCTTTGTAGCGGTATTGGTCGAAAGCCTCTTTTGCCACCCCTGCGATGGCGGCGAATAAGACGCATATTTCAGCCGTATAGGGAATGACAAGGGCGAAAAAGGCTGCGATTACCGCACCTGCAATGAGGTGCAGGAGTTTGTCGGATGGAATACTCCCCAGCCATTTCAAGATGGCGGTCAGAATATTTTTGATAGTTTCCATGATGTTGTGATGTTAGTTGGATAATAGGGTTGCTACCTGAATACCGCACTTGCGAATAGCCTTGCCGACAGCGGAGGCGTCCATCTGTTTTTGTCCGCAAAATGATATGCCGATTGCTCCGAGCGGCTTTTCTCCTGCATATAGGGCGAGAATGGCGACCTCGTTCACGTTATTCGACTTGAACTTGAAATACATTCGTTCGTCGATCTCCTTGATCGTTTCGATAGCTCCCCAATAAAATCCGTCGTCAAAGACTTTCCCGATAAAAGGGTATTTCGATAGCTGAAAATCAGTATATTCATCATCGACGTTATTGATGCCGTCAGCGACCTCTTCGATTCGCATATCGCCGTATAGGAACGGTAATCCTGATGATAGGTTTTTGCTCCCATTATGCAGCTCTATGAGCCATGTACGGTCGGCATCGAGCGCATATAAGAGTTTGCGCAGCATCAGACGAATATCCGCATCTACCTGAATGCGCTTGGCTACCGATTCATTATGTTGCTCTGCTTGGATTGATTCGACTTTATCCAGCACATAGTGCGGATTGGTGATAGTAAGGATGACAAACCCCGTGAGGAGTAAAAGCAAAAGCACTCGCAGAAAGCGGAAGAACCCGTATTTTTCCTCCATTTTGAGCAGCTTTTCGAGCCACCCGATTCCCTTTTCGATTTTCTGTTCCATAATAGGTTTAGATTTATGACAAAAGTAGTGAATAATACCTAATAGGTACTATATGGGCGAAAATAATTTTACTCTTTCGTTGAATATCTGGTGAAATTCTTTAATACCCATCCTCCTTTGATATTGACAAAATCCATCATTTCGCCGGGGGACAATGCCCCGACTTGCGTATAGGAGCTTTTCGTCCCTTTAACCACCGTGCAAGGGTATCTGCTGGAATTATACAGCGAGCAGTTATAGCCGTCATAGTCGTCATTCGTCTCCATCAAAACACCGAATTGCGCTCCGGCGGTCAAGTCCATGTAGCAATTTTCCGAAACCTCCAAAACGGTTGTAAAGACCAATGACGGACAATATGTCGGCACGTATATCGTCTTGTATGACCCGCTCGTTTCAAAGTAATTGGAAACGCATCGTCCGTCCTTATATACTCGGAACTTGGCTCGGTTGCCCTCCATTGCAGAGGGCGTTTTCGCGGTAAAGTCGATTCCGGTATTGCGTTGATAGGTTTCGCCCGTTGTGGATAATGCGAAAATTTGCGCCCCTACGATATTCGTTACAGTTCCTACGACAGAGCCTTTATTGTCGAAACAATTATCCCCATTGCTCGGCGTCGCGCTTTGGGTGTAGATATGGGTATAGCTATTGCTTGTCCATCCGTAATACTCTACATTCCCTTGCTGTGCTCCTGCGAATATCAACGGGTAGTCATCCTCGGAGGTCGGATTATAACCGCAAAGAGCCGCTATTACGTTTTTCAATGCGTCTCTCACTCCCACGAATCCCGAAAGGGCAACACCTCCGTCTATTTCGGTCGTTGCATCTTTGAAAGCCTCTTTGAGATAATCCAAATCTGTCCGTTCGAGGTCGGCAACATCTTTCAGGCTTCCATCCGAGGCGATGAATTTGATATTGCCTCCGATTTCTCCCAGCAGCAGGTCGAAATATGTTTTGCCGTCGGACGATACGATCTTATCCGTCGTAATCCGACCGGGCAGAATCTCCGAGAACCCGTAGAGCGAAACATAGCTTCGTTCGCCGTCGTATTCGCTGTTCAGAATGCCGACCAGCAGATGATAATACCCTGCGACATCGGTCATCTTGATCGCCCTGTCAGATAGGAGAAAATCGCCCTTTACGGTGGTGTCCGTGCGGCTGACTTTGGCATAGAGATAATATTTCTTTGCTCCGTTGTCGAGGTACGGCGAAAGGTATTCGTTCATCTCCCAAACCTTGTACTCCGAATCGGCATGAGAGGACGAGATCGTGCCGATGCCGAGCGTCATGTGCTGGATGAATCCGTGCGGGATATGCAACTGCTTCGCCGTGTTGTCGTAGGTGATACCGTCGCCTACCGCTGTGAGGTCGGTCTTGCTGGCGACGAACCGGAATTGCAGGCTCTCATCCCCGACGAGCATCATCATCGTCTGCACGGTCAGCGGATTGATGGAGTTCGTGAAGTTGTCGAGCATCGAATCCTCCAACATCGCCATTGTTTCCCTGACATCGCGGAACCGACGCTTGGTATAGCTTACGGCGTTGCGGATGCTGTTATCTGTCGCCACCTCATTTTGCCCGATCTCCCGAAGCTGTGAAGATACGCTCTTGCCCGAAACCGAGTTTGAGATTTCGAGGACGGGAGCATACGGCGAGGTGAGAAATTCCTTGATACCCGTGATGCGGATCGGAATGCCGTCGGGGGCGAACTGCTCATCGGTGAACAGAACATATCCGCCGACTTTCAGCCGCCCGCCGACACGGAGCCAATTCTTTTTCGCCCATAGTCCTTGCAGAGTGCCGGTAAAGGTGAATTTCGGGTCTTCGTTCTCATAGAGCTTGCGGGCCGCTTCGCGGAACATATCCCATGATGCCCCAGTCTTATCCGTATTGTTACAGATATAGGAATCCGGCAGCATGATACCGAAAATGGCGTAGGTGTCGCCGACGGCGGGACTGAATGTTTCGTTCGGCATCGTAACCCCGTCGATTTCCTGCGGCACGAGTTCAAAGCGGCGTTCCGAGTGATTGTATTTGAACTCGAACTGCTTGTCGTCGCCCGCGAGCATCCCCTTTTGGAAGATGATCGTCGCCGTCTCGCCCTCGATGACATAATCGTTGAAATTCAGCTCTGCGGGGATGGAATTGTCGATGATGTCGTAGAAATTCTTTCCTGCGTCGATGCACTCGACCGCCGATACTGTTCCCACGCGCGAGGGGTATATCTCGGAGCAATCGAGGCTGTCCTCCTTGACTGCATCGGAAACTTTGTCGATGCGCTCGATGGAATATCCCTCTGCGTCGGATTGATAGATGCGGCCCTCATAAACGAGCGTCTGCGACTTCGGCAACAACAATTCCGCTGAGCCGTATTTTGAGCGGTCGATATTACGATCTCCGCCCTGAACATAGAGCCGTTTGATCGGCAATTCATCGCTCTGCGTGGTGCGCCCGACACCCGGCTCGAAGCCGTTACCCTTGCCGTATGCGAGCGGCAGGGGATCATCCTTGAAATACTCGACTTTATGCAATGAAATCGTATAGTCGTTGATTTCCCACTCGGTCTCGAATTTGTTTGCGACATCCTGCAATGCAGCATCGACGTAGGTGTGGTTGAACTCGACCGTCTGCTCCGCCGCATCGAGGCATTCGCCGACTTTCCAAACTCCGGCTCCGTCGCGCTGGTTGAGATTCCAGACGATAGCTTCGACGAGTTCGTGGGGCTTGGCGCACATCGACCATTTGAGGCGTTTATCGACGGGATTACGCATCTTATACAGGCTCATGTTGTCCTCCAATGTTCCGAGGGTGAGCGTGTATTCGATATTGCGGGTTCCGTTTTTCTTGATGTTTTCCGGCGATCCGAGTTTGTATTTCACGCCTTGATACTCGCACCATGCCCCGACCGGAATTTCGACAAATTCCGATAGGGAGAATTTCAGGACGAGTTGCGGCTTGGACATGAGGGAGCGATAGCGGTAACTGCTATCGCTCTCCTGTACGTCCAACGTCGTGTTGTTGAAATGCAGGGTCAGCATGATCTGATTTTATTCGATGTTCAGCTCGGCGCAGTCTGCGTCGATTTGGGCTTTCAACGTGGCTCTCGCTGCGAGAAAGTCCTTGTATGAGGCGATCTTCGCCTTTGCCTCGTCGCTCGACTTGGAGCCGCCATATACGCCGAGATTGGCGGCGTTGTACTCATTGATGAGCTTCTGCTCGTAGTTGGCATCCCACATTGCACGGATGGCGGCCTCGGTGATCTTGTTGCTCGATACGGAAGCCCATACGATTACCTCATAGCAGGAATACTGCGTGCGCGAACTTTCGGCGGCGGGCTGATCTTCGCCCTCTGCCATGATCTGCTGCGGGGCGTCCTCTTCCTGAATATCCCAACGGTAGATGTAGCTTCCGTTGCCTACGGCCTCGAATTTAGACGGCCTTGCATCGTAATACGAACGTGTCATAGAATTGCGATTTAATGATGGTTTTTAACAAATGTTTTGAATTGGAGACTTTCGCCCATCCGTACCAACTGCATAGCTTCTGTTTGTAGTCTCTCGCGCTGATATTGAGTTTCTTATTCAGACGCGCGGCCATGCGGCAGAAATTCTGCTTGATGGATTTGCGCATGAGCGTTTGGTTGTGGTAGAATACGAATCCGACGAAATCGAGGCCGCGCCCGTGCTTGTCCGCCCGGTTCTCGGCAATCGGAAATATCTGCTCATTGCCTTTCAGTGTCAATTTCAAGGCCGCGAGATACTTCTTGATGTCGGCCAGCAGGATGTGCAGCTCCTCTTTCGTGGAGGCGAGAAATACCATGTCGTCGGCATATCTGAAATAGTTCCGCACCCGCTTCTCCTCCTTGATCCAATGATCGAAGTAGGCGAGCATCAGGTTTGCGAAGTATTGGCTCAAATAGTTGCCGATAGGCACGCCGTCGGTGCTGTCGATGATCGTATCGAGCAGGGCGAGCGTATCCTTGCATTTGATTTTGCGGCGGATGATGGTTTTCAATACGTCGTGGTCTATCGACGGGTAGAACTTCCGGATGTCGATTTTGAGGCAATATCGGGCGTTTTCCCGGTCTTTGATGGCCCGCTTGACATTCCGCATCGCTCCGTGAATCCCGCGGCCCTTGATGCAGCTATATGTGTCTTTTGTGAAGACCGAAACCCATATCGGTTCGAGGATATTCATGATTGCATGGTGCAGAATGCGGTCGGGGTAATACGGCAATCGAAATATGATCCTCTCTTTCGGCTCATAGATCGTGAACGTGCTGTATTCGGAGTTCTTGAATGTATGATTTTTCAGCGTTTCATGCAGGGCAAGGATATTCGCTTCACGGTTTTTGTCGTGAAGCAAGACGCCATACGAGCGGAGTTTCCCGCGCCTTGCCTTTTCATCGGCGAGGCGGAGGTTATCCAGCGATATGATCTTTTCGTATAAGTTTCCTATACGCTTCATTTCGACGCTTTGCTTTTCATATTCGGGGCGTTCGGCAGTTCGGGATGCCCGAAACCGCCTACTAACTCCTTTTTGAGGTGATATTTTTTGCCGAGAGGCAGGGTCGTTGCTCTCAAAATTTATGTTTTTACCTTTCTGAAAATCATTGGCGAGACCTGATATTCGCATTCGTATTCGAGGGCGTGTTATTCGAATTCGCATACGCAAAACCGGCATTCGAGCTGTTATTCGCATTACCGCTGAACAGGACACCGCAAGAGCAACCAACCTTTATACATCCATTACTCCAAATAGTACCATGTTCCCGATGCCCGCATCGTTACCCGTCGCGGGAATTTGTCCATTTCCCGAATCTTGGCGAGGACATATTTGATTTCCCGCGAATTGGTGAAGAACTTGCATGCATCGCGGTCGTGATCGTCCCGATTCATCTTGATCTTGACGAGCGTCCGATTCTCTCCGAACTTCGTTTTCACTCCCTCGATGTAGTCGCAGACCCAAAAGGTGAGGTTTATCAACTTCTGCTGCGTCGTTTCGGGGCAGTTGAAATGCTTGTTGGTTTCATCGGCGGGGATTTTCAGGAAATCCAGCGAGCCGTCATCCTCCATCGGATTGTGGTTATTCTCCATTGTCGTAGCGTTTAATTATTGGCCGAGCGTGTTTTCTGTGGCGTTATGCGGGGATAAAGCAAAGGCGAGACCCGAAATTCGCATACGTAGCCGAGGGCGCGTTATTCGAATACGCATACGCAAAACCGGCACGCGAGCCGTTAGCCGCAGCACCGCCGAACAGGACACCGCGCAATGCTTCGGTCGTCGGAATGTTAGTGTAATGGTAATCGCAGAAATAGGTCGAAGAACCGCCTCCTACGACGGAGGGCATGATCTCTCCTCCCTCGCCGAAAATCACCTCTTTGACATATCCCTCTGCGCGGGCCTCGTTGCCTACATGAGCGTAGCCGTCGTAGTCGCTATCCGAAAATTTGGCCGGATCGGTGCAGACGAATACCTTGCTTAATCCGTCGCCGCTGTTATCCTCGGTCGGGCTGATACGGATGTTGATACCGTCCGTCCATTGCCAAATATGGCCGAAAGGATTCTCGACACCTCGATAGCGCGGAACCATGACCGTGCATCGGGTCGATCCGTCCTCATTGATGACGGGGTATGCGACCTCGCCCGTGCCGTTTCCGAGTTCGTCGGTATGGCCGCACGGCACGAACGGATAATAGCCGTTGAACCCGCCCCAATCGGACATGTTTGTTACACCTGCTCCGAGGCCGCCCTGCGCATAACCGTTGCTGTCCTTTTCCGCATTGAATGCCGCCTGCGAGTTGAGCGTGGCATATTCGATGGCGAAGAGCCAATACAGTTCTTTTTGGATGTCGTAGGTCATGCAGTTCCATTCCGTCGAACCGGACTTGCGTTTGCGGGCGTAATTGCGGAAATTGGTACGGGAGATACCCGTCGCCGGGCGTCCGAGGAACGTGCGATAGGTTCCGTCATACGCCGTATTGTTGTTGCCGCCTCGGTAGTCGGCATCCATATTCACGACCGAGCAGAGGGTCGTCGTGCTGCGCTGTATGGTAGCCTGATACGCCGAAACGTATCTATTCCCTGGGACGAGACGATAGCCGGGGAGAGGGTACTCGCTGATGCGTACCCGCCGCTTCGTGCCGTCAGTCTCGAATTTGCGGTAGTGCATGGGAAGTTCGACCATGACCTGACCCCGCGAGCCGTCGCGCGTCTGTCCCGTCCAATTTGCCGGATTGAGATATTCCACCACCTCGCCGTCGTTGTTGAGCAGGCAACCTTTCATCCGATTGTGGATCGGCAGGCTCTTGTGTAGGGAGAGGTTGCCGATACGGGTGCAGGCAGGCGAGGATACGGCAGTATCGAACTCGATGCCGTAGCTACATTCCTCCTCCATGTACGGCAGGAGTGTTGCAAGCGCGGCCTTTTTGCTCTCGCCGTCCTCCAATACCTCGCAGATGAGATTGAACGGGTCGGTTCCCGACACGTCGGGCAAGTCGCTCAATCGCTTGCCATTCTGAAAAGCCTCGATAATCTGTTCGAGGATTGCTTCTTGTTCTGCTGTCATAGCTATTTGTCGTTTAAGAATTTGAAAACCGTTTTTCCTTTCGATGCGATGAACATCACCGACGATGCGGTATTCAGCCGCATTTTCTTTTGCCTACGGGATGTCGCCCATTGGCGCAGCCGCCGCGATAGGGAGATGAAAACCGAGACGATCATACCTTTTCGACGTAAGTCCCAGCTCCCCAATAGAGGTCGTGAGTGTTGAGAAAATCCGCATTCGGTGCGATGGCCTTGATCGCCATCGGCGACCAATCGTTGAGCACTACCGGAGCGTCGGAAAATTCGTCGTCCTGATAGCATTTCACGCTCAATACGGCGTCCACGGTGGAGCTGCTGTATTTGGGCCTGATGTAGATCGAGAACAGCGCGTCATTCGGCAGGCTGAAACCGTCTGCGAGGTTCTCGATCTTGCCATGCGAGAGGATGCGCCCGCCATTCATAAATTCGCTGATGTAACCTTGTCTTGCCATAGCTTGATGTTGTTTTTAATTGAACCTGAAATTACCGTTTGCCGTGAGGCGGATCGACGAGAGTGTTACCAACCTGACCGTAGGCTTCGAGACCTTGATCTGAATCGTCTTGTAGAGGGCTACGTTGCAGGTCGGGATGACATGGATGATGCTGGTTCCGGCGGCAAGGATCGTAATGCGTCCGTCGGGAGTTACCGATACGGCCTTATCGTCGCCGAGGAACAATACATTCGGCTTGACGCTGGCCGGAGTGAGTGTGGCGCGGATGAAATTCTCCGCCATATTGCCGACCAGCAGGCGCGAGGGGTATTCTACCGTCATTGCAGTCGGCACAAGATTCAGCGGTTCCAATTCCGCAGCGGCGGCGATCACCTCCTCGCAATCCTCTTTCGCCTCAATCGCGGCGGCGGTGGCATTGCTGGCGTTCGTGGTTGCGGTATTGGCGGCGGTCGTAGCTTCTTGTGCTTTTTGCGCGGCATTGATGGCCGATTGGGCACTCTTCGATGCTGCATCGGTGACATCGGTGGCATCTTTTGTCGCCGCTTTCATCCCCTCGACGACCGACTGGATATATTCGAGCGACACCTTGACGCTCTTGTTGAATATATCGACACCGATAGTCCACAGCCCTTTGAATGAGGTGCATTCGGGGAGTTCCGATATTTTCTTCTTTATCATATCCTTGTAGAGTTAAATTCTAAATACAATGAGGCCCTCTTCCGGCTCGGTTATCACTACCTCCTTATCCTCGGTCGCCAATACGCAGTAATTACCGTCGGGCCGCGAATCGGGAAAGGTCAGGGTTACGGTGAACTCGCACCACACCCGCCCGTTGCGGCGAATATCGAACCGCGTTACCGCATTGCTCTTGTAGTAGCAATTATACTCCTCCAAAGAGTTGTCGTTGTATAATTTGCGCAGTTCGGGTTTCAGCAGGGCGGTGAAAAGCGCATACCAGCGTTCCCAAAATTGAGCGATGTTATCGGCATAGATAAAGAGCTTTATCGCAACGTCTTTCGCCTTGTAGAAAACCGATTCTCCGTCATAGCTTACTCCGGGCCGATTGGTTACATCGACTTTCAGATTCTCGCGGACATTCGGGGCTTTCTGAATATTCCGATCCGTGCCGTCGAGGACATAGACCCCGAAGTGGGAAAAATCGACATCATCCATCTCGTACCCGTTCTGCTTGAAGCCCGCCGGTGCTGTTGCATAGGGAGCCTGATTCAGCAGCGTATTGTACTCGTTCAGGCTCTCGATGTCCGTCTCGTCGGTCGGATAGACGGGCGGGAAGTCATCGGCGAAATTCAGCGTGATTTTTCCGAGCTGGATTTTGGCGGACAATGCGGGATTGGTCAGAAGCCGCAGTTTGTAGGACTTGCCGAGTTCGGCGAAGTCGAAGATATGATACGATCCATCGGAAAGTACCTCGAATAAATCGCTCGCGCTCAAAATATCGGTAATGCAAAACGGAATCGAAAATGTTTTGCTATCAAGGAGGGGGGCGGATAGATCGACCTCTTCGCCGTCATATTCGGGCCATTCGGTGCTGCTCAATTTCTTGAATGACGGCATCTGTACGAGTGCCTTGTACCCGTACTGCTCGACAAATATGCCGTATTCGCTGAACGCATCCAGCCCGTCTATGAACAGCTTGCCTACCATAAGATTTTCGCGTTGTCCTGAACGATGTAATTCACCTCGGAATCCTTATCTTTTTCGACCTTGACGACCGCATACCCCGATGCGATGACGGAGGCATTCGCCCCGCACATTAGAAATAGCCGATTTCCGGCCGTTTGGCTGTATTTCAGTTCTGCGGTGGTGTCTCCTATCAAAAAGATTTTTCGGGCCTCTGAAAGCGAAATTTTGCCGCAGTCGATATACACGCCGAAACGCTCCGGATGATATTTCTTGAAACGACGAAAAGTGGCGAGGTTGGGGAAATTGTAGGTTGTCATAAATTCGACCCCTCGCGGGGAGAACATCATCCCGATCAGCTCCTCCAATGTCTCATTGCCCTTGAACATATCGCAGGCTCCGAGTTTCTCCGCCATTTCATATCGCCCGTTATTGGTGCATTGAGCTTGCGCGGCATCTTTGGCCGCTTTCCATTCACCCTGTATTTTCTTGATAAGTGCTTGCATTAGCTTCGGAGTTTTAATCCTTTCCGGTCGATCTCATCGACCATGTTTTTAACATCTTTGATACTTTTATCGACCTTGTCGAGCTTGTCGTTGGTCTCGGAGGTATTCTTCTCGATTCCGGTCAGTTTGTCGAGTACGGCATTGCCCGTGCGGTTCAGATCGTTCATGCCCTGTACGAGGGTATAGGTATGCCCCTGAATGGTCGTCAGGCGGGCATTTCTCTCGAAAGCACTATCTTGCGACTCTGATGTGATACCCTTACTCGTTCCCTCGCGCTCGGCATCTCCCGTAAAATAATTTTTGAGACTATCGGACAGACCTTGATAGATCGCGTTGAACTCTTCTCCGACCTGATTGAGTTCTCCGGCAAATCCATTCATCGAACCGATCACGGCGTCGATGCCTTTGAATGTGCCGTCATTTCCGAACCATTCTTTTTTGTATCTGTCGAAAATGCCTCCGATGCGTTCTTCCAAATATTTCTGTACGAGCATCCTTTGCAGGACATCGGCGACAATATCATTGACCTTTTTGCGCCATGCCTCCATCGCATCCTCTCCCTGCTTGGCCGCTTCGAAGAAAGCATCTCCGAGTTCCGAGGCAAGGTCGGCGGCGGTGTAGCCGATGATGTTTTCCAGCATCTCGTTGATGATGGTAGCCATCTCTTCGGCGATCTCCTGAATCTGTCGCTGCCACTCCTCGATCTTGCCATGGTCGGTTTTTTTCTTGCTCTGCTCCTCATTGATCTGTTTCTGAATGAGTATCTGCTGCTCGGCAAGATTTTCGAGCTGTTTCCGGCTTTCGTCGTATTTCTTCCCTCCGAGGGCTTTGTCGGCGGTGTAGGCTACCTTTGCATACGCATCGGCGATCTTCTCGACGGATTTCTCATATACCTCGCTGTCGTAGCGCATCCGGGCGAACATCCGCGTCCATGCGTTGCCGTACTGCTGCGATGTGAGGTGCAGGCGCAATACCTCCTGCGTCGTTTCGGCATAGATGTCTCTCAATTTCTTTACGGCATCCCCGACGTTATTCTGTAACCGGACGGCATCGGCATTGTCGAGTTCCCATTGCAGTTGGTCGATGCGGCGTTGTAGATTCTCGATCTCTTTTTGGTTCTCATCATCGTCGTTGAAGAGGTTGGCGATAGCCGTAGCGATCTGCAAAGCCGCCGAAATGACGGCGAGGATGACCGATGCTTTTTCTACGGTCGAGATCGACGTTGCTGCGGCCTGTGCTGTCGATTGCATGGCGGCTCCCGATGCCTCGGCTGTCGTCGCCATAGCTTCGGAAACACTCTTGCCTGTGTCTCCGATTGCGTCAATGACGGTCGCCGTAGCATCCAATACCGCGTCAATAGTATCGAGGGCTTTCCCGATGCCCATTGCAACATCATCCGAGAATACGGATGCGAGATTCTGTGCTTTGCCACCGACATCCGAAACGATACCTCCGACATTACGGAGCTGGGTCGCAAAACTTTTGTATGAGTTGGTGATGCTATTCCGGGCGTTCAATGCCTGCTGTTCGGCTTGCATTGAATGCGTAGTTGCGTCTGCAAGATTTTTCTTTGCCAGCGATAATCTTTCTTCGGATTTCGCATATTCTTCGCTTTCGGCCGATAGCTCTCCTCTGTTTATTTGTCCGCGGAGGGCCTGCTCTTCGGCAAGGGCGGCATTGTATTCCTGCTGTGCCGTTGTGAGAGCTTCTTGCGCCGTATGCCATTCTTGCAATGCGGTAGTGAACTCCGTTTTGGCGTCGCCGATGTCTTGGATTGACTTATGGAGCGCGACAAAAGGATTTCGGGAGGCGATTTCATTTTCCATTTTTGAAATAGCTTCCTGAATGTCTTTTATCTCAATAAATTTCATAGAGCCTTTATTGCTCTCGAAGTAGGCTTTGACCTTGTCGAGTGCATACTGCAACGATGAAATAGACTGTTCTCCTAAATTCCCGAAAACACCATCCCAGTTGATCGAATCTTTCAGATTCTCGAATTTCGCATCTTTAATCGCATTTTCCAGCTCTTTACGCAGGGACAATTTTGCTCCCTCGGTGGTTGCATCGGTTATTTTGCGATTATATTCTTCGGTCAGGGCAAGTACCTTTTCTTGGAAAGACCCGTACTGAATGAGGTAGTTGTTCATAGCCTCTGCTTTGGCATCGGCATCCTCTTTCAATGCTTTGGCAGTCGCTTTCTTTTGATTCTCTGCATTTTGCTGTCGAGCTTTATTTAATGCGTCGAATTGTTCGGTCGTCAATCCGTTTTCATTGACCGAAATTCCCGCCTCCTTATTTTCGCGTTTCCAATCCGTCTCCTGTTTGTCGAGTTTATTTTTCTGTGTAGTATATTCGAGGTCGATCATAGCGAGTTTTTTAGCCAAACCCTCTTTCATCGCCTCAATTTCGGCAGCTTTGGTTTCCTCCTCGATTTTAACGAGTTCTTCGCCGAGCTTCCGTGCTTTATCTGCCCGCCGTTCCGCTTCTTTTGCGTCTTTCTCGGCCTGTTTGTCCTGCTTTTGAGCATCCTTGTCCGAGGCGGGTTTTGTCGCATCATAAGCTTTTTTTGCCGCATCGAGAGCTTCTTTCAGTTCTTTCGCCTTACGTTCGTATTCTTCGTGCGTGAGCTGGTTGCCCGTTTCATTGAGAAAGTCGTTGTATTCTTTCAGTGCTTTTTCATAGGCCGATTTTGCCGCTGCACCCCATTCTGCACTCGAATCGGTCGGCAGATTCCGTTTGTTCTGCTCTGCGCGTAGCTTGTTGAGCTGATATTGCAGTTCATCGCGGGAGAATAAACCCGTTAAAGCGGCATTCCCCTGCGTGATTTTTCCGTATTTTGCCTCTTGGAACTGCATTTGGGCAAGCAGGGTTTCCCGCTGCTTGATCTGCTTTTCGATGGTTTCATTGCTAACCCCCGTCAGATTCTCGAAATAGGCATTTACGTCGTTTTTGCGTATCTGTTCCGAAAGAGCCTTGCGTTTGTTGTAAAGATTCTGTAATTCGGCTTCTTCGTCGCGCGAACGAGCGGATTTAAGGACATTTCGAGCACGATGCTGACCATAGCTATCTTGGTAGTATTGCGTCGCCCATTTCGTTTTTCCCTCCAACTCCTTTATTCTTGCCTCTACATCTTTCAGCTCTGTTTTCGGATTGGTGATGGATTCCTGCGCTTCAAGCTGGGCTATCTCCTCCTTGATTTGCTTGATATTTTTCAGCTTCTCATACTCGGTGTCGTATTTGGCGAAAATATCGGGGTATTTCATTTCGAGTTTGTTCAGGGCCTCCCTACGGGTGTCGGTAGCGACAGCCTCATTAGAGGCGATAGAACATAACTCCTCGATTTTACGCTTGTGTTCATCCTCTGCCTCGATGGTTTTCTGCTTTTGGGCTTGATACTCTTCTTCTGCTTCTTTCATCCGTTCGGTTTCGGTTTTCATGGAAAGAAGCGCCGCAGTAACACCAGCCAGCAGAGTAGCGATGAGGACATAGGGATTTGCAAGCATCGTTGCGTTGAGCAGCTTTTGAGCTTTCTCTACAACTACGAGCCATCCGTAGTGTATCGCTTCGGCTGCGGTCAATGTACCGACGCCCATTGCTTGCAAGCCTTGTGCGGCCGCGACAGCCATGCAAGCTGTTCGGTAAACGCCATAAGTTGCAACCAGCCCCATAAGGACGCGGCCGACCTGCTCATAGTTTTCGATGAGCGAAGAAACTACATCCAGCGAATCATTGATAACGCCCTCGGATTGGTTGCCAATTGTATTGAACATCGACGAGAGGGCATCTTGGATATTTGAAATTTGCCCTGTAATAGTCTTGGATTGCTCCTCCATGAGGTTGTAGAACATTCCGCCCTCGTTCGTGAGGTTCTGAATGACCTTTTGCACCTCCGGGAATCCGACTTTCCCCTCTTCGACTAATTCCCGAACCTTATTTTCTGCGACGCCGAGAATCTGCGCGAGTTCTCGAATCATGGGAATACCTCTGCCGGTAAACTGATTGAGGTCTTGCGTGTAGAGCCGCCCCTGCGTCATGGTCGTTCCATAGAGATATACGATGTCGCCGAGAGGCTGGGAAAGTCCTGCGGCGATGTTGCCGAGGCGGATCAGGTCGTCATTTATATTTTCGACATTTTCGCCGTATGCGAGAAGCCGTCGTGCTCCATCAGCAATACCTTGCAGGTCGAAAGGGGTTTTCGCTGCGGTATCTACGAGTTGATCCATCAACTGAACGGCTTTCTCTTCGCTTCCGAGCATGGTCTCGAATGCGACTTCGAGCTGTTGAAACTCGCCTCGGATATTGATGATTTGGCGGATAAGAGATTGAGCGGTAAAAGCCATGCCGATACTTGCGGCGGTTTTCGCCACATTCCCCAAAGTGCCATCCAAAACATTGCCTGCATTGGTAACATCTTCAAGGGTCGATTTTGCCGTAATGCCTGATCTGCTTACAGCTTTGCCGATACCGTCTATTTTAGCGCCGAGCTTGCCCTCCATCGTAGCGATTTTCGCTTCAATTTGAGAGATGCCGGTTTCCAATCCGCGTAAATCTACGGATGTGCCGAAACTCAATGCGCCGTCATCATTTTTCATATCCTTACAACCTCTTCGTCATCTGTAAAATCTGTGAAATTTTCAGGGTTATTCGCATCCTTGCTGTCATCATAAAGCGGTCTGCTGTTTTCGGCCATATCACCGGGCATCGGCATTGCTCGACTATACATGATGGCATTTACATAGCTGATCTCATATAAGGCGTATTTTTCTGTTACTCCGAGTGTTTTAGCTATTCCGAGGACGGTTGCCCAAATGCTGTCGTTCAGTCTTTTACCACTTCCTTGGTGGGTTTGAGGATATTTGCCTCTGACAGGGAAGTGGTAATGGCGAAAAAACTGCCTATCTCCATATCTTGAAGTCGTTGAACTACGACATTAAACAAGGTAGTCGGGCTGACGTTCTCCAATATGATTTTTGCGAGTTCTGCCTTTTTATCGACCTTGATTGTGGTCTCGGTCTTACGCCGGATCAGGCCGAACAAATAGCGTTTCTCCTGTACGATGGTGCGATATTCGATGAGGTTTTTCGCGCCGAGAATAAGTACGGCGGCAATATCGCCGATAGGTCGATAATATCGGGCATAATGCAATACCGAGGTTACGATCTCTTCGGCCGGAACCTTTTTTACAACGGGGAGAGTTGCTACGATCTCCGAGATGAGAATCAGGGTCGCAGTAGATGGAGGGGCTATTTCGTATGTAACCCCTTCGATGTCGATGTTGTCGATGCTTTTTTCAAGAATCGCCGATGCGACGCTATTTTCGATAGTATTCTGTTGTTCCATATCCCGATAAAATTGCGGAGGGTGGAGGATTCGAACCTCCGAAGCCTTACGGCTTGCCTCGTTAGCGGTGAGGTGCATTCAGCCACTCTGCCAACCCTCCTGTTTGCGGTTTCTCCTGCCAACCGCAAAGGGTGTCTCTCCACTCGTCAGCATCTTACGATGCTATTTAGGGTTTGGGGGCGGCCCAATCTTCGGCCTTGACCCGGAACTTCTTGTAAAGCTCCCCATCGGAGCAGGCGAGAATCTTGAATGTGAGATCGACATACGATCCCTCCTCCTCGGAGCTGCCCGGACGGAACGATACGTGTGTGCGCCGGGCCTTGATGCCGATAGCACCGATGTTCTTGGGCGTGAGCTTCACGGAGAAATCGTCCGATACGACGTTGGTTTTCACGGTCAGCTCGTTGCTGTCCTCCGAAACGACCGCTCCGGTAAACATCTTTTCCGTATCGAAACCCATCTCCTTGACGCGGGTTGTCAGGGTTACGACCGGCTCGCCCTCCTCCTCGGCGACCACGATTCCGCCTGTCGCCGTTGCGGTCAGGGTTTCGCCGTCCTCCGTGGCAAGCGTCGTCGATTTGTCGTTGATAGTACCGATGTCGGTCAGGGAGGCTGCCATAGCTTCGTCGTCGCCGGTTTTACCGACCTCGATCTTGCACTTCGACCACGACATGATGATCTTCTTTCCCATAGTTTTATTCTGTTATGCGGTTGAACTTAATTCTTGCGTAAATGAAGTGTTGCTCTATATCCTCGTTGCGCATCGTGGTCGGTGTCGCATCGGTCGAGAGCCAATACTCCGTACCTCCTGCGGTTTCTACGAATGAGAGAATCAACTCCTGCAATTCGCCGATACGTTTCCTATCCGGAACCATTCGTCCGTCGGTGTAGGGTATATCGGGGACATAGAGGTTGAAGATCACCACGCCCGTTTGTACTTGTTCATCAAGTCCTGCGAGGAACTTGACGATCAAATCCTCCGTTGTGGCGTCGGTCGGGCGCATTTCGGGTCGGTAAACCTTTCCTCTGATGGCCTTTCCGAGGTCGCTATTCTTGACGAAAGAATAGAAATCCCGCTCAATCTGCGTCTCCGTTTTTATCATCTCTCTATTCGATTAAATCGTTGAGTAGTTTCTTGGCAAGGGATTCGGCTTTCAACTCGGCTGATGTGAGTACATCCTTATGGTGGACTGCTTCGACGTATGCGGCGTATTTCATGCCTGCGCAGACGATCAGCACCACACCCCACGGAAATTTTGCTTGCAGTTTTTGGAGCAACGCTTCGGCAGCGGGCGGGCCTGCTTCTCCATGCCCGTTCTTGCCGTTGTATTGCTTCGAGGCTCCCGTCACGACGGGTTTCCCGTCCACAAGCACCACATAGCCTATTGATGACCTCAAATTGCCGGTAATATCGTTGTAGCTGCCACTCTCGCGGGCGATTCGTATGCACTCCTCCCCGATGAAAGAGAGTTGCTTCACGAGCAGGGCGACGATGTCTTTCATCTTGGCCTGCAATCCGGCTTTCAGCTTGCGCATATCCGTTTTGCTGACGATGACGCCCTTATATTTGCCGTGAGTAGTAACGACTTTCGCCATATCACACTACGATTTGAGTTCTGCCTACGGTGGTGAGAGGTTCCGCATTCATCACGCGGTATTCTCCGAGATTTTCGCCTATCCTTTCGAGTTTCACCCGATTGTAGGGGAAAGGGATGCACTCAACGAGGATCGTAAACGAAGCCTGCCGAAATTCGCCGTCTTCGTAACGCCCTTTGCGGTTATCGCTGTTGGTCTTGATCGAACAGGGCAAAGGATCGCTCCAATCGGAACGGGCCTCTATCGGTTCGCCCCATTCGTCGATACCTCCCTCGGTGAGTATCTCGTAGCGTAATGTGCCGTTGTACCTCATATCACCATAGATGCGTGCCGTCCTCGATCACGCGCATATAGTCGGAAAGAACCTCATCCGCATCGAGGCCATAATGTCCGCACCAAATCGAAAGGCTCTGTTTGAGGGCTTCTTCGCTCATTACGGAGGTCGATACGCCGTTTTCGGAGCGGCTGTTTTCGACATATCCGATGACAAGGCGGGCGGCAACCCGAAAGATCATAGGGTCTTTTGGGGTCGCCTCGGCCTTTGCGTCGATGCCCTCATTGAAGAGCGCAAATTCGATGGTCGCGTTATCAGGATAGAATGTGTTTGCTATCGCATTGCACAAACTCCTCGTTGCGGTAAGGTTATCCACGGCTACGACTGCGTTTTGAGGGTGTAGATGCCGTTCATTTCCGTAATCACGGGCAACGAGAGTGATTCGGCCTTGGTGAACTCAACGCCGTTGCTGCCCTGCGTTTCGCCCACGCCCCATTGCGAGACGCGGATACGCCCGTAGTTGGAGTACGCTACTCCGGCCTCCTGTTTCAGCTCGTTGTTCGCCCATGCGTTTTTGACGATGCCGAGCTTGCCGTCGGGAATGAAGACCATGTTCTTCTCGTTCCACGGCGTATAGGGGACGCGGAGCGTGCCTTTCTGAATGCGAACCTGACGGCGGATAGGCTCGAAAACAGGATAGCTGTTTTCTTGCATATAGGCGTTCAGGTCTTTCAGCTGCACGATCTTCGCAGATTTGTCGGTTCCCCAGATCATCTGCTTGATCTTCTTGCTGCGGCACATGTAGGAGATGCGCGACGGAGCGCAGAGGATTTTGCCGAATACGGTTTTGTCCTGTGCGGCGTCGATGATCCCCTGAATATCCTCGAAGCAGTCCACCGTGTCGATGTTGGCGTCTTTCCACTCGATGCGGGACGACGCGATGTTTTCGGAGGGCTGGTTAAAGTTGATCGTGCCGCGCACGCCACCTTCGGGGTTGATGTTGTCGTCGAGTTCGACGACGCCCTCGTTGGAAAGCGGACGCAGGAACAGGATGTCGAGCTTTGCGAGGACGGAGCTTACGACCGTCGTCGAGCTTCCCCACATCAGTTTGATGAGCTGCTCCGTCTTTGCCTTGTCGGGGAGCGACTTGCTGTCGAGGATTTGCAGAACCTTACGATAGTCCTGAATCGTCATCGGCAGCGTTACGGCATGATTGAGGATGCGCTCTTTCACGGTTTCCAGCCCCTCCGTGCCGAGGATAGCCTCTTTCGAGTTGTCGCCGATGGTCGGTGCGGCTACCGTGATGTTGTACTGACCGATGATCTCCTCGAAATCAAGGCCGATGGTCGGGGTGTCCCAGTCGAGGAAACGCTCGAAGATTACGTTGTCGAAAAGCTGCTTGTGCAGTTTCGAGGCGGCATCGAAGCGAGCCTGTACGTGCTGCGTCAATGCGCCAAAGATTGAACTATAAAGAAATTCGGGCATGATCGTTACTGTTTAATGAACAGAATGTTCGGGTTTGCTTTGAGGCAGACCTTACCGGGATTGATGAGCCAGTCTTCCAGCAGAGGGAAGTTCAGGCTCGGATAGAGGACTACCGCCTCGTATGCGGCATCAATCGTCGGGAGGCCCTTTCCTGTGAACTCCTTGACCGCGCCGACAACCATGTTCGGCGTGTAGAGAGGTGCGGCGGGGACGGCTGCATTGTCGCCCTCGGCGGCCGTTGCTGCCGATGCTTCAACGAGGATGTCGCCATCGGCCAGCCCTGCGTTGGCGGATGCGAACGTGAGAACATCGTACTCGGCATTGGCTGTGTTGATGGACTTGATGATCGGGGATTTGTCGGTTACTCCGAGTTTCATCACCACGTCGCCTGCGACGAAGTAATGACCTTTGGCGATACGGGGCGCGGTGGTCGTGCCTCCTGCGAGAACCTTGGCGGTCTTGCAAACGGCGGCACTCATCGCCTCAAAATCGACATAGATAGGAGTTCCCCGATGCAACACCGTTCCGGTGGGGAAGTTCTGCACCGGCTTGAAGCCGCCCGGCAGAATCTTGCACTCGCCGCGCCAAATTTCGGGCATGTGGCCCGATACCTGCGTTTTCTTGAAATCAATAGCCATTGTTGCAATCAATTTTAAGGGGTTAATGATACGGAGCTGTTACTTGTTGGGGAGACTTTCGACCCAAGCTTTGGCGTCCGCTTCCATAGCCTCTTTGGTACTTCCCGTTTCATGCGCCTGCTCCTTGGGCATGAGGTTGTTGGTGACTAACTCCTGCTTGTAATCCGCCAGCTCCTTATCGAGGTCTGCATCCTCTGCGAATGAGACTCGCTTCATCAGGTAGTCGGGGATTCCGAGCTTTTTAGCCTTTGCCGAGATTTCGGCCTGTCGTGTGGTTTTTGCCTTTTCTGCTTTGAGTGCGGCGTTCTCGGTTTCGAGATCGGACAGCTTCTTTTGGAAAGGCTTGAACCATTCGGGGGCCTCATCATCGTTTCCGCCCTCATCTTCGCCCTCGTCGTTGGATTGCGGTTTCTTTGATTGCGGTTTCGGACGTTGCGTCTTCCTCGTGATCTCCCCCTGCATCGCCTTTGCATAGGGCACGAGCGAATCCACTTTCGCGGCGATGTCTTCGTCCGAGGCATCGTCGGCAAGACCCTCCGTCCCGATTTCAACGAGATCGTCGAGTGCCTTGTCTGTCAGTCCCATATCCTTGCATTTTTCGGATAAGAGCTTGCGAAATTTCTTTTTCATGCGTCGAAAAATTTGATTAAAACGTATCGTTACGGACAAAGGTAATGAAAAATATCTATTAGGTATCTAAAATTTAGGCAAAAAAATATCTGTGTGGTTATGACGCAGTTATCTTAAAATCGGCGTTATTTACTGATTTTGAGTGCACTTTTTCTGCGAAAAAAGTTGCTTACTATAATAGTTGGCTGTATATTTGCATCATCAAACAGGTACTTAATAGGTGTTGAATAACGAATAAAAATTTATAATAGGCTATGACACGAGAAGAATTTACCGAAAGAACAGGGCTGACGCCAACATCCGAGGAATATCAGCATATCGAGGCTATGTATATGGCCGCAGGAAATATGGATAAAGATGAGTTTTGCAAAGAATTTAAGAAGCACGGAATGAGCCGTATCCTTGAAGAATTATTTGCAAGGATTCAAGGTCAGGAAAATTCCATAAATGCGCTGACCGAGCGGCACGATGATTATATCAAAACAACCGCCGAAAAGGACATAGAACTCGCAATTTTCCTCATTGGAAAGGCTTGCGCCTATGATGATACCGATTTTTACAAAGAGGCGGTACGGCTGATTGGGCAACGAGCAGTTACCGTGCATAAAGTTCGGGCGGGATTGCCTCTTTGGGAGGAGGATATAAACTACATAGACAATAATCTTAAATAACACAGGATATGGGTAAATCAGGACAGTTAAAGGCGGAAAGCTTGCATGAATGGAAGTCCCAAATGGCGGACTTCCTCCTCGAAAGAGCGCAGAAATTCGGCGATATTACGCTCCATATCAAAGCCTCCGAATTGATCGGCATGAAAGAGGTGATCCGCCGGAAAATCATCAAGGGCCTGCCCTTGTGGGAGGTCGATAAAGTTTGGTTGAAAAATAATCTCAAATAATCGCAAGTATGGAAAAGATCAAAATCAAGCATGTAGGATTCGATTCGTGGGATCGGGAGGTGTTCCAAACGCAGAAAGGGACGTATGTCGTGGATATAAGTTTGGACTATTCGCATCAGAATATGAGGCTCTGCACGAAGAACAACAACGAGTTCGACGGGGAGCCGGACACGGCCCTCAAAACCGACGCATTCGAGATCGTCGATGATTTCGAGGCCGAGCAATAATCGTAAACCTTAAAAATTCAACGCAATAATGGCAAATTCAATCAACGTAAACGGGTGCTCCGTCTGCCAGCCGGGGCAAGAGAACTACACGAGCTTTACGGCCAAAATCGGCCGGAAATCGGTCAAAAGATGGCAATACGACTACCGCACGGAGAGCGGCGAGCTTTTCTCCTGCGTCGGGGCATCCCTCGATAGCTGCCGTGCAAAGCGGGATTTATGGCTCTCTCAAAAGCAGTAGGATCATGGCAACGAAAAAGGCAACAAAGACCTACGAGGTTGAGGTTTCTATGACATGGTCGGAAATCTATACTGTCAAGGCAAAAACAGCGTCCGAGGCGCGGCGCAAAGCATGGGAGAAATTCAAACGGCATCCTCCGAAATCCTGTTTTACGCTCATGGAGGACAGAATCGACGAATAATAATCAACGCAACAGATATGGAAGAGAAAGATATTAAGACGGTCAAGACCACGCGGGGAGAACTCCGATACTATCGGGATTGGGGTAATTACGACGGGGGTATCGTAATGCTGAACGCCCAAACTATCGACCGCTACAAGGCGATCAAGAATGAGCATCCCGACGCGGATAAATGCGGGGTTTTCTTCGCTTTTAGCCGAGAACAGTTCGCCGAGGGATACAATCACTTGGTAGAACTCGGACACATTAAAGACGGCGATAAAATATGCCAAGATAAGGATACGGGAGCTTTCGGTACAAAGGACGGACTTGCGGCGTTCTTCAAATTCTACGACGATAGCCGAGCGGCCATCCCGAAAGAATGTGATCCGCAGGAGGTTTATTTCTACGAATACAATAACCACGAGTGCATGATCGCATGGGATGGCGATAAAGAAGCCTATGACCTTATCGTCGGGTATTGGGGTGAGGAAGTAGCAAAGACGATTGAACGATTATGAATTAAAATTCAACACATTATGGAAACGACATTGAACAACAAATTTTTCGACTTCGAGAAAGCAAAGGTACAGACCCTTTCCCTCGATCAACTGGCGCGAACCCACAAGGAAAACGACATCTACGGAAAGCCGTTGCGAGGCATTTACCACTACGATCTGCTGAATCAGATTATCGGCATGTGCAACGCGCAGAATTACGATGTCGAGGTTTACGACCTTTTCGCAGCGCAGAACAAAGACCGCAATACTCCGGGCGTCGTCCTCTTGCCGCAGGTAGAGGAGCAATACGGAGAGCGGGCCGTTGAAGCGCATATCCTCCGCAGGGTATTTGCCAACATCCGCATCACGAATTTCGATGATGCAGACCACACGACCAATCTTGCCGTTGCATTCCATCAGAAAGGAATACAGGTCGGGTTCGGCAATATGGTGATGATTTGCCATAACCAATGTATGCTCTGCGCGGATCAGTATATCTCGACCTATTCGGAGAAAGGATCGGGTCGGGGCAATGGTGTAACGATTCCCGAAGTCCTCGACATCGTGAAGTCATGGATCATTGATGCCCGCCGGATCGTCGTTACCGAGCGGGAGAAGATAGAGAGGATGAAGCAAATCCCCATTGACGCGCAGCAGATGTTCACGCTGATCGGGATGCTTACGGCCCTCCGGGTGAAATGCGATACCCATATCTCCGAGATCAGGGAGAATCGCACATATCCGCTCAATCAGGCGCAAATCTCACGGCTTACCGAGGATATGATGTATCGCTATTATCAGAACGGCAAGGTCACGGTATGGGATTTATACAACGGCGCAACGGAGTTGTATAAAGCCGATACGATGGATATTCCGGCACTTTTGCCGCAGAACCGCGCGATGTGTGCGTTTTTGAACGAGCAATTCGGCATTTAGACTTAAATGTATTTTGTAATGGAATCAATATTCAACAGAGATTTTTATCCCACTCCGATAGATGTCATCGAAAAGATGCTTATCGGAGTGGATATATCCGGTAAAATTATCCTCGAACCCTCCGCAGGTAGTGGAAATATTGTAGATTATCTGAATAGTCGCGGAGCGAAGAAAATCATCGCGTGCGAAACGGTCGAGAAATTACGCCGTACATTGGGCGGCAAATGCGACATTATTGCGGATGATTTTCTGACCGTAACTTCGGAGCAGGTCAGCCATATTGACCTGATCGTGATGAATCCTCCCTTTTCAGCTGATGAAAAACATATTTTGCATGCCTACGATATTGCACCCGGCGGTTGCGAGATTATCGCTTTATGCAATAGTCAGACCCTCAATGACAGATACTCGACCAGCCGAAAGCAATTGCATGAAATTGTCGAAATGCACGGTTTCGACGAATACTTCGGAGATTGTTTTGCATCGGCAGAGCGTTCAACGGGGGTGCATGTATCCTGCGTACATCTGTTCAAACCGGGCACAGGAGAAAAAGAATTTGAGGAGTATTTTTCCCTTGCTCCTGATGATGAGCCGCAAGGAGATGGATTGCAGCACTATAATTTCGTTCGAGATTTAGTAAATCGCTACGTCGAGGCAGTCAAGCGCTTCGATCGTGTGATGGGGGCTGCGAAAGAAATCAACCAACTTGCGGAACCGTTCAAAAATAATGACATCCGCTTTGGCGCATATCGAGAACACGGGAATAACTATACCGCTATTACCCGTGATTGTTTCAAAAAGGAGTTGCAGAAAGCTGCATGGCGTTTGATATTCAGTAAAATGAATATGGAGAAATACGTTACGACCAAAGTTTTGGAAGATATGAATCGTATGGTCGAGCGGCAGACGCATATTCCGTTCACGATGCACAATGTTTTTCGAGTTCTCGAAGCTATCGTCTTTACTCATCGAGATCGGATGAATCAGGTGCTTGTAGAGGCATTCGATCATATCTGTTCGTTTAGTGCCGAAAATTCGACCGCGGGGGAGAAATGGAAGACAAATTCCGATTATATGGTCAATCGCCGTTTCATTGTTCCGCGTATTTGCGATTACGACGCACGATGGCCGTCTGCCTATGTCAAAATTGCATATTACGGGGGCGGATATGCTCGTGATATTGATGATGTCGTAAAGGCTATGTGTTATCTTACAGGGTGCAATTATGACGATTTTTCATCCTTGAATGATTTTGTTAGTAGGCTGACAATGAATTGGGGGCAGTGGTATGAATGGGGATTTTTCCGCATTCGAGGCTATAAGAAAGGCACGATGCACTTTGAGTTTGTTCGTGAGGAGGATTGGATGAAATTCAATATCGAGGTTGCGCGAATAAAGGGGTGGCAGTTGCCGAAGCAGAGGACGAGTAGAAAATAGCCGAACAAAACACCCTGCCACCCGTGCAACGATGATTGCGATAGTTAATCACGATGATTACCAGCAGAATAGTACAGCAGGATGCAACGAGGGCAGCAACGACCCCTGCAACGACGGGTGCAACGATCCCTGCACAGAAGATAAGAATATATAGATATATTAAGATAGATAGAGGGGATGTTTTTTCGACTGCAAAATATCGGATCACTCATCATGTAAGACCCTCGTAAATTCATCCTTTGAAAAAGAAAAAAGTTCCGCGAAAAAAGAAAAATGAAAATGCCGCCAATTTTCGAATATCTGCGGTCGGGTCGGTAGATTGATCGATTCTTGCGCGAAAGCGTGGCAGAACGCCGGAAAAGCGGTAAATTTGCACAAGTATTGGATTATGGAAGCAAAGAAGATAGTGCATTTGCAGTTCAAGGAGCCGTACAACGGCGAAACCGACTTCTACTTCGGTTCCCTGAAAGCGATCTACGATACCGTTCCTATCGGGGCGGTCGGCATCACATACAAGTCCCTCACCAATGCGACGAGGGGCAGAAGCGAATACGAGAACAAGAAAGTCCTCATCCGCATCGGGCAAATCCAGCGCAAGACGAGAGGACGGTCATTAAAATCGGAGTGCGATGGATAGCAAGGTATATCGGCTGACCTATGTTGCGGATTCATACGATCTCATTACGCATCTGTATTTTGTCAATAGGGCGAAAGCGGAGGCTATGTATCGTGAAAAGCTGGAAAAGGTTTCATTTTACCGAAATGGCTATATCTACCTGCATTCGATGAAAGAGAACGCCGACGGGGTGCTGGATATAGACGAAGTGATAGATTCTAAAAATTTTTGATATGATAGGTGCGATAATTGGCGACATAGTAGGCTCTCGATTCGAGTTCAATAATGCGAAAGGCGGAAACTTTGCATTATTCACCAAACAATGCGATTTTACCGACGACACGATCTGCACGGTGGCGGTAGCCGATGCGATACTCAAAGGGGAGGACTACAAATCGAGTATTTTGCGTTGGTGTAGAAAATATCCTAATCCGATGGGGGCATACGGCGGTTCTTTTGCTCGTTGGATTACTTCTCCCGACCCCCAGCCGTATAACAGCTTCGGCAATGGCGCAGCGATGCGTGTAAGCCCTGTTGCGTGGGCTTTTCGCTCGGAGCGGGATGTTATTCGGCAGGCTATCGAAACCGCGAAAATTTCGCACGACCATACGGAGGGAATTATCGGAGCGATGGTAACGGCTCTTGTGATCTATTATCTAAAAAATCAATTTTGGGATAATACGATGGAGATATGCGAAAGCGTGATGTGTCAGTATTACGGCGAGGATTGGGAAAGCCATCTCCCGCCTTGCGGCAAATTCGACGAGACATGTCAGGGATGCGTCCCGCTGGCCTTTCATATCGTCAAAGAGAGCCGGTCTTTCGAGGAGGCAATCCGCAAGGCCATTCTCTACGGCGGCGACAGCGATACGCTCGGAGCTATTGTCGGCTCACTTGCCGAGGCTTATTTCGTGGTTGATCCTGCAATGATTCAGACCGCGATGGGCTATTTGCCGGAAGATATGCAGAACGTCATTCGGAAATTTAATGCAATCTACCGATGAAAGAATCTGATTTATTGCAATATTGCCGCTATTATAAAGGCGAGCGGAAGAACCCATACGAGGGTAAGGAACAAAACAAGGCAATGCTTTGGATGTACGAGCGGGCATGGATTCACGATACTATGGCGGTCATCGCAAGAGGCGATGCGAATGTCTCTGAAAGTCGAAATCTCGATGAATATGTCGCGGTCGGATTATCGGATTTTGAGAATGCCGATGGAGTGCCGATTACTTTGAAATCGCTCCTTTTCAATCGGTATGCACAAGGCAATATGTCCTCGTTGGCAGATTGCGTCGAACCGTTCAAGAAATTTTATAAGCAGTATTACGGTTAAGGGAGCGCAATAAACGCTCCCTTTATCATTGCAACTGTCCGATCATCTGCAAATAGATCGTCTTTCCTTGTTTTTTGAGGACTTTGAATTGACAGCCTCGTTGCCCGATCCATTCCATTTCGGAGTTGATCTTTTCGACAGATTTTCCGTCCCATATCACGCCATCGTCATAATCGAATTTGTGATAATCCGTGTAGTGGGAAAAAGGCTCCGCATATACGCCTTTGGCCCCTTTGGGGACTACGATAACCAAGTTGTACGATTCGGAGAAACCTTTATGCCGATGCACGGCGGTAGATAGGAATCCTTTATCGACAAAAACATCGCCTTTTTTCAGGTTTCCGAGGTCGTATCCGAGAGAATCAATCGTGAAATTGCTTACGCCTCGTCTTACGACCGTATTTTGAGGCATGGCGAATTTTTCAATCGCTCTCGTCAATATCGGCAGATCGTGCTCGAACTCTTCGCGGGCACGCGCTCCATAATACGATATACCGCGCAGAGGTTCATTTAGGTAGCTGTAAGTCTGCGTATATTTCGTCAATATGATCCGCTCTTCCTTTGTCAGCGTCGCCCAAATCCGTTCCGTGTATTGACGCAGCCGGTTATCTGCATCATCGACCATCTCTGATTCGTACAAGGCGAGAAGCCTATCTATTTCCTCCTTGCTGATACTCGGCAGGGTAGAGGCTTTCATCGTTGCGCCTTTCTTCGCATCGCGCCGAGCCTGTTCCGCCAATCGTTTTTGATATTCTGCGACGGCGAGTGAGGTTTTGGACTTGATAATCGACAATTCGGCATTGCTATTGACTGCCTGCTCTGCATCGGAGAGGAGTTTTGCAACATTGAGGCTCTTCGGATGTTCTGCCGACCATTGTTTAACGGCGTCGAGTTCTTCGGTTACCTGCTTGATCGCTATCTTGTAATTGACTGCATCCAATTTTTTGATGTACGCCTCCTGCGATACCTTCCATGTCGCATACTTCTGTTGAACACCTTTCATATTGCCGCCGAGGAAGTCATAAGCCTCGAAATGCAGCTTTTTCGCCTGCTGTTCGAGGGATAGACCCGACCAACCCTCGATCTTCGATTTGACGGCATCATATACCCCTTGCAGTTCTGCCATCGTGAATTGCTGATGCCACGAGTGAACATTGGGGATAATGTCGGCGAGAGCCTGCTCCGCTTTCTTGGCGGCGAGGATGGCCTGCGCGACTTTCTTGGTCTCGGTCTGCATGGCCGACAGATCGCCTGCGTCGATGTACTTTTGCAGGGTGGAGTAATCGACCTCGCCATAATCCCCGGCGACTTTGGCGATGTTGTTCGCCGCCGTCTTGATTTGCTGGTGCTTCTTCTGCCGTTCGGCCCACGCATTACGGATTGCCGCCTCCTGTTCGGGCGTTCGGGCCTCATGGCGTAATGCCGCCTTTTCTGCGATTGTAAGCTCTTTCGGTTTCGGATTGAGTATCTCATCAATCGCCGCAGAGTTATTGCGAATAAAGTAGGGTTCCGTGCCTCTACTGCGGGATGCAAGGATATTCTCCTTGTTGTCTCGCACCCAATGCTTGAAATTTGCCGGATATTCGGTGATCTGCTTGCCTCGCGGGGTGTATTTCTCGCCTTTGAGGAATGCCGCCGTAACTTTCGCCATCTCCTCCTCGTCCATCAAAATAGGCGTTGCAAAGCAGAAACATTGGGCATGCCATCCGTCGAATACGAAATCCTTTGGGTAGTCGCCTTGAAGTTTATCGCAAATATCCGGTCGGGGGTGGTTCTTCGATAGCTGGATGCGCTGGCCGAGAACGAAATCCATCTGCTGCCACCGCTCATTGTCGGCACGGCGGTAGGCGATGTTCGTCTCCGACCTTGCAACGCGCATGGCATTCTTGGCCGAGGATTTGTAAACGCCCGATCCGGTTTTGTAGTCGCTACGGTCGTAGTCGATCCATCGGTATTTGCCCGTTTTCTCGTCCTTGATGCGCTTTTTCCACTTCCGCCCGTAGATAGGCTTGCCCTGCTCGTCTTCGCCTTTCTTGAAGCGGAAACGGCGGAACATCAGGTCGGGGTCGTTCAGGTATTGCCGGACTTTGCGGGATATGGATTGCGCCGAATCTCCCTCGCCGATGGCGACGGTCATGGCGATCTCCATTTCATCGCGGAGCTGCTGAACCGACTGCCATATCCGTTTTGAGAGATTGAGGCCGTTCTCCGTTCTGTTGGTGAAAGCATTCATCGCCGCCATATTGCGGTTGTTCCATGCGCTGAACTCCGGACTGGATAATACCTCTTTCCCAAAACATGAGGAAATGAGTTTATCGCATGCGTCGTTGGCCTTTTCCCATTCGAGCGTGATCCCCTTTTTGATAGCTGTCGTAGTCGTCGAATGCAGTTGCCGGAGCAATGCCTCGACTTTCTTTTGGATTCGCATATTATCCCCGTCGAAAGAGTACATGACCCCCTCGTCCAGCGTCGGCACGGATTTATTGAGAGCGAGGATTTCATTCACCGTTGCGGCGAATAGCCGCCTCACTTTCTCGGCGTAAGCCTCTGTGCGCTGAATGCGCTTGATGGTTTCCGCTTTCGGGTCGGGAGAATATGCTTTTTTTGCCATCTGCTACCTACTTCTTCTGTTGCTGCTTTTTCTTCGGGCCATCTTCATCTCCGTTTTCATCATCGTCGGGGTTGTCGCCGTCCGATGCGGATTGCGGGCCTGCACCCTCGATGTCACCGAATATCTGTTGCTGCTTTTGCGCCCGCTCCTCCTCTTCGGCTTTCAGACGCTCCATTTCGAGCTTCTTATCCTTGACGAGAGGGTTCAGCTCAACGCCGGTTTCTGTCGCCATGATGCCGCCGTCGAGGCTCTTGATGATATTTTCGAGGGCTTCCGCGATGTCGTCCCCGAACGGCTCTTGGAACTCATGCCCGATTTTCAGGTTGTCGCATTCCGATTTGAGATGTGCATCGAGGACATTCCCGATGATGGCCGTGATGAGCGAAGAGGTGCGGGATAACAGTTCGTCGTGGGTTTCCTTGTGTTTGGCTGCCTTGATGTCGGCGAGCAGCATCACCGTCCGCAGGGCCTTTCCCGATAGATTGCTCAACGATTTTAGCGTGTCGAGCGAAATATTCGGGGTGAACGACTTGGAAAGGATATGATTCTGCAACCATTCGATTTCCTGCTTCTTGCTTTCCGGCGCACTATCCCATGTCAGGTATTTCGCCGCCTTGTCCACACCCTCGGAATCGTTCGTTACAAGCAGTTTCGCCGCCTCTTTCTTCTCCGGCAGGTTCTTGATAAGGTCGGCGGCCATAATGGCGATAGGATCGGCGAAATAGTCGTTTGTATCGGCGGTGCGTGAGCCGATCAGCTCCTCACGATGGATGAGCGTTTCGACGCCGTTCCATTCCTTGTCCTGCTGGAAGAGGATGAGCGGAATCTTGCCGATGAAATTCACCTCCTCGACAACCTCCCATCCGATGCTCTTCCGCGTGCAGCGGTAGATGATATTCGGGGTATAGATGTCGAAGTGATAGACGAGGCTGTTTTCCTGCTCCCGCACATAGTAGCCCCAAGCTATGGAGATCAGGTTTTCGTATTGATCCCATCGCGTGTAAATCTCATCGCCCTTGCTCTTGGCAAGCACTCGAATCTGAACGTCCGGCGCATCGTTCGCATCGCGGAAAACACGGAACAGCATCGCGCTTTCGGTCTCCGATCCGGCGATGCGTTTGCATTGGCGGAGTTTGCTGTTGAAGTGAGTGTGCTCGATGACATCCTGAAATTTTTGGAACGCCCGGTCTGTTCCTGTGGATTGCTGCGTCCATTTCACCGGACGGCCATAGAGGAATACAAGGGCGATTTCATTGATGTAAACCTGATAGGGGATCGGCAGCTTCCATACCGGCTCGAACCGGATGAAATTCCCCTTTTTGTCGGTGATGATCTTGTCCTCCCGCTTCATGATTTCATGGGAGGTTACTTCATACTCTTTGAGCGCGGCAATCGCCATATCCATACGGTTGCCCATGCGCTCCTTGACCGCCGAAATATCTTTGGCGGCCAACAGCTTCTCAAACTCCTGATTTCGTCCTACAAGAGCATTGAGATAATTGCGAAACAAATCAAATAGCATCATATCCTTAAATTTTTGGTTTACATCCCTAAACTCGACTTGCTCAATATGTCGTAATCTATATCATCATCCTCGTCATACAGGTCGTTGATCGCATATCCGAGAATATCGACGAACTCGTCGTGCGGCTGGCTCGGAAATCCGCATACTTCATCGAGAAAATCGTCGTTCCATGATCCCTCGACGATGAACACCCGTCCGCACTCCACACGCGGCGAAACGGCCCGCAATCGCACCTCCTTGTCATCGGTCGGCGTGGGTGTCCGCTTGACATTGAGGGTCGAAATTTCTTGAAGCATCTGTACCACGCTCTCGCCGTTGGCTTTCGGCTCGACATGGAGCTTGCTCTCGGAATTGCCGTCATGTGCCGCGATGTATTGAGGCAGAAACCGCAATAGGTCGGGCATCTCCTTATACACTTTCTGCGCGTCGATCAGATAGATGTAATTCCTGATACGGCAGGCTGCCAGTACGCCGCTGGGGTCGTTATCTTGTCCCTTTTTCTTCTTGTTATAGGCCGTATCGAGGTAGAAGTGTATCGGCTCGTTGAACCGCAGCGACCGGAACTCTGCCAGCGAGATCGTGCGGAACCAATCCCTTTTCACGATATTGCCGCCCTCGATGGTCGGGTGCTGCTGATACAGGGCATTGAACTCGCGTGGGGCGCGGGCTTTCTGCTTCTGCAACTTCTCGATGGAGTGGCGTGACGGCCATAGTGCGTCGCCGATATGCCGTTCGCTCAATCCTCCGTCGTATTCCTGCTCGCAGATCGCGGGGATGGCGAGTATCGTCCACTCCTGCGGCTCGGCTTTGAGGATGCGTCCGGCGAGGTCGTCCTCATGCCATCGCGTCATGATGAAGAGCTGCCGCGAATTATTGTGCAGACGGGTCGAAAGGACGGTGTTGTACCAATCCCACACCCTCTGTCGGTAAGTGATAGAGTTCGCCTCGTTTGCATCCTTTACCGGGTCGTCGATGATCGCAATATCGACGGGTGTACCTGTCAAAGAACCTCCTACGCCGACCGCTTTGTAAAACCCCCGATGGCCGACCATTTCGAAAAGGTCAATATTTCTCAAATAGCCCCGTGCATCCATACGGGTATTCGAGCCATTGAGGTAGGTAGCGGGAAATATTGCCTGATACTCCTTGCTGTCTATCGTCCTCTGAATTGAGCGCGAAAATTGTTGCGCGAGGTCGGAGGAGTAGGAACAGCCGACAATTTTCAGGTCGGGGTTTTGTCCGAGTGCCCATGCGGGGAAATTGCGGGAGATGATTTCCGATTTTCCGTGCTGCGGGGGCATGAAAACCATCAGGTTCTTGATCTTGCCCTCCAACAGCATTTGGCAATGATCCGCGATGAGCTTATGGAACCACTCTAATTCGTATTTTGGATTACTATAACCGAGGAAACGCGAAAAGGAGGTCGGAGCTTCGAGTTTCAATTTCTCGCGCTTCAACCTCATCAACTGTTCGCGTACCTCGATTGTAGATGATCTCATTATTTATCCGCCTTATCCTCAAACTTTTCAAGTCGTGCGATTTCTGCATTGATTTCATCGAGTGTCATCGGTTTTTCGTCGTCCTTTTTGAGCATTATATCGTTGCGTTGCCTGTTCTGATAGTGTTCGGGGTCGAGATTCGTCAGGAGGAAAATCGCGGCTCCGATATTCGGCTGCACATGGATTTTCTTCCTCTTCATCTTGAACGGGGTCGGCTGTCCGTCCGCTCCGACGCGGAACTCCTGCTCGGTTTCCTCATGCTCATACCCTTTGGCGGCTTTGGATAGCGAGATGGCGAGATCGTGGATGAGGTTCTGTTTGAAAACCTCCTTTGCCCGCTCGATGGCCTCTTTGAACTGCGGCTTGCCTTTCATCCACAGGCGGTAGGTCTTTTCGTCGATCCCCATCTCGCGGACAAACTCTTTCAGCTTCGCTCCGCCGTAGTCGATCAGGCCGTGAACGGCTACCCATGCCTCGCACTCCTCGATTTTGGCCGCATTGTATTTAGCCATTGCTGTTCAGGTCTATGAGTTTGTAAAATTCCTTGCGTAGATCGGAGTTTAGGTTGAAGACGCCCGTAAAATGCGCTACGGACATCTTGCCGTCGTTCCGCACTCCTCGCATCGTCTTGCACAGGTGTTGCCCTTTCATCACGATAGCGAAGCCGAGAGCCTCGTTATTCAGAGCCTCGGAAAGCATCTGCACAATGTCCCGCGCCAGCCGCTCCTGCAACTGCAAGCGGGCGGCGCAATAGCCGACCACGCGGGCGACTTTGCTGATGCCGAGGATACGCCCTTTCGGGCTGGGAATGTAGGCGAAGTAATACCGGCCGAAGAACGGCAGGATATGATGCTCGCACATCGAATAGTAGTCGCCGCAGTCGAACACAATATCCGACATGCCCTCCTCATTGGCGAATGTGGTGATCTTCGGCTTCTGCGCCGGATCGTAGCCTCGGAATATCTCTTTCCACATCCGCATAATGCGGTCGGGAGTACCGATCAGGCCCTCGCGGTCGGGGTCTTCGCCGATGGCGCGGATGAGCGTTTTCAGCGCACCGATAATATCTTCTGCGTTTGGAGTGATAGCTTCCATTTCGGGTGTGATTTGATGTAGTTGATAGTTGCCGCGAGGTTTTCCGCGTTCCGTGCCTCGTCCTTGAAATCGCAGGGCTGCAAGTAGTACTCTTTGGCCTCGATGCCGTCGTATGCCGTCATATCCTGACCTTGATATACGACTTTCAGCTCGTCGATGCGTTGGAGCCGCAGCTCGGCATGAGGGCAAAAGTCGAATTTCGGCGAGCAGGTGATCCAATCGACGGGGAGATAGCATTTGATCGGGATCGTGCCGTTGGTTTCCACCTGTACGAACTTGCCCGCTCCGTTGCGTAGTCGATGGATCAGCGATTGCGTGATCTGCAACATCGGTTCTCCTCCTGTAATCACGATGTGCGAGGCCGGAAAATCGGCGATTTGCCGCATGATCTCCTCTTCGGTGAGGTCTTGGTAGGGCTGGTGCTCCGTATCGCAGAAATTGCAGCGGAGATTGCATCCTGCAAGGCGAATGAAGATTGCCGGAGTGCCGGTATAGCGGCCCTCGCCTTGAATCGAGTAGAAAATTTCGTTTACCCTCATAATGCGCCCTCCTCGTCTTTGTTGGTGTCCGCGACATAGATTGCGACGTTGCCCTCGCTTTCCTGCACCGTCGCCTTGTAGCATTCGGGAATCTGCTCGACGATCCATCGGGCAATGTTCTCGGCCGTCGGATTGAACGGCAGCAGCTTGTTGAAGTTGCCGTGATCGAGATAGCCGTGAATCTTGTCCTTGATCCGCTTGAAATCGCAGACCATTCCGTCGGCATTCAGTTTTTTTGCTTTGCAGAATACCGTTACGACCCAGTTGTGGCCGTGCAACTGCTGGCATTGGCTTTTGTAGGAGAGGGTCAGCCGATGGCTTCCCGCGATCTCCATTCGTTTGGAAACGTAATACATTGCTATTCTTCTTGATGTTTGCGAGTTAAGAGGTAGAAAAACGGCGTGTCGCATAGAGCCAACCCCGCTTTGAGCAGGTATTGCCCGATGACCATGCCGAGGACGAGCATCATGCCGCCCTCCTGCATGAACCATCCGAGACCGATGCCGAATGCGATTGAGATATAAATCGCCGTGTCGATGATCTGCGAGGTCAGGGTCGATGCGTTGTTCCATATCCACCGCCGTTTGGGATTGCCGCAGAACCGTCCTCGTATCTTGTGGAATATCCATACATCCCAGCTTTGGGAGCATAGATAGGCGACCAGCGACCCGAATACGAATACCGGCGTCTGACCGAGCAGCATCCGGTAGGCCCGTTGCATTTCCTCGTCATAGGCGGGGAGATACATCGTCAGGATAATCAGGACGAGGGCGACAAGTTGGGCTACAAAGCCCCTGATAACGGCCTTGTTCGCCTCTTTTTTGCCCCATATCTCGCCGATGACATCCGTACATAGGAAAGTCATGGCATAGGTCAAAGCCGCGCCCGGAATGAGAATCGGAACCCCGCCGATATGGATGCCGGTATCGAGAACCTTGCTCGTAACGACGTTCGCCACGATCAGGCACACGACAAACACGACATTCAGCGTGATGAGATTGGCGTCATTCCGTTTCATACTCCGTCGTATCTTCGATTCCGGCATCTCGGAGGGCTTCCTTGCGCTCGACGCATGTCCCGCACTTGCCGCAATGCTTTTCGCCGCCCTTGTAGCAGGAGTAGGTCGTGGAGTAGTCGAGACCGAGCCGTTTGCCGATGCGGGCGATGTCGGATTTGCTGATGCCTGTATAGGGCGCGTCGATCTGTACCCCGATGTAGGTGCCGTGCCGCATGGCCTCCGACATGGAATGCACGAATCCCGCGCGGCAATCGGGATAGATCGCATGGTCGCCGTGATGGTTGGCGATGAGAACCTTGCTCAACTTCCTGCTTTCGGCGAGACCACAGGCCACGGAAAGCATGATGCCGTTGCGGAACGGCACGACGGTCGATTTCATGTTTTCGGCCTCGTAGTGGCCCTCCGGCACGGCATCCGCGCCCTCCAAAAGCGAGGATTTGAAATACTGACCGATGAATGCGAGCGGGATGATGATGTGTTCGATGCCGAGCTGCTGGCAATGCCGCGCGGCGCATTCGGCCTCCCGCTTATTGTGGTTGCTACCGTAGTCGAATGTAACGGCCAATGCGATCTCCTCGGCCTTTTCATGCAGGAGGGTAATGCTATCCATGCCTCCCGATACGATGATGACAGAATCTTTCATAATCTTGTTGCTTTTTAATTAAGAATCGGAATTACAGGAATTTTTCGGCGTATCGGCTGAATTTGACCCACTCGTTGAAGTTGTTTACCGCGCCCTCTCTCGATTTGAGCCTGCATCCCTCTTTGCTCATCTGTTCCATCAATCCGGTGCGCGGGTTGAACTTGCAGATGTAGCCGCCGCGATTGCCGTAGAGCCATGCGGTACTATCGACCGAATCGAACCGATACTTTTGCAGATTGGCGACGGTGGTATATCCCAGCCCGTGAATTTTCGCCTTGTGCTTGTGGGCGGTGTTGATGAACCACGGAAACGCCGTTTCATAGACTTTACGGGGGATTTCTTTGGTTACAATGCCTCCGATGGCGACATAGGGGTATTCCTCGCACATCTTGACGAAATACTCCTTGCCTCGGTTCTTGTGCCATACGGGGATCGGCTTCTTGCCCGTCATCCTTTCGAGCTTGTGCCGCAACCGCTCGACTTCCGCCAACCCGACGACGCTGTCAATATCCAGCTCGAAAAAGAGCTTTACGTCGAAGCGGTTGATGAAGTCGGCATACTCCGATACATAGGCATCCCAATCGCAGCCGCCTTTGTGGGAACCGGACATGAACGTATATGCCCCGCTATCGAGCAGGAATGACCCGAAATGCTTGACGAGAGGCATGAAATCCTCGTTTTTCCGCAGGTAGTAGTAGCTTTCGAGGACATTGATACCTGATAGGGTGCTATTCCCGTCCCCGACGAAGAAGTCCGCTCCGTAGATGGATTCCCGCATTATTTTGTCCTTGTCGCCCGCGAGAAAGCTGTTCATCGCTTCGATGACTTCTTTGCGGCTGTTGGGCGATGCACAGTAAATTTTCATAACCTTTTGCCAAAATTCGCGGAGGTTGCCCGAAATGCCTCCGGCAAGAAATATCCTCATAGCATCCTTGTTAATCTCTTTAAGGGGTATTCTGTTCAAATACTCTGAAATACAGATTGTTAAATCCCCCCCCGAATTTTCCGAGACGCTCGCTGATCCAACTCTCATACAGTCGGATCAGGACTATACCCGGATAGGGATTATTGCCTGCGAGATGGATTTTCATCACTTGATCTTTATGCCCTCGAACTCACCCATGAGAGTTGCCTCGATGCGGGATTTGATCTCCTCCTTTTGGTCGGCATACTCATCGGGAATCGAGACGGTGATTTTCTCGCCTTTGTCTTTCTCGGCCTCCTTATCGATCTTGTCGAAAAAGCTATCTACGTCGATCTCGCTTTCATTCATCGGCAGGTCGAGGCCCCATGCGGCCAAAGCGTCGGCGTCCCATTCGTTCGCCAGCATCGACCACTCCCACCGACCGAAACCGGAGTTGTCGAGGATCGTGTAGGCTTTCAGTTTTTCGATGGAGGTTTCTTTCGGGATGATGACGCACGGGGCATCCTTGTAGCCGAGTTCAAGCATGGCCCGATAGCGCATATTGCCGCCGATGATGATGTATTTGCCGTTGTCGAGCGGATATACCAGCAGCATACGGTATTTCATCAGTTCGGGGTATGCCTGAATATCCCTTTTCAGGAGGTCGAGCTTCGTCTCCAAAATCTCGCGGGGATTCGCTGGGAGGCCGTCGAGCTGACCCTCATTCAGCTCCAACCGATCCAATTCCAGCGAGACGAAATCGGCTTCGATGGCTTTCAGAGGTTTGTTCTCTTTACTCATAACTGTTCATTTTTAAGGTAGATACCACAAAGGTATAAAAATAGTACCTAATAGGTATGTATTGAGGTAAAAAAATAAAGTTTACTTCAAATAGGCATCTATTTCGGCCATAAACTCGTCGAAAGAACGGCAGATGACATACTTGTATCCGGCCCATTCCGCCCGCTCCTGCCATGCCTTTTGCGATGGCTGTTGTCGGCCCGTCGGGGTCTTCATCTCCACGCATAGGCCGTGAAATTGCTTTGCCGGAAATAGGAGCAGGAGATCGGCGACGCCTTTCATTGTTCCCTCCGCTTTCATGATCGCCGCCTCGGAGCGAAGCCGAGCCCCGCCATTCGGAACGGCGAAGAGGAGCAGGGCGAGCTGTGGGTATTGCATCCGAAACCAACGGACGCAGGTTTGCTGGATAACGCTTTCTTGATGCCTCATATCAATACCGAAAATCCGTGAAGTGAATGATGACACCATGAAAGACTTTATCCTCTTTCGGATGTCGGCCGAAGAACCACTCCTTGAAGTCAGTCGTATTGAGGCCGTCATTCTTGGCGATTTCATAGCAGTCTGCGTCGATCCATTCCCGACCGTCGATGCGGGAGGTGATCGTATCGTTTTCGCTATGATAATGCAGTTCTATTCGCTGGATGCCGATAGGCTGGTCGAGGCGGGCAATTTCTACCTGCGGCGAGTTGTACGGGCGTCCCGACCATTGGCGGATCGAGAGGCAATAGCCGCCCCGTTGCATCTTCTCCGCGATGGCGTTCCATTGGTCGAAATTGCCTCGGATGGTATGCAACTTACAGCCTGATGCGAGCTTTTCCTTGAAGCCAGTCGGCTGGCCTTTCCGGCTATGCGTCGTCGGGAACACCCGCGACAAGGTGATGACGATTTTCTTCTTTTCCATTTTTCGTGGTGTCGTTTGTTCCAAATGGAGGAAATTCGGGCATGTTTCGGTATCCATATCGAAGCATGCCATAATAAACGGAGCGGGCGGCAATTTACGCCGCTCCCATGCGCGGAAGAGATGATACCTCCGGCATTGGTCGCTCAACAGGCAGCAATAGCCGCTGCAATGAGCTATGTCTTTATTGTAGGTTGTTTCCATGATTCAAAACTTATTGCTATTTCGCGCGGAAATGCGGGTATTTTACATTATCTACTGTCGGCCTTAATGGTAATTGCGTCGCATCGGATTCGAGCGTATTCGCTGCCAAAACGACCTCTTCGGATAACCTTTGCAGGGACGGCGGGTTTCGATATAACCCCATCCGCATTGTGGGCGTTGATATACCCATGAGATCAGGGAATTTATGACCCGCTCCAAATCCATGAATACCTCTGCCAGCCCTACCATGATGCGCCCTCCTCAAATATGTTCCGTTGTTCGGGTTGCTTGGTCGCCGGAGTGCCGAGCGCGTCATGCACCCGCGCAATCTCGGCATCGACTTCCCGCTCGACCGCCTTACTCTGATTGAGCGCGGTTTTCGACCGAGTGCGGAAATACTCCTTTTGCAGCTTCCGCATGAGAGCTACTTTGTCGAAGAATTGCCGCGCGTTCATTTCTCGGCGATTTTATAGGCATCGACAATCGGGGTCTTGACGATGGAGGCGACCTCATAATCCGATACTGTACCTCTCATACCCTCGGCGAGGTTCTTGGCGGCTTGATTCAGGTCGGATGCCTGTACGAGGATATAGATCGCTTTCTTGCGCTCTGCGCCCGTATTTTCGTCGAGCGTGATGAGGTTGATCTTGGCCTTGTAGAAGTGATCGCCGTTCTCATCCCAAAAGATTTCCGAGATGTTGCTGCGCTTCACGGCCGATACCGAGAATGCTCCCGACGTATAGGGCATCATCTCGTTGGTGATGCGGGCCTCTGCCTCCGTGAATGAAAGGGCATCGACCAAATACGGCTCCGTGATGGTTTTCAGAGAACCGTTCTCTCTCGTCTTTTCATAACGAACTTTTGTTGTAAACCACATGATGATAGATGTTTTGAGTTAGAATTTCGGGGTGTCTTTGGTTATGCGGCGCAAAGCGCGGATCGCATTGTCTATCGTCTGACCGACGACAAAGGGATGCGGCGGCCTCCCGTTCCCGCCGCGCCTCCATTTTTGGTAATGATGTAGTGCTCGTAGGGTTTCCACGTCCGACATATGATCCTCTTTGAATTTGCAGAGGTCGTCGCATCGGTATTGATTCAGAGTGATGATGCAATGTCCGTAGCCGTTTGCATCTTCATTCTTGAAAAAGGCGCATTCGCCGCATTTGCAGGGTCTCGTCATGTTTTATTCGTTTTGTGAGTTATTCATTATCTTCATCTTCAATTTCTCCCGTAGGCTCTCGGATGAATCCGATTTGCCGGATTTCGGGGCCGCTGACATCTTCAAAGATTACGACGGCAATATCTCCGTCAGTCTTGCATCCAACCAGCCGACATCCGGACGGGATGCAGACCTGAATCTCATAGGTGCGTTTCATTCGATTTCTCGTTTTTTAAGAAACACATCCATATCGTTTTGCCGCCTTTGCCGGACGTATGCCCGAATAGGGGCTTTTGTCCGATGATCTCGATGATCCGCGCGGTGGGTATCTGCTGCTCATTCCATTTGAAGATGAGCGTTCCGTTCGGTTTGAGAACACGCATACATTCTTCGAATCCTTGCCGGATGTCATCCTCCCATGAGGGGAGGAGGCGACCGTATTTTTTCGCCAGCCATGACGATTCGCCGAGGTTATTCAGATGCGGAGGATCGAACAGGACGAGATAGAACGAATTATCGGGAAACGGCATCTTGCGGAAGTCCCCGACGACATCGGGCCTGATCTCCAATCTGCGCCCATCGCAAAGGGTATGTTCCTCGCTGCGGCAGTCCATGAAGACCGTATCGGGGTTGTCTTTGTCGAACCAGCACATCCGACTGCCGCAGCAAGCATCCAAAATCTTTTTCATACGAATAGCGATTTTGAAATTCTTGGTAATACCTTTATTCTTGCCTCGGCACAGAAATCCTTTTTGATCTCGAATCCGTATGCTTTTCGGCCCATATTGGCAGCCGCGAGCAGGGTTGTTCCGCTTCCTGCGCACGGGTCGATGACTACATCCCCTTTGTCGGTGAATATCTCGATCAGGCGTTCCAGCAGGGGAACGGGTTTCTGCGTCGGGTGGATCTTCGGCGTATCTGTATCGCGTACCCAATCGAAGCAGTTGAATATCATCCTCCCGTCATTGTTGAATTTCGGTAGGCGGTCGCGGTAGAGAATCAATCCGTATTCGCAGTTGCCGACGACTTTCATGTTGGCTTTGAGTACCTGCGCGGAGAAATCCTTGCGGAATACGAGCGGGATGTAGCGTTTCAGTCCATATCGTTGTCCGAGTTCGATATAATAGTGCATCTGCTCGAAAGGACAGAAAAGGATCATACAGGCCGCGCCTCCTTTCGATCTTCCCCCCCCCTCGGATTTCTCCTCTTTGATAGGCTTGTCCTTACGAAGCATTTGACTACAAAAGTGCATGAACTCCGCAGGCCGGAAATCCTTGTCGGTGTCGAAAAACTGCTTGCCTGCGAGTGCGCTCTCGCCGTTCTTATTGTCGCCATCAACATACCATGCCGGATTGCTGGCATAGGCATTCGCACCGAGGTTATACGGCACATCGGCGATGATAAGCTGCGCTTTGGGGATGCCGTATGCCTTGAAATTTTGAAAATGATCGTTGAATAATTCTATGTCTTTCATAGTGTATTTCCGTTAATTGGTAGCCATTGGTAGAGGCTCGGTTTGCGCTCTAAATCGCCGCGCCATTCGGCGGCATTATCGTAGTCGATGAGTTCGATGCTCCCATCCCGTTTGTCCCTGACAAGACGCGGCAGATTGCGAAATATCTCATCTATGGCGTCATCGGTGGCAAATCCCCATTTCGGGTCGGCCTGAATGTCGCGCCATTGCGTCAGAGAAGAAAGCCGATATTTCAGGTCGGCAACCTCTTCGACTTGCTTATCCAATGCCCGCTCGTATGCGGCAGCGGTCTGCGGGGCAATATCTTTCGCCTTGCCGATGTTGCGCCAATAGCGGCGAATCCAATTCCACATTGCATAGTAGAACTTATCCCGCATATCCCGCCGGAGCAAATCGGCCTGCGTGTCGTACTTGGCCTTGTGGAGGCATGGAGCGGACTTGATGCAGCGGAATGTGCCCGAATCGGTGATATACATCAGCCCTGCGAACTTCGGGCATTCAGCCTCGGAGATGATCCCCTCCGGACAGACATACCAAAAGTAGTTCGGTCGTCGATCGTCAATTGTTCCATCCGAGGCGGATAACCCTTGTAAGATGCGCATCTTATTCTGCTTATGGATTGCCTCATTCAGGAAATCCGAGTGGCTGATCTTGATCTCGCACTCGTACACGTATCCGGCTTTGGAGATTGCCAAATAATCGGATTCCCACGCATAGAAGATGAAGCCGACCATCTCGAAAGCGGGTTTTGTCAGAATTGGATGATTCCAATACAACGCCTGCTGGATGCTCTCCTCGGTGTGTTTCGGTTTGGTCGGGGTTCCTCCCCGTGTCCCTCGCATTCCCATATCGCTACATCATTTCGCGCCAGCCGGTGACTTTGGCGTGGGTTGAGTGTTCGATGAAGAATCCGCCCAATTCAGGCGCATAGAAATCGGTCTGAATCTCCCCGCTGGAACATTTTACGAGGACATTCTTATTCGCTTCGGGCATGAAGTCTTTCGGGTCGATCCAGCAGGTGTAGAATCCCTCCATTTCTTGCTCGGCGAGTTCGGCCGCATGGGTCATTGCCGCCCGGAGCTGCCATTTGGCGTGGTCGCTCATCTCTACTGTGAGATGAGCCATGCACCCGTCTATAAATTCTTTTGCTTTCTGACTTTTCATTCCTCGGTCATGTTTTGGACAAAAAGTAGTTTTGTCGCACATTTGTCGGGGTCTAATGCGCAGGCCCCCGTTTCATAGCATGCACATTCGCTGCAATACGCTTTAATCGCTTTCTCACGCATTCGCATCTCGGCATCCTGCTCGGCAAGTTCGATAGCGGTAGACACATCCCATCTTGACACGACCAACTCGCGCCCTCCGAATCTTTCAGCATACTCTTGTGCCGTACACGTGGCATGTGTAATGTATTCCTTTGCTTTTTCGCTTTTCATGGCTCAATCGTTTTCATCGTTATCGTCATCGGGATAGCTCACATCCTCATAGTTTACGCAGAAGTCGAAGCCCGGATCATCGTCGAATACGCCTTTGGTTTGGCATTCTTCGTATTTTCGGCAGTTGTAGCAATGACATTCGTTTATTTGTCTGTTGATTTTCATGGTTCTATTCTTTGCGTAATCGGATGATATATTCGGCATTCGCGCATCCTTTGTCGATCATCTGAATACCGAGGAGTTTGTCGGCGGCGTAGGATCGTACCCATTCTTCGTCGCATGGAGCGAGCTGCTTGCCATCCTGTGTGTTTCCATGAAGAGCGAAATGATCGTCTTCCTCGACAATGCGGCATGGGTAGGATTTCGCTATACGATTCATGAATCGGTTGATTTTCTGCACATAGTAGGGAAATGGTGCTTTAATAGTTCGATTACCGTCGTCATCTTCCCGATAGCAGTTCGGGCAATAATGATGACTGCTTACCGAGTGCCAATCCTCCTCGGATGCTTCTTCTTCCGCTGTGCTGCGGTCATACCAAGCACTATTGTCATTGCTATTGATGAGGGTCTCCCCGCAACGGTCGCATGTAACGCCGTATAAGATTTGAGGTTCAATCATGGTTATTAGCTTTCTTTGTTGGGTAGTTCTGTTAAAATTCCGATTTCTTTTACCGCTTCGAGGATGTGTAGAATATCCCGCATTGCCGAAAGCATACGAGGATCAATCCCCTCTACGGAGCAGTTTTTAATCACGTTTCTCTGAAAATGAATCAGGAAGTCCATGTCGTGATTAAGGATTGCGGTTATAATTCTCTTTGCCATAGTATTATGCTGCTATTTGTATCGGACGCCAATCGCCCTCAATTAATCGGGCACAAAGGGCCTCGCAGAGAACCCGCGCCATATTGACCTCGACCGCGTTACCGATGAATTTCTTTTGATCGGCCTGTGTCCCGACGAGAACGTAATCGGGGGGAAAGCCCATGATCCGTTTCAATTCGGGAATGCGGAGCATCCGCATCTTTATATCGACGATGCCGTACAACGCCATGAATCGCTTGATTTTTGCCATCGCCGGACTGTCGTCAGAGGTTATTGTGGTTGTGCTTTCTTGCTGCTCCATTCGGCAGGTTACGAGCTGGAGTTTCGGATTGGTTGTAACCGTCGGTGCAGGGCTTTCGATGTCGCAGGGCGCTCCGTTCCCGTACTGCATATCCACGAACGCGAGCCTATCCCTTGTGGTCAGCGTCGGCGCGGGTGCGTCGATGGAGTGGTTATGCCCGTTCCCGTAATATGCCGTGATGAACGAGTGATGATCCCATGTCGTTATTGTCCCCGCAGGCTCTTCGACCGAAACGCATTTGCCCTCCGGACTGCCTCCGTAATGCTTGGAAAGGAAATTGACCTGCGCAATGCCGAGCCTATTCTGCGTTGCAACGGTCGGGCAAGGTTCGTCGATGCTCGGTGCGTGGTATTTCCCGGTTTGACTCATCGAGTTCCATTTCACCAAGAATGCCTCTTTGCCGCCTGCAACAAACTTGATGAGACCCGCGTAGATGCGTTCGAGGGTCGCATCGACGAGCGGTTTCTTGCGCCCGAAAATACTTTCGCCCTCATCGGAAAAGTCCAGCACCTCGCGCACGGGCTTCCAGCGTTGCGTCCGACCGAATAATCCCGTTGCGCCGTCCTTGCTGTGCGTCGGTTCGGGGAACACTATCGGGAGGCTCTCTTTGGCGAAGATGCCGAAGAATCGGCGACGAGTGGTGTATGCCCCGTAATCGGCCGAGTTTAGAATCCGATGCGCGAACCGATAACCGTAGCCGCAGACATTCGACACCCATTGCTGATACAGCCGTCCTGCATCTTTACTGATCGGCTTGCCGTTCTCGTCGAGGTCGCCCCATGACATGAACTCCTCGACGTTCTCGATCTGAATGTAGTCGGGGTTGATAGCCTCGATGTATCGGAAGAGATGCTCGGCCAGCGTCCGGCTGTCGGCATCGCGGGACTGGCCGCCTTTGGCCTTGCTGAAATTCGTACATTCGAGACTGGCCCACAAGACGACGAACGCATCGGGATATTGCCGCCGCATTTCGGCGATATGAGCTGTCAGCGGCGAGAGTTCCAGCGTGCGAATATCCTCCGTGAAGTGCAGCGCGTCGGGATGATTAGCGGCATGAGAGGCAATCGCATTTGCATCATGGTTTACGCACCCGATGACCTTTGCACATTGCCGTCCATCATGGCGAGCGTTCTCAACGCCGGTAGAGGTTCCGCCAGCTCCGCAGAATAAGTCGATGTATAGCAGTTTCATATCGCCTTATTTTTTGGTTTCGCATTCATTCCATCGACGTGCGATCTCTTCTCCGAGTTTCGTAGCGTCGGGTAGTGTTTCTTTGAAGTCGCGGTACAAATCGCGGCTGAATAGCTTTATTTGGCCGATAGGGATATTCCATCCGCAGTCGGGGTCTTTGATGCAGAGATCGACCCGTCCGTGATTATCATCCGGTATGCAGAGTAGTTTTACCCGTTGGGTATCGAAACTACCCTCGACGAACTGAAATTTTGGTTTGATCTCCATGACTATTCCTCCTCGATTCCCTCTTCAATTTCAAACTGCGCCAATGCCTGTTGGCAGCCGAAGCAGAAAAAGTCGTTGAGCGCATCGTAGATTGATTCGGGGATTTCATCATCTTCTTCAAAGTTCCCCTCGACGCACTCCGAGCTGCCATAATGTCCGATATGCCGTTCGGAATAGGTTTTGCCGTTGATCGTTACATCGGTTTTCCAACCGTCAGCGGTGATTTCGATACTGATTTTATTCTCTTTCATAGTTGCGTTGAATTATTGATTATTACATATCCCTGCCGTCCATGAATTTACCGAGGCCGAACCACACAAAGGATTTCTCCCAATGGCGTTCCCCGACATACCGGATGATCGACCAGCGCGTAACGACCATGCGTGGGTAGGTGTCTGTCTTGGGGTCGTACCCCTTTCCGATCCTGATGTACTCTTTCCCGTTATCGCCGCGAAAGAGCATGAAAAACTGCGATTTCAGCGGGCTATTGTCGTCCACCCATGCGCAGATGAGGATGCGCCAGCCGCGAAATATTTTCCTGATAGCTCCTATGTGAATCATGATTAACTATATCTTACTTGTGAAACATTTTCGCAACGCACCCACATCGGGTCGTCTGCATCAATTCCGCTGTCATCGCATAAGGCAAATAAGCGTTCGGGAAAGTTGCATGATATGACTTTATACCAGCTTCCTCTGTATTCTGCGATCATGCCTGCGCAAAATCGTAGTGCGTCAAATTCGTCTTGTGTCATGGTATCGGTTATTTCACGATTTTATCCGGTTTGCAATCAAATTCCCAATCTACGTCAGTCCCGTAGCAGGTGTGGATTTCTCCGATGTTCATCCCGCATCCGATTTTTGCCATCTGCACGGCCTCTTTGCGAGTGTGGGCGCGAATCTCGAAAACGCCGTCGAAAATGAATCGGGCCTTGACTTTGTAAATCCGCTTTTTCGGCTCTTGCGGATAGGTTTTGAGCCGCGCTTTCAGCCTGCGGATCGTTGCCCGCGCTTCGGCTCCCTCTTTGGAGGCTTGGATGTCGGGCATCTTGCCCTCCAATTCGGCGATGCGTCGCTCGATTGCCTCCCGTTTTAATTTTACTTCTGTCCCCATTGCGTTGAATTTTGTGTCTTTGCTCTGTTTTCTGCGATATGCCGCATTATTTCGGATTATCCGACCATCTTATCGCCGTTACCTGAAACTCGCGGCAAATCGCCTTAATTTCATTTGTCCCGATAGGTCTCATTCTTGAAAATGATGACTTCGAGCATCTCGTTGAATCGGTCTGCGATGCGGTTGCCGTACTTCTCGCGGATTTGCGATTTCGTGAGATTGGTCGTGATGAACGTGAAGAGCTGCATGTTGTAGCGATATTCGAGCATATCGACAACCGGATTGAGGATGTTCCCATAGTCGAGAACCTCTATCGGTTCGCGCCCCATGTCCTCAATGGCGATCATCGGCATATTGCGTAGGTTACGGAATGCCTCGAAATCCTTTGCGAGCATAACTACCTCCTTTGCATCGACGATCCGAATACCGGCCCGTTTGCCCTCGAAATGCCCTATGTCGTTGAGCCAATTCACCGCCGACTGAAAGGCATACAGGAGAGTTGTTTTACCATTGCCGGGTACGCCGCAGAGCATTACCCCGAACTTGGCATCGTCGCGGATCAGGAATGCGGCCAGCCGTTCGATGTTGGTTTTGGTCGCCTTGTCCTCGATGAACCTGCGGTGGCGGTATTCGACTTCCGCCTGATATGCTGCCAGCAGAATGTCCGCTGCCTGCTTCAAGCTCACCGACCACTTAAAATTTCCCCTCGTAGTCTTCCGGGCGAGTAGCTGTCGCCTCAGTCCCTCGACGTTTATCACATGATCTTTGTTGATTGATCCCATTTCGTTTGTTGTCTTCTTTTTGCCATGTTGCCACCGCCGCACGCCAGTTTTTCATCTTGTTCTTGCCGACATACCATCCCTTGCTCTCGTAAAAGTTCACGAATCGCTCGGCATCCACCGTGTACCCCTTTTCCCTGATATAAGAATCAACCTCCTCGATAGAGGGCGGGGAAAAGCGTTTTTCGCTTTTTCCACTTTTCCCCTCTCTATTGTCTTTTATATTCTTATTATTCTTATCTTCTGTGCAGGGATCGTTGCACCCGTCGTTGCAGGGGTCGTTGCTGCCCTCGTTGCATCCTGCTGCGCTATTCTGCTGGTAATCATCGTAATTAACTATCGTAATCATCGTTGCACGGGTGGCAGGGTGTTTCGCGCGGCTTATCATCTGATCTGCTTCGAGGAGAGATAGAAATTTGAGGATGGTATGCTCGGACGGCTTGCACTGCACCCCGTTGTCATCTTTGTACGCCCACCGCTCGCGGAGATAGTGGACGGATGCGATCAATTGCCCCCGTTTGATGGTTACGAGGTCTGATCCAACAAGGCGTTTGCTATCTCTCCATTCGGCGAGCATCAGCAGGTCGATCCACCACTTCAATTTTCGCGGATCATTCCATATCCAATGCTTCCGAATGGTTTGATATATTTTTATCCATCCTCCCATCATCTATTTCCCCACGAAAGCAAAGTAGATTTCAGCGAATTGTTCACCTGCGTATTTCGCCAGCGCGGACGATTTGAAGCAAAGGCGAGACCCGATAGCCGCATACGAATACGAGGGCGCGTTATACGAATACGCAGACGCAAAACCGGCAGACGAGCCGTTATGCGCATAACCGCCGAACAGGACAACTTTCTTGCGCTCCTCCTTGTCCATCTTGGCGATCTCCTCCTTGGTGTAGAGCCAAAACCACGGGAAGTAGCGGTATTCGTCCTCGGTGAACTGCGGTGTCCAACCCTCGTTGAGAGCGGCAGTAATGATGCGGAGTTTGAGGTAGGCTACGAGATCGGAGCTAATATCCGAATCGTCTTCGAGGAACAGATGCCGTTTGTGGTATTCTTTTACGAGCGGATGGTTCTCGCCGAGTTCCTTGAATGCGTCATCGAAGGTCTTGATGCGCTCCATGATGTTTTTCGGGCGGAACATCTCCTTGCCGAAGAGATTTTCGAGCATCTTCTTGTTGTCGGCATTGCCTTTCTTGTAGGCATCGAGCAGGTTGTTTTTCTCGATATAAATGTTGTTTCCGTTCATTTTCAGTATGTTTTTTAATTCGTCTTGCGTAAAACATTTCGCGCATTCCATGATGAAGTGCGACAGATGCGCTTTGTCGCACCAATATCCGAGGCGGTTGCAGTCTGCGATATTCCTGACATCACGGTAAATCGTGAGTTCGACGAATATCTGTCCCTCTTCCTCCTTGCGGGTCTTGTCCTGCTTTACTATCAGCATTGCATTCGATTTTTTGCAATCGTGGAATAATCCTTTTTGTCAGTCTTACGGCATTGATGAGCCACGTATTCCCGCTGTCTATCTGCACATTTTCGAGTATCTGCGGCAGGCAGCGGATCAGCGTTGAAACTATATCGTTAGGCACAGGTCGCATATCAGCATTCAGTATGGGAGTTTATCGAGATTGACCTCCAATCCTGCACGGGCGATATATGCCGGTTTTCCGGCGATTTGCCGCACTTCTTCGGCAAATCCTTTGGCATTGCTATTGCCGTCGGAGAGATGCAGTAAAATCACCTCATTTGCCGCCGATAGATCGGTCGTCCGCAAAATCTCTTTCGTCGTCTGCAATTCCATGTGCGAACCCAGCAGCCGCCCCCGCATGGCGGGAGACATAAACCCTCGGTCGATATTCTGCTGTAAGATCGCATCGGAGTAGTTCGCCTCGATCATTACGTGATTCAGGTCGGCAAGCCGGTACTCGAACATCATCGTATCGGTGATAAAGAGCAGGCGTCCCATCTCCTGATGCTCGATGACGAACCCGACGCATGGCACATCGTGGACGACCGGCAGTACGAAGACCTTGAAGCCTCCCACTTTGTAGCCGTGCATCGGTTCGATTATCTTGCAGAATACGCGATTTCTCGGATTGGCGGCGTCGAATACATCGGCGAGAGCCAGTACGCGGATGCCGCAGGTGAGAAGGTCGTTCAACGACCTTGCATGATCTTCATGTCGGTGAGATACGAGGCATCCTACCACCTTGCCGAGCTGCCAGCCGAGACCCTTTTTGATGTCGCGCATCGGTATTCCCGCCTCGACGATCAAAGTTTCATCGGCTGCTTCGAGGATGTAGCAGTTGCCCCGTGATGAACTCCCCAAACATTTCAAGATCATACTCTCGTGCCGTCAGATCAGTATTCAGGTGCAGGAGCGGGTGCGGCCTGCTCCGATCCGGTTTCCTTGACTTCCCCCGTTTCCGTATCGACCTCCTCGTATTCCGTTGCCGAGAGATCGACCGTCTGCGCTGCGGCATTATCGAGTGCGTCGTTGCGGTTGGACATGGCCTCATCCTCGACATCGTGAGCCATCGCGTTCTGCATCTCGACGGAGAGATAGCCGTATTTCGACAGCAGGCGGCGAATCACCGTTTTCAGAGCCATGTCGTTGAAGTTGCCCTCCCATCCGACTTTCTTGCCGATGATGCCGTCGTTGGCTTTGGCGATGAGCTGCGCGACGGTCGTCTCTTTCTTCACGGAGGGAGAATACCGCTTGGCGTAGGCGGCCATATCCTCGACGGTTACATAGAGCGTCTTGGAAAAGCCGTTGAGCAGCTCGAAATAGCAGAAGTAGCCGATGATCTTGTCGGAGGTCTTTTCGCCGTCGAAAGCGATCTCTCCCGTGAGCTTGTTCACCTTGCGGACTTCGCCCTCATAGACTACATCGGCATTGATCGTCCGGTACTGCCCCGTTCGCATGGCGAGCTGGATATAGCCCTTGTAGCCGGGGATGAACGTCGGCGTCGGAACTTTGATCCATTCCTCGCGTCCGGTCTGCTCGTTGGTTACTTTTACCGAGTTGTTGTAAACCACGATGTAGGCGAAACCGAGGGCCTTGTTCAGAGGTAGGCGGAGGGTTGCCGCGCGGAGTGCTTCGATGATGATTGCCGAGGGCTTGCAGGTCTGCAAGGATTTGTCGCCCGTATAGAGGTCGATGAGCGATGCGACGAACGTATCCTTGTGCTCGCCGAGGGCGTTCTTGAACTGCTCCTGTATTGACGGAGCATTGATTGTTGCTTTGAGCAGATCGACGGGGCGATCCTGCTTTGCGATTGCTTGATTCATTGTAAGGTTGATTTTGAATGTTAATTTTCTGCGAGTTTTTTAAGAGCGGCGAGTTTTGCACTGAGAGACACGACTTCTGCCATGTTGGGCCGTTCGATGAATGCGGCCATGCTTTCGATTAGCCTTTTGCCGCTTCCCATGATCGCTATACATTGGGCCGTCATGTCGCTGTCTTGCGGCTTCTCGTTTACGAGGAGGATGCAAGACCTCTCATTGCCCCCCCCCTCCTGCATCAGCGTTTCGATCTCTTTTACCATCTCCTCCACGCGGAGGATAAATGCGCTTTTCTGTTCTTCGGTTTTCATAATTGCGTTGAATTTTAAGTGAATGATTATTAGTCGAAAAGGCTCTTCGGTTGAGCCGGATTTCCGTTGTGCTTGATGACGAGCTTGTCGTCGAGCGATACGAACAGGCGGATAACCTGCGATTGTGTCGGATGCAGGGTATTGACGCTTTCCGAACCATCGGCGAAAATCGGGGCGGAAATGCCCTCGAAACGGCATATCGCGTTGATGATGTCGATACCCGCGTTGAATTGCCCTGCGGTATTGGCATCGGAGAACGGCACGCCGTTCACCATTGCTTCGCACGTTTCCACTTCACCTCCGTTGATCTGTGTCTCGAAGAGGCGGAACTTCACGAAGTCGAACAGCCCGTTGATCTTGCTTTCGATGGCCTCCGTGCGGGCTTTCGAGAAAGCTGCCATCGTGAACTCGATACCCTCCAACTGCGCGAGTTCTTCCGACTGCATCCGGAGAGACTTTTCGAGTTCGGCGATGCGCTGGTTATTCTTCTCGATCTGTTCGCGCTTCATCAGCCGCGATTTGAGCGCGTCGATTCCGACGGTAAGAGAATCGCGTCCCTCGCGTAAAAAATCATCCTCTGTGGCGGCTATGGGCTGCGAAACTTCCTTTTCGAGTTCTGCGATCTGTTCTCCGAGTGCTATATACTCGGTGTTGGCCGCGATGGTCGGGGTGGCGTCGGGTTCGATGAGTTTTGCCGTGAGGATGCCGCTCATTTCGATTTCGGAGATGATAGATACCTGCTCGGCGATCTTTTCCTCGATTTCGCTGATATATTGATTCACCTCCTCCATGCGGAGTTTGTTCTCCTTGCCGCGACGATTGTTCTCTTCGAGGTCGGCGGCATTCCGGCGATTGAAGTTCTCGGTAATCTCCTGCTGGCGGCTCTCGATCTCCTCGATCTCGAAACGGCGCTTGCAGGTCGGGCAAATAAACTCGTTCTCATCGAATACGAGCTTGCGGGCATTGATTGATTGCCATTGCTTGATAAGCTCGGCGCGGCGATCGGTGCATACCTCTACCTCTCGGCGGGCATTGGCGAGGTCGCGCTCGGCGGCGGCTTTGTCGCGCTTCGCCCGCTCCAAATCCTCGGCAGCGGCCCGCTGCTTGGCCTTGTCGGAACGGTAGAGGGCCTGTACTTCGTCCTTGATTTTGAGTTCGAGGGCCAGCCGTTCGTTTTTCAGGTCGCTGATTTTGCGCACCGTTGCAAGCCGTTCCTCATTCGCGGCGGCATAGGCTTTCGATGCGTCGTTAATCTGTTCCTCGACCTTTGCGAGTGCCTCTTGTTTTTGGCGGAGTTCTTCTTCGAGGCCCGCCCAATCCTCCGCCTCCGGCACATCGCGGCGGCGTTCGTCGATACGTTCGGGGATGGCCTCGATTTCGGTTTTCAGACGGCGTTTTTTCGCGGCGATCTCTTTCTTGTATTCCTCCATCGTCTTACCCGTGAGCGAGGCAAGGAGGGCCGCAAAATCGGCATTTCCGGCGGCTATCTCCTCGTCGGTGATACCTCCGGCCATACGGAAGAGCATCGACCGCTGCGTATCTACCGACTGCGATGTGAAGTAGAGGGGATTGGTGATGAACTTGAATACCTGTTCGGGACAGATGGCGGCGATCTTCTCGTTCCACTCCTTGACCGAGCAGGGTACGTTGTTGTAGAGGCGTTCCTCTTCATGTCCGACGAACTCCTCGACCGCCGAGCCGCGTTTCTTCGTCCATTTTTCATTGAACCGACGGCAGAGGGTTACGACCTCGCCATCGACCAGCAGGACGGCCGATACCTCGTGCGGGAGTTTCGGGATGATGTTTCCGGCCTCGTCGTAGGTCTTGATGCCGAACTGTTTTCTGTCCTCGCTGTTCTTGCCGAACAGGAGCCATGTGAACCCGTCGAAGATCGAAGTTTTGCCGATGCCGTTGCGCCCGTAAATCTCCGTGAGCGCGGGGTCGAACTCGACCGTCAGATTACGCAGTCCCTTGAAATTGAGGAGCCTGATTTCTTTAATGATTACCGTTTTCATTTGCGTTGAATTGAATGTTTACTGAATACTCTCGATGTAATATTGAGCGACCCTTTTCCCCGTCGTCGTCTCAACCCTCGTCGCTTTGAATTTGATTTCGGGATGGCTTTTCCGCAGGTCGCTGATGCGCGATGCGAGCCTCATGCACCCGAAGAGCCGCAATGCTTCGAGGCTCGTGATCCGGCTGCCGTTCAGCAAGTAGGCGAGTATGCGCTTGCATTGGCTTTCGGATTCCTGAATATTAGGGTTGTCGTTCATATCTCTGCTATTTATGCGTTACGGCGTAGGTCGTGCCCCTGCTGCGGATTTCATCGTCGGTCGGGACGCGGGATTGAAGCTGCCATGCTTCGATCTCCTTTTTCCTGAAATAGATTTTGTTGCCCTGCTTGTAGTGCGGAATCTTCTTTGCACTCGTCAAATGCCGCACGCGGCTTTCGGATATGCCGAGCAACAGGGCGATCTCCGAGGTATTGAGCACCTCTTTCGAACCGAGAAGTAGAAGCCGCTCGATACGTTCCAATCTTTCCTCTACTCCCATGTGTCGTCCTCCTCCTGCATCGTTTTCGACATTTCGGGAATCAGCCCGCGAGCGTCCCAATAGTCGCACATCCGAAAGATGAGATACCAAGCCCCGAATCCGATGATCTTCGGGATTATCAGGGCGAGCAGCCATGCTCCGAGCGGTTGGTCGTCTATGGGGACGGAGAATGTCCCGATAACGGCGATCATACCGACGACCATCAGAACGTAGTATCGCCAATTCAGCAGAGCTTTCATATTTCATTGGATTGCACCTCCGATTTTGGGAAGAGGCCGTTTATATTCAGGTTGTAGCGACGGGCTATGATACTCTGCGTCAGCTCGTCGGGGACTTGCCGACCGCAGAGCCACATCTTGACCGTATTCTCGGAACGATGCGTGAGCACAGCGATCTCGGCGATGAAATTCTGCGCGGGCGTCGGCTTCTTTTTCTGCTCCGCATAGAGGTCGAAAAATGATTTTTTCTCTGTTCTGCTCATATTTCGTCGATAATTATTCACTTGTTAGGTACTATTTTTATATATTTGCACCCGACGGATTTTATTGATGCGTCAATATCTTCCCGTATTGCAAGGGCAAAGATAAATACTTTTGTTTGGATAACCAACATATTTCTTTGTTTTCTGCAAAGAAAAATATTTGGCATAGATTGGGATTTGCGTTTGAATAAGAATAACATTGTGATATACAAACATATATGACAGGACAGAAGATAAAGGACATACTTCGCTCGGAGGGCATCACAATTGCGGATGTTGCGCGGATGCTCGGACATAATGGGGATCAACGTCTGCATAGTGCCCTGAAATCCGAGGATGTCAAAAGTGGGTTGATCGAGGATATTGCCCGTGTTACCAACAAAAGTGTTTGTTATTTCTATGAGGGTAGCGGGAATACGGTAGCGACGGATCACGGTATCGCGGTATCGGGTGATTCGAATCAGATCAATGCGCTGTCGGAGAAATTCATCGCCCTGCTCGAAAAAAAGGACGAGCAGATGGATCGGCTCATCGGGATTATAGAAAAGAATAATAAATAGAGGTCGGATATATGAAAACAGAAGAGATAAAGGAGTTGTTCGAGCAGTTCGAATCTATCGCCAATGAGTATGAGGGGATCGAATGTTGGAGTGCGCGAGAACTTTGCGGGCTTCTCGGCTATTCGAAGTGGGAAAAATTCTACAATGTAATCGAAAAGGCGCGGGATGCGTGTGTAAACGCAGGAGAGCATGTCGAGGATCATTTTCCCCGCGTCGGGAAAATGATCGAACTTGCCAAAGGTGCGCAGCGCGAGATTGATGATTATATGCTGACCCGCTATGCCTGCTACCTGATTGCGCAGAACGGCGATCCCCGCAAGCCGCAGATCGCATTTGCACAAAACTATTTCGCTGTGCAGACCCGTAGAGCGGAGTTGGTGCAGCAGAGAATCCTCGATTACGAACGGGTGCAGGCTCGCGCGAAGCTGGCAGAAACCGAAAAACGACTGTCAGGCGTCCTGTATGAGCGCGGCGTCGATAGCCGGGGTTTTGCGATTATCCGGTCGAAAGGGGATAGGGCTTTGTTCCATCTTGATACAGCATTGGTAAAGCGCAAACTCGGTGCACCCGATTCCCGTCCGCTGGCCGACTTTCTGCCGACGATCGGTATCAAAGCGAAAGATTTTGCCGCCGAAATGACCTCTGTAAATGCCGAGCAGAAGAATTTGCACGGACAGATGGCGATAGAAAAGGAGCATGTCGATAACAACGTCGCCGTCCGCAATATGCTTTTGAGCCGGGGTATCGTCCCCGAACAGCTCCCTGCGGGCGAAGATGTGAAGAAAGTCGAACGACGGCTTAAATCGGAGGAAAAGACGCTAATCAAGGGGAAGAAGAAATGAGCCGCAGACGGGTTTACAGCGACAATACGTTGGCTATTATGGAGCGGTTTTTCACGGCGTTCGACATTGCCGTACAGAATCGGCTGATAAAGAGTATCGCCGAATATTGCCGGGATAATTCGATAGCTCCGCCTCATTTCTATACGCAGCGTAAAGACCGCAATCGTGGCTATTTCGAGGTCGGATGGCTCGTTCCGCTGGTTCGGGATTGCGGCATATCCGCGACATGGCTCCTGACCGGACGGGGCATGATGTTCCAGCAATAGAAAAAGGCATCGAAACCGATGCCTTTCTTCGTTAGAATATGTCGGGTATCTTGGCGACCGCTGCCTGCTTGTTCTTGTCGAGCACCTTTGCGTAAATCTGCGTGGTCGATAGCTCCCGATGTCCGAGTAGCTTGCTGACCGTATAAATATCGGTTCCGAGGTCGAGCATCATCACCGCGAACGTGTGGCGGCCGCAATGGAAGGTTATATCCTTATGGATTCCGGCCCGCAATACCCACCTTTTGATCGTTTCGTTGGTGCAACTCGGAGAGTGGATGTTGGGGAAGATATGCTCGGCGTCCTTGCCGCGCTCGCCCATGAGTTCGGCGGCCTGCGGCGGGATGTCGAGATATTCCTGTCCGCTGGTCTTCTTCTGTTTGAAGATAATCCGAGTGAACTCTCCCTGCTGATGCACATCGCCCCATGTCAGACGGATCACGTCGGAGCGGCGCAGTCCCGTCAGGCAGGAGAACAGGAACGCCCGCTTGATGGCCGGATATTCGCATTCTGTTTGAGCGAGCCGCTGCACCTCTTCGATGGTCAGGTACATGCGTGTTCCCTCTTCGGCCTTGAAACCCTCGACGCCCCTCATGGGGTTGATAGGTATGATGCGATCCTCGTATGCTTGATTCAGGCAGGCCCGCAGTTTATTGAAGTAGCTGACCCGTGAATTGCGAGACAGCGGATGATCCTTGATGCGATCCCGCTCGTCGCAGCTCCACGCGCACGCATCTTTCTCTAAATAGTCCCGAAATCCCTGCACCCATTCCTGCGTGATCTGCGAGAACCTGATCCGCTCGTTCGGCTCGTATTTTTGGAGGTGTTTCAGGCATGATTTCCAATTCCCCCAATTTCCGGTACTCTCCGCTCCGAGCCGCCGGGCGCACATCGCACGGTAGTAGTCGAAGAAGAGGGTGTCGGAGGCGTATGCCGACTTGAAGCCATGCTCGCCGTTCTGCACCTCGACGATGCGCCGTGCCTTGATCGAGTTGGCGAGTTGGAGGGTTTGCCGGTTCGCCTCCCTGTCGGCTTTTGTCTTTTCGGGAATGAGGTACAGTTTCAGAAATTCGTATTCCCGCTTTCCGTTCAGGTAGATGTCGAGGTAGAGGCTGACGTTCCCGTTCGTCAGCTTCTTGCGCCTGATCCGGATCGGTTCTTTGATCTCCGCCATATCCTTTTGCGTTGAATGATTTTTGTTACTTCTGTTACTCATTTTGGCCGAGTAACAGAATAGCAACACAAAAGTAACAAATTATTTGCATCCGTACAGCAAAGAGATGAGAAAATTTTGTTTGGCAGATAAAACTGTAAATAGCTTTGTTATTGCTGTTTATATGCCGATGATGTGCTGGCGAAATGGCGTTTTGGTTAATTGGAAAAATGACGACCTATTTTCCGATGCAGAATTTCGAGAATATTTGGCTGAGAATATCGTCGTTGGTGATTTCGCCTGTGATGGTGCCCAGGTGGTGGATGACCTGGCGGATGTCTTCGCTTAAGAGGTCGGCCGAACGATCGTCATCGAGGGCCGTGAGGGCTCGGTGCAGGGCGTCGAGGGCTTGGCGCAGGGCCTCCAGATGGCGGCTGTTCGAGATGACGGGATCGCCGTCGTAGATGCTTCCGGTGTCGAAAGTCGCGCGGAGTCTGGCAAGGAGCCGTTCGATTCCTTCGCCGGTTTTTGCCGAGATGAAAAGAGTGTCGGGGTTTGCCGACGATACTCTATATTCGATCCCGCAGCCGGAGGATACCTTCGATTCGGTGATACGTGCATCCGGGCTGTCGCATTTATTGACGATGAGCAAGCGAGTCTGTTCGGACGTAATCTGTATGGCGGGAGGTATCGGGCAGGTCGCATCGACGACCTGAAGTACGATTTGTGCGCGGCGGATCATCTCCTGCGTGCGGTCGATGCCCATCTGTTCCAGGCGGTCGGCGGTATCGTGCAGCCCGGCGGTGTCGATGAAGCGGAACAGAACGCCGTCAATATTGAGCGTCTCTTCGATCGTGTCGCGTGTGGTGCCTGCGATGTCGGATACCAGGGCCCGCTCTTCGCCCAGCAGACGGTTCAGAAGGGTGCTTTTGCCGACGTTGGGTTCTCCGACAATAGCGACAGCCACCCCTTTTTTGATGGTGTTGCCGAGTCTGAACGAGTCCGTCAGGCGGGTGATTTCGCTTTCGATGCGGTGCATCATCTCCCGCAGGCGTGCACGGTCGGCGAATTGAACGTCTTCTTCCGAAAAGTCGAGTTCGAGTTCGAGGAGCGAGGCCAGTTGCAGCAGTTCGTCGCGCAACGCACCCAGTGCCGCCGAATATCCGCCCCGCATCTGGGTCGAGGCCATGGCGTGCGAAGCCCGGGAATCGGAGGCGATCAGATCGGCGACGGCTTCGGCCTGCGCGAGGTCCATCCGGCCTGCGAGGAAGGCCCGAATGGTAAATTCGCCCGGTTGCGCCATACGAGCGCCGGAGCGAAGCAGGAGTGCGATGATTTCGGAGACGATGTAGGGCGATCCGTGACACGATAGCTCGACGGCATCTTCGCCCGTGTAGGAGTGCGGTGCACGATAGATGGCCGCGACTACGTCGTCGATCGTTCTGTCCCCGTCTATGACTTCGCCGTAGTGCAGGGTGTGCCCGGCGGCTTCGGCCAGCGGTTTGCGCCCCCGAAAGATGCGGTCGCAGCAGGCGATGGCTTCGGGACCGCTCAATCGGATGACGGCGATGGCTCCGCCCGAAGCGGTGGCGGGAGCGACGATGGTATCGGTCGATGTGTTCATCGGACGAAGATTATCGGCGGATCGGGATCCTGAGCCGTTGGCCTTCCCGCAGCTTGTTGGCGTTTTTCAGCTTGTTCAGCTTCATGATTTGTGCCGTAGTGGTTCTGTAACGGCGGGCGATCGCACCCAGCGTATCGCCTCGCTTGACCGTGTAGGTGGTGTATGCGGGGGTGGTGTCCGCGAGTTTCTTCTTTTCGATGTTGGCCGGATTGATGTACTCTTTCAGATAGGTGGAGTCCTTCCGGTGAATCTCCTCTTCGCTGGCGATGTACTGGCAGAGGTAGTGCTGGGGGAGTACCAGCGTGTAGCTTTTGATCGTAGCCGGGATGATGTCCATTTTGTATTGCGGATTGAGTGTCCGCAAAGTTTCGATGGGAATGTCGAGTGTCGAGGCTACTTGTCCCAGGTGGAGCAGGCGGGTGACGCGGATCGTATCGGTCGCCAGCGGCATGGGCGGGTTTTCGCTCTGGATACCGTGCTGCTGGTGGTAGGCATAGGCATAGGAGGCTCCGACGAAGGCCGGTACATACCCGCGAGTTTCGCGGGGCAGGTATTCGTAGATGTCCCAGAAGGTCGTCCCTCCGCCGGCGCGGGCCAGGGCTTTGTTTACGTTGCCCGGGCCGCAGTTGTAGGCGGCGATGGCGAGTGTCCAGTCGTGGTAGATGCTGTAAAGGTCCTTCAGATAACGGCAGGCGGCGCGGGTCGCTTGCACCGGGTCCCGACGTTCATCGACGAACGAATTGATCTCCAGTCCGTAACTTTTGCCTGTCGCGGGCATGAATTGCCACAGTCCGACAGCACCCATCGGAGAGGTGGCCGTGGTCGAGAGAGCCGATTCGATGATCGGCAGGGCACGCAGCTCGACGGGCAGGTCGGCCTTGATGAGCTCTTCCTCGATCAGCGGGAAATAGTAGCGTGAGAGGCTCAACACCCGGTTGATTGTCCCGTAACGGGTATCGACGTAACGGCGGATGTAGTTTTTGACGATCGGATTGAAGGGGAGTTGCACCGGTGATACGAGTGCCCGCAGGCGGTTGGCATAGACTGAATCGGGGGTCGTGTCACTCGAGGAAGCGAGGCTGTCGATGTCGATGTAGTCGTTGAAAAACGTATCGTAGGATTGCAGAGTCTGCTTTTCCCGCCAGAGAGCCACGAGCGAGTCGATCTGGGCCGGGGTGAGATTGCGATTCAGTTCCGGACAGTAAGGCTCCGTTTGCTGTACGGTCGTTTTTTCTGTCACTGTTTTCTCCGGTTTGACCGAAACGGGAGTATGGGTCGATTTCGAAGCCTGCTTTTCGGTCTTGGCTTTTCTCTTGGCACGGCGCTCTTTGCGGCTCTGGGCGGTTGCGGTCGCGCAGCCGAGGAGGATCGAAAGAAAGAGGGTGCAGGCGAGGATCTTTCTCATGATGGAATCAGAAATTCAGGTTGAAGTTGAATCCGAAAGTCGGGCGGTGTCCGCCGACGGTCGGGGAATAGACGTAATTCACCGCCGGCGTGAACTCTACGCTTAAATCGTCCGAAATGTCGTAACTTTTCAGATGAGCGTCCACATGGGCGTCGATGATTTGCAGCACGTAAAGTCCGGCAGTGATGATGATGCACAAGTCGCGGTTGCGGCGGTAATTGTCCTTGAGGTTTTTGAGAAATTCCGCTGAGTACTTAGTACCGAATTCGCCCTTGGCTACAGGCGGGTCGGGATGGTGCTCCGGGTCTTTCTGGTGCTCTTCCAGGGCTTTGTCGTAGGCGCTACGATCGGAGTAGGCTTTCTTGAAACGCTTGTAGCCGCGATTGTTCCAGTCGATGGTATAGATCGTGGTTGCCAGTCCGCCTACGACGAAAGGCAGTTTCCAGTAACTTTTGTTATAGACTTGTCCGGCACCGGGGAAGATCGTGGCCAGTGTCGTGGCTTTCTTTACGGGGGAGGCGTCGTAGCGGTAGTTGACCGCCGCATCGCCCAGGAAGTAAAGGTAGGAGGCGACCGTAAGCCCGAGATAGATCTGCCTGCGCGTATTGCTGCGGATCATACGGGACTGTACGTCGTCCAACTCCTCCGTGCGGGCCGTACCGTTTTCCAGCAGGGCGTTGTATTGTCGTTTGAGAGGTTTGTAGGTGTTGTTTTCGTGGAAGAAGAGGGTCAGTCCCGCACCTACCGTTCCGTAGAGGATCGGCAGCTTCCAATATTGCTTGTTGTAGATCTGTCCGAAACCGGGCGCTACCAGCGAGATCCAACTTACGCCCGACAGCGAGATGGTATCGCGCCGGGGGCGGAGGTCTTTTCGGCCTGCGAGCGAGTCGGGCGCTCCGAGTGCTGCGGGCAGGGAGTCGGTTTTCAGAAGCAGGGCCGAGTCGGGGACGAATTGCGGGTGCAGTCTCGCAGCCAGCGAATCCCGGAGCCGCAGCGAATCGATGCCCGAACGCAGCAGCGAATCGCGCAGGGTACTGTCCTGAAGCAGAGAGTCCACCCGCATCAGTAGCAGAGAGTCCGTAAGATGGTTTTTGGCCAGGCTGTCCGGTTTGGGCATCAGACCGCTGCGCACGAAAGTTTTCGCGCTACGGTAACGGTCCAACGGAACTTGGGCCGATGCTTCGCCTGCTCCGCACAATGCGAGAAAGGCGAAAAGCACCAACAGACGGATATATCCCCGGGTGTGTTTCATCTATTTATTGTTGCGGATTTCGGCGGAAGCGCCTCTTTTCTCGAATTTTTCGATGAAGCGGTCGATGTCCCGGTCGTCCGAGAAGTCGATCACGATGCGACCGCCGCCGTTTTTCGAGCGTTTGATGCTGATCTCCTGCGAGAAGAATTTTTCGAGCTGCTCCACCAGCCGCGCATACGATTCGGGATACTCCTCGTCTTCGGCCGGAGCTGCGGGTTTTGCCGCAGGGTCGGTCAGTGCGCGGACCAGTTCCTCGATCTGGCGCACGGAGAGTCCCTTGCGGATGCACTTTTTGAGCAGGCGCAGTTGCAACTCTTCGGGAGCTCCGGCGATCGCTTTGGCGTGTCCCATCGAGATAAGCCCCTCCTTGAGGGCGAGTTGTACTTCGTTGGGCAGTTTCAAAAGGCGCATGTAGTTCGACACCGTCGAGCGTTTTTTGCCGACCTTTTCCGAGAGCGCCTCTTGCGTGAGGTTGCATTCGTCGATCAGCCGCTGCATTCCCAGGGCGATTTCGATGGCGTTGAGGTCTTCGCGCTGGATGTTCTCCACCAGGGCCATAGCATGCAGGTTCTCGTCGTCCACTTCGCGGATATAGGCGGGCAGGGACTCCAGTCCGGCTTTGCGGGCGGCCCGCCAGCGGCGTTCGCCACTGATAATCAGGTAGCGTCCGTCGTCGGTGCGTTTGACCGTGATGGGTTGGATTACGCCCAGCGTGCGGATCGAGTCGGCCAGCTCTTCGAGCGCCTCTTCATCGAACTCCGTGCGCGGCTGCGTGGGGTTGGGGAAGATCGCCGAAACGGAGATCTCCGCCATTTCGGTCATCGGTTTGAGCCTGGCATCCAGGTGTTCGCTCCCGAAAATGGCGTCCAGACCGCGTCCTAATCCCTTCTGTTTCATAATGCTATTTTGCTTTTTGATTGCTTTTGCGGTTGCGTTTCAGGAGCTCCTTGGCCAACGTGAGGTAATTAGCCGACCCGACGGCGGAAGCATCGTACAAGATGACGGGTTTTCCGTGCGAGGGGGCTTCTCCTAAACGGATATTGCGTTGAATTATTGTGTCGAAGGCCAGCTCTCCGAAGTGGTTGCGAACTTCGTTCACCACCTGGTTGTTGAGGCGGTTGCGCATGTACATCGTCAGCACGAAGCCTTCGATTTCGAGCGCCGGGTTCAGTCCGTTCTTGACGATGCGGATGGTGTTGAGCAGCTTCGAGAGCCCTTCGAGCGCGAGGTATTCGCACTGTACGGGAATCAGCACCGTGTCTGCGGCCGTAAGGATATTCACCGTCGTATAGCCCAGCGAGGGGGAGCAGTCGATCAGGATATAGTCGTAACGGTCGCGCACGCTCTCCACGATGCGGCGGATCACGTGGTGTCCGTTCTCCATCTTCGGTAGCTCGGTGTCGGCGGCCACCAGGTCGATCGACGAGGGGAGCAGCCAGAGGTTCTTTACGTCCGGGCTTTGGAGGATTACGTCGGCCGCCGTCTTCGCTCCGGTGATGCACTCGTAAATGCCCTCCAGGTTGATATCGAAGCCCAGTCCCGACGTGGCGTTGGCCTGCGGATCGGCGTCCAGCAGGAGAACTTTCTTGCCCAGCAGCGCGAGCGACGCCGAGAGGTTGATGGCCGTGGTCGTCTTGCCCACGCCGCCTTTCTGATTGGCCAATGCGATGACCTTTGCCATGTTTGCTGATTTTAACGGGTTATAATCGGCCAAAAATACGAATTTTATCGGGAAAAACCATAACGATACCCGAAAAATGCCTATCTTCGAAGCGTAAAACAGGTCTTTATACCGAAGATAAAACATAGAAGCTATGGTACATACCGATTCCACGACTCCGTCCGATGTCCGTCCGCAAGCTCCTGTTGGGGATACTCCCGGAACATCCGATCGGGGACAAACGCCGCAACCGGCTCATAAATATCGATTTCCGACCCTTATCGACCTGTTGGCTCTGGTAGGAATCTGGTATTTGCTGCAATTCGTCGGACTGCTTGCCGCCCGTCTCGCCGGGTTCGATTTTCCGGACTGGGACTTGTTGCGCGGCAACGTCGCTCCGACGCCCGAACAACAGGACGCTCTGGCGCGTTTTACGGCTTTCACCTACCTGGTGACGATGGGACTGATGATTCTTTTCACGCTGTTCTATCGCCGCTTGCGGCACGGAACGCGCAAGACGCTGCGCTTTTCGGCGCGGGGCCTCAATCCGGTTCTGCTGCTTTGGGGACTGGTGATGATGCTGGCTGCCGGTATCGTCATCGAACCGGTGGTGGAGCTGCTTCCGATGCCTTCGTCCGCAGTTTACGGCCGGGGCTTCTGGGCGATCATTACGCTGGTGGTTATGGCTCCTCTGTTGGAGGAGTTCCTCTGTCGGGGCATCATTCTCGAGTCGGTGCGGGCCAAGTACGGCGTCGTAGCGGCTTTGTTCCTCTCGTCGGCGTTCTTCGCCGTGTTGCACGGACATCCGGCGCTGGCGGTCAATGCTTTCGTGATGGGCCTGATCCTGGGTTTCATCTACATCGAGACCAATTCGATCTTTTCGGTCGTTCTGCTCCATGCCATGAACAACGGCGCGGCTTTCCTGTTGATTATGGTCGGACTGGACGGGGCCACGATACGTTCGGTTATCGGCAGCGATACACTTTATACGATCGTTTACGTCGTTGCGCTCGTGCTTTTCGCCGCATCGGGCTATATGATCTACCGTTTGCTGGCCCGGGTGAAAAAGTTGGATAAAAATACGATCCGGTAACCTGTTGTGACGGTCGGGGGCTATTTTGCGGCGTACCGCAGGAGCGGGATCGTCGGCGGGTATCATGCAGAAGTATTGTCTGTGCCGGTTTTCCCCGGATTATCTGCACCGGAGCATCCGGTTTTTTCGATACGATAAATTAGGGCGTAATGTAATATTCGGGATGCACGGTACGTTAGGTTCGGGTAAAAAGTATCTTTTTTAGACGATAGGATGCGCCTCGGCTTAACTCAAATAAATTTGGTTAGGCTCTCGGCTTTCATTATCTTTGTCCCTTGTAGTTATGAGTTTTTGTGCCAAAATAGGAGCTGTTCTGCTGCTCGTACTTGCGGTAGGGTGCCAGGAAGTGCCCCGCTATTGGGGCGGAGGTCGGGTCGTGTTGGCCGAGGCTGTCGGTAGAAAATTGTACGCGCGAGAGGTTAAGGCTGCGATTCCGAAGGGAGTGGTCGGCGAGGACAGCGTGGCTTTCGTAAACCGTTATGTCGAAAAGTGGGTGCACAAACAGCTTAAATTGCACGAGGCCGAAGAACTTTTCTCCGATGCCGAGCAGGACATCGATTCGCTGGTCGAGGAGTACCGCCAGGCGTTGTTGATCCGTAAGTTCGACCAGCATCTGATCGAGGAGCGCATCGATACGCTCGTTACCGCCGATCAGATTGCTGCCTATCACCGTGAACACGCGTCGGATTTCAAGGTCAATCAAACCCTGGTCAAGGGGCGGATCGTTCGCTTCGACGCCAACAACCGGCAGGCGCCGAAGCTGCGCAAGTTGATGACGCAGCCCGGCTCATCCCGGCAGCAAGAGTTCGCCGACATCTGTACCAAGAACAATTTCGTACTGAACGATTTCTCCTCTTCGTGGGTGACCTTCTCCGAGTTTCTGGGCTATCTGCCCACATTGCGCAACCAGAGTTACGACGCCCTGCTCTCCTCGCGGGCCGTACAGGAGATGAGCGACGGTCATTCGCGCTACTATTTCGAAATAAGCGACGTGCTTCGTCCGGGCGATCCCGAACCGCTGGAGCGCAGCGAGGCGATCGTGCGCCGCATCCTCTACAACCAGCGGCAGAACGAGATCATTCGGGCCTACGACGAGGAGGTTTACCGAAAAGCGGTCGAGGAGGGGAGAGTGAAGATCCATGAAGAAGAAAAAATAGAGAACTGATGAGCAAGAAGATTCTGTTTTGCGCAGCGTTGGTGCTGGCGATTTTTGCAGGGGCCGCCCAGAAGCGGCAGGTGATGCTGGACCGCGTGGTGGCCGTCGTCGGCGGATCGTCGATCCTCTGGTCGGAGGTGGACGAATATGCGGGCGAGCTGGTGGAACAGCGCCGCCAGCAGGGTTACACTTCGGACCGCGATCCCCACGACGAAGCGCTCGAACAACTGCTGATGCAGAAGCTGCTGTTCAATCAGGCGCTCATCGATTCGGTGGATGTCAGCTATTCGGGCATCGCACAGCGGGTGGAAGCCCATTTGCAGGCGCTCATCGACGATGCGGGTTCTATCGCCGCGCTCGAAACCAAACAGCATATGCCGATCTTCAACGTGCGCGAAATGCTGCGTCAGCGTTACGAGGAGCAGGCATACGCCCAGGCTATGCAGAGTTCCGTAGTAGGGAAAATCAAGGTGATTCCCGGCGAGGTGGAGCGTTACTACAAGAAGACCGATCCGGACAGTCTGCCGACTATCCCCGAACAGTACGTTTATGCCCAGATCACCCGTTTCCCGGCGTCGATCAAGGAGGCCAAGCAGCGCACCAAGGAGCGGTTGCTGGATATGCGCGAGCGCATCATCAAGGGGCAGACCCGTTTCGACATCATGGCCCGCATGTATTCGATGGACGGTTCGGCCATCAGTGGCGGCGAACTGGACCCCCAGCCTTTGGACGGGTTCGTGCGGCAGTTTGCGGACGCATTGGCCGATCTGAAGCCGGGACAGGTTTCCGAGGTCGTCGAAACGCAATACGGTTATCACCTGATTCAGTTGATCGACCAGAAGGGGCGTATGTACCATGCGCGTCATATCGTGTTGCGACCCTCCTATACGCTCGAGGAGCTGGCGGCTCCGGCCCGTATGCTGGACAGTATCGCAAACCTGATCCGTAAGGATTCGATTACTTTCGAGGAGGCGGCCCGGAAGTTTTCCGACGACGATAATTCGAAGATGAACGGCGGCGTGGTGACCAACCACGATTTGCTGGAACTTACTCAAAGGTGGGAAGCAAGTTATACCGAAACACGCTTCATGAAAGAAGATTTCGGCCGGGCCGGTGGCAAGAGCCTCGACGACTACAATGCCCTGCGCAATCTTAAGGAGGGCGAAATTTCCGACGCCTATCAGACCGAAGACTGGATGGGCAACCAGCTCAGCAAGATCGTCAAGCTCGTGAAGGTGATCCCTCCGCACAAGGTTTCGCTCGACGAGGACTATATTCGCGTCGAACAGCTGGCGCTGAACGCCAAACGCGAGAAAGTGTTCAAGGAGTGGCTCGACAAGAAGATCGAGGGCATGTACATTTATATCGATCCCGAATTTCGGGACGGAGAGTTCGAAAATAAGAACTGGGTAAAATAGAGATCGTCCGATGCCGAAGGGATTGCGAAAAATAGTGTGCGCACTGCTGGTCGCAGGTGTCGCCGGAGGTGTGATCCTCGCGGGGAACAGGCCGCTGGCCGTTCCCGTTGCGGGTGTTCAGACCCCGTCGGCTCCGGGTGCTCCGGCCCAGGACCCCGAGTCGAACAAGGTGGTCGATTTCGTCGCCGACCGGGGATATCCCATTCCTTACGGCGATACGACCGCGACAGTGCTCGTAGGGCATTTCGCGGCCCAGCACAACGGGGCGGTCATTACCTGCGACAGCGCGATCCGCTACAACGACAAGCGCATCGAGTGCTTCGGCAACGTACTGATCAATAAAAAAGAGACATACATTTACGGCGACCGGGCCGACTACAACGGTGAGATCAACGAGGCGCGGGTCTATGCTCCGCTGGTGAAGGTCGTCGATGGGGATGCGACGCTCTATACTTATGATTTCCGGTTCAATACGCTGGACAATATTGGTACTTTCAGCGGAGGCGGTATGCTGACCAACCGCGAGAATCACCTCGAATCCGACCGGGGCTACTATTATGCCGATACGCACCAGATTATCTGTGTGGATCGTGTCGAGATGCGCAACGACAAGTACGAACTCAAGGGCGATTCGGTGGTGTACGATACGGATACCGACCAGGCTCATTTCTTCGAGCGAACCAACATCTGGAACGAAGGCGGCGATTACATTTATGCCGACCGGGGACGTTACGAAAAGCCGCGCGAGCTTTACGTGCTGACTCGCAACGGGTATGTGATGACCGAAAAGCAGGAGCTGTGGAGCGACAGCCTCGACTATTACCGGGAGTCCGGGCATGCTCTTTTGTTCCGGAATATCCAGATCGACGACGCCGAGCACAAAGTGCTCGCTTTCGGCGATTACGGCGAATATTGGAAGGAGCCGGGCAATGCTCTGCTCACGCAGCGACCTTCGGTGGTCAGCTACGATACGAGTCAGAGCGATTCGCTCTATATGTGTGCCGATTCGATGTTTCTTTATACGATCTCGAAGAGCGAGCAGGCACGTGCCGATTCGTTGGCGAAGGTGAAGGCAAAGGCGGCAGATTCTCTGGCCGGCTCTAAGGGGGGATCGTCTGTGGATTCACTGGCTGCGAAACCGAGTGCTGCGGATCCAAAAGCCTCGCAGGATGGATCGCAGGCGGATGCCGCTGCTCCGCAGGCTGCGGCCGGAGCCGTCGAAACCTCGTCCGAAACTGCGGATGCCGGTTCTGGTTCCGCTGCAGAACCCATAGCGGCTGTTCCGGCTGAAAAAGGAGGAACGGGGGGCGATTCTCTGGATGCCGCCCCAGCAATAGATACGCTTCTTTCCGACAGCCTTGATCGGGTGGGGGGCGGAATGACCCCTGCCGATTCCGTGGCCGCCGTTTCTGCGGTGGATACGCTTTTTTCCGACAGCCTTGCGCAGGCCGGTCCAAAATCGCTTCCTGCGGATTCTTCCGTGCATATTCTTTCCAAGCGGGAGCGGAAAGCCCAGGCCGACAGCTTGAAAGCTCAATTGCGGGCACAGGCCGACAGCATAGCGTCCGTGAAAAAGGCGCAGGCGGCAGCGGCCCGCAAGGAGAAGCTGGCGCAGATCGCCAAAGCACGTCAGGCTCGGGCTACTGCCAAGCTCGACGCTGCGAAACAGAAGGAGGAGGCATTGCGCAGAAAGAACCTGGAGCGCCGCGCCGAACGTATGGAGAAAATCTGGGCCAAGCGGCGTGCCAAAACCGGGAAGGCGATCCTGAAAGGCAAGCTTCCGGCGTCGGCTCTCGATTCGCTGGTCGCCGACTCCCTGCGGGAGGCCAGGGCTTTTGCCGCGTTGGATTCTTTGTTCCGGGACTCTCTTGCTGCGGATTCGCTGGGACGCGATTCCATGCAGCTCGATTCGCTCAAGGCCGGGGTTGCGGCAGCGGACTCTTTGCGGGGGGATTCGATCGCTGCACCTGCTGGAGATTCCCTCTACCGGTTGGTCAAGGGGTATCGCCGGGTAAAGATCTTCCGCAACGACTTCCAGGCGGTCTGCGATTCCCTGGTGGCCGTTTCCACGGACTCGATGATCCTGCTCTATATCGATCCCGTGCTTTGGAATCAGGACAACCAGATCACTTCGGACGTGATGAAGATCTATACCGAAAACTCCAAACTCCAGAAAGCGGAATTCGTCGGCCGTCCGGTTATGTCGAGCGAGATCGACACGATGACTTACAACCAGGTGACGGGCAAGCTGATTACTGCCTATTTCCGCAATAACAAGATCTATCGCAACGACGTGGACGGTAACGTGCAGACCATCTATTATATGCAGGAGGACGATTCGCCCGAACCGGTGGGGTTGATGTCCATCCAAAGCGGTGCGGCTACCTACTATATCGACAACAATACGGTCGAAGGCATTACCTACCGCAATCAGCCGGTCTATTCGATTTTCCCGATGGATAAGATTCCGGAGACGCAGGCTCTTTTTCTCGAAGATTTCAAGTGGGAGGGACACCGGCGCCCGGCGCTTCGGGAGGTTTTCGACCGGACGATTCGCCCTTCGGAGCGTGCGGAGAAGAGTGCGCTGCCGCGACCCGATTTTCCGATCACGCGCCGTATCGAGGAGTATAAAAAGTTGCTCATCGAGTCCGGAACCTGGGTGGACCGCGATGACAAGCTGACGCCCGAAGCGCTCGAGTGGCTTCACTGGCTGGGGTATTGATCTCAGTCATACGGCTCTCTTTGGGCTTTCGGATAGGATATAATCGGCCCTCCCGGATTCATCCCGTTAGGGAGAATCCGGGAGGGCCGGTTTGTCAGGTCGGTGAGAAATTCTTTCGTTTTAGGCGGAAGAGGGGAAGATATGCGCTATTTTTGTTCTCCGAATCAAAAGACCGTGCTTCGGACGCGCCGTATTGTCGAGCTGCGGAGCGGTCCGAAGAATGCGAAAGTTGCGAAAGAGATTCCGTACTCCGGAGTGCGGAGCCGTCGGTAAAAAGAGTCGATTTATGAAAAAGAGTTTGATCGCCCTGGCTTTCGGCACGTTGGCTCTCGGTATGGCCGAGTTCGTCATGATGGGGATTCTGCCCGATGTGGCGAGGGATTTAGGCGTTTCCATCCCCCGGGCCGGGGACCTGATTTCGGCCTATGCCATCGGGGTTTGCGTCGGGGCTCCCGCGACGGTGCTCATCGCACGTAAGCGGGCGTTGAAGGGGATTCTGCTCGCTCTTGCCGCTCTTATTGTCCTGGGTAACGTCTGCGCTTCGCTGGCGCCCGACTTTTGGATGCTCTTGGCGATGCGGTTCGTGTCGGGCCTGCCTCACGGGGCTTTCTTCGGCGTAGGTTCGATCGTTGCGGAGCGGGTGGCCGATCCGGGACACAAAACCCAGGCCGTGTCTATCATGATCCTCGGGATGACTGTCGCCAACCTGTTCTGTGTGCCGTTGGGTACCTATTTGGGCAGCTATCTTTCGTGGCGGCTGGCTTTCGGGATGGTCGGGCTGTGGGGAATTATGGCTCTGCTGCTGATCGCCCGCTGGGTGCCTGCCCTGCCGGCGCTGCCCGATACGGGATTGAAGGGGCAATTCCGGTTCCTCGGTTCGCGGGCTCCCTGGCTGATTCTGTTGGCTACGCTGCTGGCCAATGGAGGTGTTTTCTGCTGGTACAGCTACGTGACTCCGACCATGACGCGTGTGGCGGGCATCCCCGGGCAGGCGATGACAGCCGTGATGATGGTCGCGGGGCTGGGAATGCTGGTGGGTAATCTCGCGGGCGGGCATCTGTCGGACCGCTTCTCTCCCGAACGGGTCGCCCGCTTTATTCAGGGGATGATTTGTCTGTTGCTCGTAGGGATCTTCTTCGCGGCTCGGATCGACTGGCTCGTGATTCCGCTGATGTTCCTGACGACGGCTTCGCTCTTCGGGGTTTCATCGCCCCAGCAACTGCTTATTCTGGAGAATGCGCCGGGCGGGGAGATGCTCGGCGCCGCGTCGATCCAGATCGCGTTCAACCTCGGCAACGCTTTGGGCGCCTACTTCGGCGGTCTGCCGATCAGTTTCGGCCTGGGGCCTCAATATGCCGCCCTGCCCGGTGCGGCGATGGCCCTGCTGGGCTTCGTCATGTTCTCCGTCTATTGCAGTCTTTACGGTCGGAATAAAACTCATAGAATATTGTCGGAAAATGAAATGCGCGGATAATCGGGAAGAGCTGTTTCCGGTGGTCGATGCCGCCGGACGTGTCGTCGGCCGGGCCACGCGGGGCGAGTGCCACGGCGGGTCGATGCTGTTGCATCCGGTGGTGCACCTTCATCTGTTCAACTCCTGCGTGGAGCTTTACCTGCAAAAACGTCCGGCGTGGAAGGATATCCAGCCCGGACGGTGGGATACGGCCGTAGGCGGCCATGTGGATTGGGGGGAAGAGCCTCTCGCTGCTCTGCGGCGCGAGGTGCGCGAGGAGGTCGGCGTGACGGATTTCGAACCGCAGCACGTGCTGACCTACCTGTTCGAGTCGGAACGCGAACGGGAGTTGGTCTATGTCTATAAGACGGTGTACGATGGGCCTGTCGTACCGAGCGGCGAGTTGGACGGAGGTCGCTTCTGGACACTGCGCGAGATCGCCGAAGGAGTGGGCGGCGGGATCTTTACCCCCAATTTCGAAGGCGAGATCCGCCGTGTGGCGGAGCTGCCGGATGTCGGGCGTTGAGTCCCCGGTTCCGTTCGCTGCGCCTCTTCGGAACGCAGGGCGGTCTGCCGTCCGGCGACCGCTAAATAAAGCACATGATCAGAATCTGAATGATGATGACCCGCAGGAACATGCATACGGGATAGACCGTCGCGTACGCCACGGCCGGATGATCGCCGGGGATCGAGTCGTTGGCATAGTTCAGCGCCATCGGGTTGGCCATGCTGCCGCACATGATGCCGGCTACCTGTCCGAAATCGAGTTTGAAGAACCGCAGCGACAGGGCGGCTACGATAACGATGGGGACGAACGTGAGGAGGAATCCCAGTCCGATCCAGAGCATTCCTTCGGGGCGCATGATCGTTTCGACGAAATGGGCGCCCGCTTCGAGCCCCAGGCAGGCCAGATAGAGCGACAGTCCCAATGCCCGGAGCATCAGGTTGGCGCTCAACGTGGTGTAGGTGACGATGTGGATGCGGGGGCCGAAGGTCCCGATCAGGATGCCGAGGATGATCGGGCCGCCTGCGAGTCCCAGTTTGACAGGGAGACTGATACCCGGTACCGCGAAAGGGATGCTTCCCAGCAGCAGGCCCAGGAGCAAACCGATGAAAACCGGAATCAGGTTGGGTTCGTCGAGCTGTTTGACGGCATTGCCGAGGATTTTTTCGACGCCTTCGATCGCCTGCGCTTCACCCACTACCGTCAGGCTGTCGCCCAGTTGCAGCGTGAGATCGGGCGTGGCGAGCAGTTGTACGCCCGAACGATGCACCCGGCTGATGTTGATGCCGTACAGGTTTCGCAGACGCAGCGAGCTGAGTTTGCGGCCGTTGATTTCGGGGCGGGTGACGATGATCGACCGGGAGATGAGCTGGCTGTCCAATGCGTTCCAGTCGATGTCGTGCGTATTCCAGTCTTTCTGTACCCGCTCGCCGAAGAGGAGTTCCAGTGCCTGCACGTCGTCCGGCGAGGTGATTACCAGTACCAGATCACCCGATTCGAGGGTCGAGTCCGAAGTCGGAATCGAAACCTGCCCGGCACGCCAAAGGCGGGAGATGACGAAATGGTGGTGGCTGTATGCCGCGACGTCGCGGATGCTTTTACCGACGACGCCGGGGTTGGAAATCTTGAATTCGACGATGAAGATATTCTTTTTATGTTCGGCGTCCGGTTGCGGAATGTCCGAGGGCCGGGCGAAGAGTTTGCGTACGGCGATGATGCCCAGAATCACGCCTACGACACCCAGCGGGTAGGTCAATGCACAGCCCAGCGTGGCGTTGTTGCTGTCCAACTGCATCTGCGAGAGCATCTGTTGTGCCGCACCGAGCGCCGGGGTGTTGGTCGTGGCGCCGCACAGGATGCCTGCCATGTCGCTCATGGGAACACGGGTCGCATAGCCGAGCCCTACGGCCAGTGCCGAACCTGTCAGGACGATGAGCGTGGCGAGCGAAACCAGCCGGATGCCGCCCGAGCGGAGCGAACTGAAGAAACCGGGGCCGACCTGCAATCCCAATGCATAGACGAAGAGTACGAGCCCGAAACTTTCGGCGAAAGCCAGCATCGAAGGATCGACCGAGAGTCCGAAATGGCCCGCTGCGATGCCGATGAAGAAAACGAACGTCACGCCGAGCGAAATTCCGAAAAAACGCACTTTGCCCAGCATCATGCCGAACACCGAGATCAGCGAGAGCACGACGACGGCTTGAATGGCCGAATGTTGGGTAAAAAGATCCGTAAACCAGTCCATTTTGTTTCGTTCCGGGATTGTTCCGGCTGCAAAAATAGCTGTTTTTTCCGAATGGAGATGTGCGGATGCCTCTTTTTGCCGGATCGCAGGAATGAACGGGCCGAATATCCTTATTGCCAGGGACGGGCGTATCCGTCGGATCATTTCCGGGGAGAGGGTGTATGGCGCCTTGTCGGGAAGCGCTCTCTTCGCATTTTCGGAGTAGGCCGGCCGGCGAGTTCGCGGAGCGTGTCGCCGTTGGCGCGGAGGATGGTCAGGATGCGCTCCTCGGAGAGAAAGAATTCCTCTTCGGAGAGGATTTTCAGGGTGTCGTCGAAGCGCAGACGCTGCGTTTCGGTCCAGTAGTGATAGCGGTGGCAGAGCATTTCGTCGCGTCGGGCGATCAGGGCTTTGTTGCGTCCTCGGGGCATGTCGTGTGTTTTTTAGTCGGATGAAACAGTGTCATTGCCGTCCGGAAGAGTCCGGCGACAGGCGGAAATCGAAAAAATAGAGAAAGGATGGGCGCCCGTTTCGGGAAACGGGAAGGGCGCGTCTGCAAATATACGCTGACGAAAAGGCGAAGTCAAGAGGTCGTCGTGTTTTTTTGAATTTTCGAATTAAATATTATTCGTATATTTGCACCCGCAAAAGGTATCCGTATGTTTTTTCGAAGCGTGCGGAGTAATAGGGAATCCGGTGCGAATCCGGAACAGTGCTCGCTGCTGTAAGTCCTGTTTCCTTTCGGGGAATAGTTCGATCGCTCTCTTTTGCCACTGGCCATGAAGCCGGGAAGGCGCGACGGACGGGATGAGTCAGAAGACCTGCCTTTGCACGAAGATTTTACACCTGCGGGTCACGGGATGGAATCACGAATGTCGGTTGCTCTGTTTGCTCGATTTCCCCATTCAGTCGATTTTTCCGGACCCGGTGTTGCCATGAGCCCCCGAAGCGTATGCTTTGCGGCGATCTTTCGTACAGGAGGAAACATACAATTTATTAAATAATAAAAGATTATGAAAAAAAGAGTATTTTTGGCTTTGCTGGCTGCGGCTGCGGTAACTTTCGTCGGATGTTCGAAGGACGACGACGGGCCGGACGAAGGACCCCAGACCTATACGATCACTTTCGAGGGCGACGACTGGTCGCCGCTGGTGGTGGCGAACTATAACGGCGGTAAGGCGATGTCCGTAGTTTACGAAGATAAGGCGTACACCTGGACCGATCAGACCACGCAGCTGACTTCGCCCTGTCCCGAAGGTTGGGGATACCCGTTTATGGTATCGTCCTACAACTCCAAGGATATCGAGAAGTTCAACTCCTACGAGCTTGACCTTTACCTGTACAATGCCCGGAACGAGGATGCTACTACGGGCGGCGGCCACGACGGATCGGATAATTTCCTTATCGGTTACGGTAACTACGACGAGGCGCATCCCGACTATGGCGACAGCCGTCCTATTTTCGCTTTCGCCGACGGTGTGGCGCGTACGATCCAGAGCTGCTATATCAATTCGACCTGTTATTTCCTGAGTGTGGCAGCCAAGGGCAATGCCCTTGCACCTGCGCTTGAGGAGGGCCAGGATGTACTGATTCATGCTACGGGCTACGATGCCGCAGGTAAGGAGACCGGCACCGTGACGATGACTTTCGCATCGAAGGACAAGCTGATTAAGGAGTGGACCAAATGGGACCTCTCTTCGCTGGGCAAGGTGGCGAAGGTGCGTTTCAATATGACGGGCGGCCCCGATAACGGTTATGGCTTCTCGATGCCGGCCTATTATGCTCTGGATGACATAACGATCGAGCTGTAATGTTTTTCCGGAGAGTTTCCGGACCGATTTCGGCGATCGTTTCCGACTTGCGGAAAAGTCCGTGACGGACTGCACCGGGCGGAGGCGACGGTTTTTGAAGATAAATCGTTTTTGTGTGCGTCGGCAGGGCGGGTTTCCGCTCTGCCGCGTGCCGTAAACGCGAATATATGTAACGTGCTATGTGGATTTTTTCGAAAAGACATTTCCTGTTTTGGATGGCGTTGGCTGCACTGTTGACGACCGCCTGCAACAAGGACGAAGTGATTTTGGACGACCGGGATCATGCTCCCGTCATTACGCTCGACAGCGAGTCGGGGGTTTATACCGTCAAGACGGGCCGGGAGCTGACCATCGCTCCGACGGTGGAGTATGCCGAGGGAGCTACCTACTCATGGATCGTCGATGGCAAGCTGGCAGGTTCCGAACCGACCTATACGGCCGTCTTTACCGAACTGGGGGAAGTGTATATCACTTTCCGTGTCGAAACGGCTGCCGGAAAAGCCGAAGCGGAGCTGCGGGTGGATGTGCTGGAGCTTACTCCGCCCGTCATTTCGCTCGCACTGCCTGCCGAGGGGCTCAAGGTTCTGCCGGGTGTCGAATATACCTTCGCTCCCGATATTCAGCATTCGGACCAGGAGGACTTCCGCTGCCGGTGGCTCTGTGCCGGCGAGGTCGTTTCTACGCAGATGAGCTATACCTTCCGGGAAGAGACGGTGGGAAGCTACCCGATCCGTATCGAGGCATCGAACGACGATGGAACTTCCGTCAAAGAATTTGTCGTGGAGGTCGTGGAGAAGATGCCTTCGGAGGTCCGCTTCGAAAAGCTCTCTCATTACTGTAAGACGACCGATCGGAGTACGTTCGTCGGCCGTGCGGTCTATCTTGCGCCGTCGCTGGCTTATGTCGCCGATCCACAGTTCGCCTGGTCGGTCGATGGGGAACCGGTCGTAGCCGAAACGGGTGCCGTGTTTAAGTTTACACCCGACGGGCCGGGCGACTATACCGTTCGGGTCGATGTGACCGAAGGCGGCGATGCTTCCGAGCGTCTTACGCGAAACATCGTCCGAGGGGTTGCTACGCTGTCTGCCGAGATCGTCGTCCACGCCTTTGCGGACGAGGAGCAGCGCCGACGCCCGGCGAGTGCGGCGAGCAGTCGTTTCCAGCATGCGGTTTACGAATTTCTGCCTGCTCCCGGGCAGTTGGTCGGTGAAAAAACCGAAGCCGGATATACGGGCAATGAGCGTACCCATGAAGATGCCGTGGCTTATGCAGCCGGGAGGCTGGAGGCGCGGAGTTATGTTTCGCTCGGGGGATTCGGCGGTTATCTGATCGTCGGGTTCGACCACAGTATCGCCCGAATGGAAAGCGGCTACGATTTTTCCATTCAGGGGAATGCGTTCGACACCAGCTCGGAGCCGGGTGTGGTGTGGGTCATGCAGGACGTGAACGGCAACGGCGAGCCCGATGACGAGTGGTATGAGTTGCGGGGCAGCGAAACGGGCAAGGAAGGGACTGTCTCCGGTTATGCCGTGACTTATTACCGACCTGCCGGAAAGGGGATGGACGTACAGTGGACTGATTCGGAAGGTCACAGCGGCACGATCGAGTATAAGGGAGAATTTCACGACCAGGATTTCTATTATCCGGCTTGGGCCGCCGATACTTATACGTTGCGCGGTACGCTGCTCGAATCCCGGAATATGGTCGATGACAGGGGATTTTGGATCAACCGCCCTTACGACTGGGGCTATGCCGACAATTACGGAAGCGACTGTCTTGCGGGCGGCGATGCGGTGGACGGAAAGGGACAGAGCAACGGATTCCGAATCGCCAATGCCATGCAGCCCGACGGAACGCCTGTCGAACTGAAGTACATCGACTTCGTCAAAGTACAGGTGGGGGTCAATGCCAAGAGCGGTCCGTTGGGCGAGGTTTCGACCGAAGTTTTCTCGTTCGCCGACCTTTCGATCGTGGAGTAAGGCTGCGGGACGAATCCGCCGGATTACCTCTCTTTTCCGCCTGGAGGGGGACTTCCGGAAATATCGGCAGAGAGAGATTTTATATGAAAAGAGAAGCTCCCGGGAACGCAAATCGTTCCCGGGAGCTTCTCTTGTAGCTGCTGTGCCCGGAGTCTTCGGGTTCCGCTTGCCGCTTAAAGCGTCAGGGGGAAACCCGCGTAGAAATCGAGGATCTTGGTGCGGAATATGAATTCGTATTTGGCCTGGATCTGGTCGGATTCGGCCTTCTGCATGCGGGTCTTGGCGTCGTTGTAGTCGAAGGTCGTCGAGCGGCCCGCAGCGTATTTCTCGGCTTCGTACCTGAAGGCGACCTGTGCGGAATTGAGCGCTTTTTCCGCCGAACGGTATTTCAACAGGGCGGCATCGGCCTGGTAGTAGGCCGTTTCGATCTCTTTTTGCAGGGTCTGCTCGGCTTCGGTCAGGACGAGCTGCTGGCTCCGCACGCCCAGTTTGGCCGTTCGCACGCTGTTGCGGGTCGCCATGCGGTTGAAGATGGGGATGTTGATCGCCACCCCTACGTATTCGGTGCTGTTGTTGCGGAACTGGCGCCCGAAAGCGGGATTCACCGCACCCGTAGCGAACGAGTGATAGACGTTGGTGCCGTATCCTCCTGTCAGTGTGATCTGGGGGTAGTAAGCCGCACGGGACATCCGTACTGCCCGGAGAGCCTGCTCGAGGCGGAAGCGCTCGGCCTGTATGCGGGGTCGGTTGTCCAGCGCGTAGGAGAGCACTTCGGCCGGGTTACGCAGGTGACGCATCGACTCTACGGTGAGGCTGTCGAAAGTCGGGGCGACTATGTCGAACCCTTCGGCACTCGTCCGGTTCAGGGCCTGGCTCAGGGCCAACAGGGAGAGCGAGAGGTCGTTGCGGCTTTGGGTCAGTTTGTATTCGTCTGCCGCCAGCAGGGCTTCGTTTTCGTAAAGCACCGACTCGGCGACTTTGCCCGTTCGCACCTGTTCCCGGCTGCGTTCCACCTGTTGTGTGCTCAAGGCGAGCGCTTGCTCTGCGACGTCAACCAACTCCTTTGCGACCAGCACGTCGAGGTAATACGACATAATATTGACCGATACGTCTTCACGAATCCGGTCCAGGTCTTGGGCCGCGGCTTTCAGGCTCAGCTTGCCCGCTGCGATTTCGTGGTTGATGCGTCCGCCCATGAAGACCGGCAGCGAGGCCGAAACACCGAGCGAACCCGACACCTGGTTGTTGTCGGCGTAGGTGTTGTTGCTGATGAGGCTTCGTCCGAAGCTGAAGTTCGTACCGAGGTTGGCACCGAGGTCGGGCAGGCGGCTGTGGCGCGAGGTGTTGAGTTCGACGGAGCGCTGTTCGACTTGCAGCGCCTGTTGCTGGATCTGTATGTTATGTTCGTGGGCGTATCGGATGCAGTCATCCAGGCTCCAAGGGCCTGCTTCGGATGTCGGAGTCGGAATTTGGGCCTGCGCCGTGCTGCCCGCGAGCAGCAGTGCGATGAAAAGAGTTCCGAATTTCATGGTGGCAGGGATTTAGATGGACTGTTGTTGGAGGTTGCGGACTTTGTCCGTTTCGGTGACGCCGGATACGATTTCGATGTTCACGCCGTCCGACAGACCGAGCGTTACGTCCCGTTTCTCGAAGGTTTGTTCGGGGCTCTCCTCAGGACTGGTGAGGATATAGACGCAGGGCTTGCCCTCTTCGAACTGGATGGTGCTTTCGGGCAGTGTGAGAACACCTTCGCGGCTGTCGGTCACGATGCTGGCATTGGCGCTGTAACCTGCACGGACGAAGACCGATTCCGGGATCTTGGCGGCGGCCTTCACCTCGAACATGATGATCCCGTTCACATCGGCGGCTTTGGGCGAAATGTACTCCAGCGTGGCTTGGAGGACGGTACCCTGCATGGCACCGATGGTCAGCACGACGGGCATGCCGGCGTGCAGGCGGCCGATGTCGGTTTCATCGACATTGCCCCGGAAGAGCATGTCGCCCATGTCGGCGACCGTGGCGATCGTGGTGCCGTCGTTGAAGGTATTGGCCTGGATCACCGAGTTGCCGACCTTGATCGGTACGTCGAGGATCATACCCGTGATGGTGGAGCGTATCTGGGTGTTGCTTAAATCTTTGTATCGGTTGGTAATACCGGTTTTGACGATTTCCAGGTTGTCTTCGGCATTCTGGAACTCCTCTTCGGCCTGGCGCAGGGTGGTCTGCCCCTTCTCGAACTCCTCCTGCGATACCACGCCTTTGGCATAGAGGGCTTCGGTGCGTTCGAACTCCTTGCGGGTCTGGTCGAGCGAGAGCCGGGCCACCGTCACGCGGGATTCGGCGGCATTGAGGGTTCCCATTTCGGGAATGACCTTCACCGTAGCGATGACGTCGCCCTGTTTTACACGGTCGCCGGCCTTGCAGAGCACCTCGGAAATGATACCCGAGATCTGGGGCTTGATGAGCACCTCGTCGCGGGGTTCGACCTTGCCCGAGGCGATGACGTACTGACGGATCGTGTCATGCACGGGGGTTGCGAGGGTGTAAACCACCTTCACGGGGCGGGTTTTGTTCCAGAGGAAGACGAACGTGCCGACGAGCAGCGCGAGGAACAGGATGCCCAGGAAAATCTTCAGAAACTTTTTCATATTATGTCGGTTTTTTGCGTTTGTTGCGAGTTTCGGGGTTTATTCTTCGCGGATCGCGTCTACGGCTTTGATCCGCAGTGCCCGGGTCGCAGGGATGATGCCTGCCAGCAGGCTGCCCAGGACGAGGATCCCCAGCGCGAGCATTCCCATACCGAAGGAGATCTGCCATGAAATATCGGGCAGGTGTTGGTCCATCTGGGCGGCCCGCGCGTAGAAACTGTCGGCGATGGAGAGAACGCCTACGCCCGCACCGAAACCGAAGATGCCCGCGATAAAAGTGAGGATGAAGCTCTCGGAGAGGATTTGCGAAAGGATCGTCAGGGGCGAAGCGCCGATGGCGCGGCGGATGCCGATCTCCTGCGTGCGTTCGCGTACCAGCACCAGCATGATGTTGCTGATGCCCACGATGCCCGCGAGCAGCGTGCCCAGACCTACGATCCACGTAAGCAGGGAGATGCCTCGGAAGAGCCCCGTGATCTTTCCGAACATCTCGGAGGTGTCCTGAAAATAGATCGCCTTCTTGTCGTCGGGAGCGATCAGGTGTCGTGCGGCGATGCTTTGCCGGCACTCCTGGATCACCTCTTGGGTCGGTTCGTCCGCATATCCGGTGAGTGCCAGCATGTCGATCGTCCGTCCCAGTCCGTACATTTGCTGTACGAGCAGTGCCGGGATGACGACGGTTCGCTCCGGGTCGCTGAAGGCCATCATGCCTCCCAGGGGTTTGGTAACGCCGACGACCGTGAAGTAGGAGCTGCCGATCTGGATCGTTTTGCCCGTAGGATCTTCTCCGCCGGGGAAGAGGTCGCGCCAGACCTGAAGTCCGATTACGCAGACTTTGCGCTGGCGCAGTTCATCGACTTCGTTCAGGTAGCGCCCCATGAGAATCTGTTGGGGGGCGATCTGCTGCATGTCGGGCGAGTAGCCCATCAGTCCGAATTCGCCTTTGTGGTCTTGGTGGCTCATGTTGCGTTGGTTGCCCCAGCAAATGGCCGAGATGTATTCGATGCGGGGCAGTTTCCGGAGCGCTTCCAGGTCGTCCCAGTCCAGTTCCCAGCTACGGCCCGTAGGCATACCTTCGTATGGGACGGAGGTGCGGTCGGACATGATGAAAATGGCGTTGGTGGCCGTACCGCCCAGTTGGGCGCGGAACATGCGGCCCAGCCCCGTGCCGGCACCCAGCAGGACGATCAGCATGAAGATACCCCAGAAGACACCCAGCGCCGTCATGATGCTGCGCCTGCGGTTGCGGGAGATCGTCTGCCAGATTTCGTTCCAGCGATCCGTATCGAAAAATCCTGTCATAGTCTGGTTCCTTATCTTGCTGTTATCTTTTTCGTATCTTCTTTTCTGTCGGTCGTAGTTGCGCGACAACGCGCGTATTGATTTTACCTACCTCTAAATCCCTTCCTCGGGAGGGGACTTTGGCCGTCCTTCGGAGTTCGGCTGCCTCCTTGTCTTGTTCCCGGTTTTTCGTTGCTCTTTTCGTTCCTTTTGGTTGTAGTTTCGCGGCAGAGCCGCGTGTTCCAATTTTATCCTTCCCTGAATCCCCTCCTCGGGAGGGAACTTTGGTCGTCCTTCTGACGCCGGGGTGGTTCCTTACCGGCGTTGCGGGCGTTTCCTTATCTTTTTCCCGGCTTGTCGTCCCCGGCCGTTGCGTTTTCTTCCGTTTCTCGCTTCCAGTTGTTGCGGCTCCTTTTATCTTTTGTCCCGGCCGCTGCGGTTTTCGTGTCGGTTATTTGTTGTGTCGAAGGGCATCGACGGTCTTCAGTCGGGCGGCCCGGCGGGAGGGGATGTAACCTGCGATAAGTCCGGCCAGCACCAGAACGATCGTCGCGCTTACCGCTACCGAGAGGTTCAACGTCGGATTGACGAAGATGTTGAACGTGTTCTCCTCACCGGGCGGAGTTTGTGTCATGAGCTTGTTCACTCCTTCCATGGCGAATACGCCGAGCACCATCCCGATATAGCCGAATGCGGCGGTAATCATCACCGATTCGGTCAGGATCAGCCGGATGATCGACGAGGGTTTGGCTCCGAGAGCCTTGCGAATGCCGAATTCGAAGGTGCGCTCCTGCACCGTTACCAGCATGATGTTGCTCACGCCCACGATGCCTGCGAGCAGCGTCCCCAGACCGATGATCCAGATGAAGAGGTTGATGCCGCCGAAGACGAGCATCATGTTCTTGTAACCTTCCATGCGGTTGTAGATCCAGACGGCGCTTTCGTCGTCGGGCGCGAAGGTATGTTCGGCAGCCAGACGATTGCGGAGCCGTTGTTCGAATTCGGCCATCTTCTGATCGGTGTCGATGTCTTTCACCGAAAGATAGGTCTGTCCTACGCTCGGATCGCTGTGGTTGAAGAGCAGTTGGGCGGTCGTCAGCGGGATGAAGGTGAATGTGTAGGAGCCGAACTGATCCATCTCGAAAACGCCGATGATGCTGTACGATGTTCCATTGACCAGGAGGTGCTGTCCGACGGGACTTTGACCGTGAAACAGGACATCCCGCACGTTTTTATCCACGACGATCACCTTGCGCCGCTCCCGAAGGTCGGTATCGTTCAGGAAGCGTCCGTCGAGTACCCTGACATTCATGATTTCGCGGCATTCCGGGTCGCTGCCGACTACGGCCGCATTGTTCAGGAAGTCGCGTCCGTGGGAGAGGTTGTATTGTCCCGGTCCCTGTACGCGGGCGGAAACCTTGTCCACTTCGGGAAATTCGGTGCGCAGGATCTCCAGGTCGCGGTTGGTGATGTTGATGCGCCGCCACTTGTCGTAGCCCTTGTAGGGTTGCGAGGTCCAGCCGCCGTTGATGATGACCGAATTGACGGCCATCGACCCGAAATTGGAGAGCGTGCCGTTTTTTAGTCCGTTGCCCGAGCCGAGCAGGATGACCAGCATGAAGATACCCCATGCGACCGAGAAGCCCGTGAGGAACGTGCGCAGCTTGTTGCGGCGGATCGACGCCCAGATTTCCAACAGCAACTCTCTCATGGCCGGAGGTTTTGTATCGAACCGATCACGCCGTCCTTCAGGTGGATGATCTTGTCCGTCTGGTCGGCGATCGATTGTTCATGGGTTACGCAGATGATGGTCATGCCCGTCCCGTTTACCTGCCGCAGCAGGTCCATTACCTCCTGCGAGGTTTTGCTGTCCAGGGCGCCCGTAGGTTCGTCGGCGAGAATGATCTGGGGCTTGTTGATCAATGCCCGGGCGATGGCCACGCGCTGCTTCTGGCCGCCCGACATCTCGTTGGGCATGTGGTTGGCCCAGTCGCGGAGTCCCAGCCGGTCGAGGTATTCGAGGGCTTCGGCATTGCGCTTGCGGCGTGAAACGCCCTGGTAGTAGAGGGGAAGGGCGACGTTTTCGACCGCGTTCTTGTAGTTTATCAGGTTGAACGACTGGAAAATATAGCCGATCATGTTGTTGCGGGCAGCGGCGGCCTGCGTCTCGCTCAGGTGTTTGATCAGGCGCCCGTTCAGGAAATATTTGCCCGTGTCGTAGTCGTCCAGGATCCCGAGGATGTTCAGCAGGGTCGATTTGCCCGATCCCGAGGCCCCCATGATCGAAACCAGCTCGCCCTTTTCGATTTCGAGGTCGATACCCTTGAGTACATGCAGCGGAGCGCCGTTGTGGTAGGTCTTGTTGATGTTTTCGAGTACAATCATATCGAGAGGGAGTGATCCCGTTTTTTTATGGTCGTTGATTTTGTTCGCTGTTTTTGTTTCGGCGTATTTCCTGTTGATCCGTGAAGTGTTCCTGCCGGTCGAAACCGAAGGGTTCTGCGGGGTGTTTCCTGTGCCGGCGTTATGTAATTCCTCGACTTTTGGAAACGCTTGCAGGCACTGCGTCCGTTCTTATCGTTTGTTACGATAAAGATAGAAAGTATATTTGTGAAAAACAAGAAAAATTTATCGAAAATCAATAAAATTTTACCCCCCCCCGATAGATCGGTCGAGAGGGGGATTTTGTGTGGAAAAAAGACCGTCCCATCCTCTGAAAAAGGAGGCGGGACGGTCTTTAGTTATTCCGCATACACGGTTATTCCGGTTTCGGCAGGAGTCCTGTTTTTTGATATACCTTATAATATATGGATCTTGCGAGAAAATCACTTCCGCGCAGAGCGGACAGGCGTCCGCGAACGATTCCTGCACATGGAGTCGAGGAGCCTATTTGAGCCGCAGGAACGAATAGCCGAAGCGTTCGCAGGCGGCTTTTTCCAACTCTTCGCGGGCCGAGGGGTGCGCAATGTCGATCAGGGCGCGGGCACGCTCGGCGAGTCCTTTGCCCAGCAGGTAGGCCGCACCGTACTCCGTGACGACGTATTGTGTCTGGAAACGGGTGGTCACCACGCCGGCGCCGGGCGTCAGCAGGGCCTTGATCTTGGAGTGTCCCTTCGAGGTGGTCGAGGGGAGCGCGATGAAGGTTTTACCGCCTTCGGAGAGGGCGCCGCCGTACATGAAGTCGTGTTGTCCGCCTACGCTCGAGTAGATCATCGTGCCGATCGAGTCGGCGCAGATCTGGCCCGTCAGATCGACCTCCAGCGCCGAATTGATGGCCATGACCTTCGGATTCTCGCGGATGCGGAACGGGTCGTTCGTCCATGCCACGTCCTTCATGATCAGGTCTTCGTTGTAGTCCATGTATTCGTAAAGCCGCTTCGAGCCGAGAGCCAGCGACGCGAGGTTTTTGCCCGGAAGCACTTTTTTCTGCGAGTTGTCGATCACGCCGCTCCGAATCAGGGGTACTACCCCGTCGGTGAGTGCTTCGGTGTGGAGTCCCAGGTGTTTATGATCGCCCAGGGCCGCGAGTACGGCGTTGGGGATGCCGCCCACGCCGATCTGGAGGGTCGCACCGTCGGGAATCAGCTCGGCGATGTAGCCGCCGATCTTGCGGTCGATTTCGTTGGGCTGGGCGGTCGGAAGCTCCACCAGAGGTTCATCGACTTCGACGGCGGCCGTGAGTTTCGAGACGTGGATCAGCGCATCGCCGTAGGAGAACGGCACGTGGGGGTTGATCTGGGCGATAACGACCTTCGCACATTCGGCGGCCGAAACCGCGAGGTCGGCCGAGGTGCCGAAGCTGCAATAGCCGTCCGCATTGGGGCGCGAACAGTTCAGCAGCGCTACGTCGATCGGGATGATCCCCTTGCGGAAAAGCCCCGGGATCTCGCCCAGAAAAGCCGGGATGGCCTGTCCGTACCCCTGAGCGATCCAGTTGCGCACGGAGTTCGACACGAAGAGGCTATATACGAGGAAACTGTCTTTGTATTCGGGCTTGCAGTAGGGCGCTTCCTCCCGTCCGATGGCGAAGGCTGAATAGACCTTCACTCCCCGAAGTTCGTGTCCCCGGTCGGCCATCGCTTTCACGAGCACTTCCGGGATCGAAACGCTTCCCTGAATATAAACGCTGTCGTTGGATTTGATGAGCTTCGCAGCTTCAGCGGCAGTGGTGTAGTTGATCATGGGTCTGTTTTTCTAAGTCGTTTCCGGCAGTCGGTCGGTGAAAGGAAAATTCGGTCCCGTCGTCGGCCGGAGACGGTAGGTTTTGTCTTTTTTGTTGGTTATTTGAAGGAGCCGAATTTATTCGGCTCCTTCTCTTCGTTGGGTGCGAATGGTCGTTCCCGGATGTCCGTGCCGGATTCTTTTCTCCGGAGTGCAACTCCGGGACGATTTCACAGCGACCCGGAGCTGCAATGCCGGATTTATTTCCGGGCGTAGTCCTGCGCGAAGTCGCGGAGGCGCCGGTCGAGCAGGTCGTACTGCTCCTCGCGGTTCATCTGCGACACGCAGACGCGCACGCCGTTCTGGAGGCTGCCCGTCGAGGTGAGCGAGATCGCGCAGATACCGTAGCGCAGCAGTGCGGCCACCAGGTCGGAACTCGGCATCGAACCGTAGCCTACCGTGAAGAAGAATCCGTCGCTCACGTGTTCGTCCTGGTCTTTGTCATAGACGATGTGGAAACCGTGACGCTCGAAGAGTTCCTTGACGCGGTGAGCGCGGTGTGCGTATTCGCGGGTGTGCCCCACGAAGTCCAGCTTGCCGTCCGCCGCCGCTTTGAACATGGCCGCCAAAGCGTATTGAGCCGAGTGACTTGCGCCTGACGATGCGGCGTAGAGGAATGTCAGGGCGTAGGATTCGGCGAAACGGCCGATGCCGTAACGCTCCTTGAGAGCCGGATAGAAGCGGTTGCGCAGTTTGTCCGAGATCGCTGCGATGGCGATGCGCTGGCCGGCGTAGCTGAAGATCTTCGAGCCGGAAATCATCAGCACGTAGTTATCCGTATAGCGGGCTGCGGTGGCCTGGAACGGAGCCTGGAAAGGATGTCCCAGCTCCTTGCGGAAGTCCATGCCCATGTAGGCCAAGTCTTCGAGAACGATCGTGTCGTACTTGGTTGCCAACTCGCCGATGGTGCGCAGTTCGCTCTCTGTGAGGCAGATCCACGCCGGGTTGTTGGGGTTCGAGTAGATGATCGCCGCGACGTTGCCCTGCTTGAGATAGCTCTCCAGCTTGGGACCGAGTTTCTCGGCGCGGAAGTCGTAGATGTCGAACGATTCGTGCTTGATGCCCAGGATGCGCACCTGCTGGCGCTGCACCGGGAAGCCCGGGTCGATGAACAGAATGGTGTCTTTCTTGGGGTCGCACTGCGAGCTGATCTGGAACAGGCAGAAGCCGCCCTGCATCGAGCCGACGGTCGGGATGCATCCCTCGGGGGCGACGTCGATGTCGAGGAACGCCTTGACGAAGCGCGAAGCCTCGCTCTTGAGCGGGGCGATGCCCGTGATGCTGGGGTAGATCGAAGCGTGTCCCTGGGCGAGGGCCTGCTGTTCGGCTTCGACGCCGACAGTCTCCGGCGGAAGGCCCGGAACGCCCATTTCGAGGTGCAGGAATTCGGTGCCCGAGTTCTTCTCGAGGGCGCCGCCGACGGCTCCGACCTGACGGATCGTGGCCTGTGCGAAGTTTTCGATGTCCATGGCGGCGAGCTGCTCGTCGAACATCTTCTGCGGAATGAGAGCTGCCATTACTTGCGGTGTTTTTGTGCGTATTCGTATCCGGCGCGGAACGCCTTGAGGTTCATTTCGACGATCTGCTCGCCTTTGCGGGCGAAGATGCTGCGGATGCCCGCCTCGAACTTGTCGGCGTCGAGCCCCAGGAAAGGAGCGGCGGCGCCCAGCAGCACGATGTTGGCCGCACGGGGCGAGGATTGCTCCTTGGCGATGGCATCGACATCGATCAGGATCGCATGTTTGCGCTTCCCGAGTTCAGCCAATACGGCCTCCGGTTCGGGGTAGTTGTCGATGTTTACGAACGGCGTAGTGTTGGCGATCACCCAGCCCTCCGGATTCAGGTAGGGTACGTAGCGCAGCGCCTCCATCGGTTCGAGCGAGATGATGATATCGGCCGCGCCTTGGGGGATCAGGTCGGAGAGGATCTCGTCCGAACTGATGCGCAGGTTCGACTGTACGTCGCCTCCGCGCTGGCTCATGCCATGTACTTCTGCCTGTTTGATGTGGAGTCCCTCCTTGAGGGCAGCGGCTCCGATGACGGTGGCGATCGAGAGGATGCCTTGTCCTCCCACGCCGGAAAGTATGATGTCCCGTTTCATGGTCGTACTACTGTTTTTTTGCGTTGTGGCGTTTGGCGGTCTGGATGCACTCGCGGCGCGGGATGATGACCGAAACCCCTTTGTATTCGATCTCTTCGCGGATCGTGCGGCGGATCTCCTCCATGTTCTTGGGCAGGGGTACCACGACGCGGATGTGTTCGGGCTCCACGCCCAGTCCGGCGCAGATCTGCTCGAGGCGTCCCGTGCCGGCCGAATCCTGGCCGCCGGTCATGCCGGTAGTGAGGTTGTCCGAGATTACGACGGTGATGTTGCTCTTTTCATTCACGGCATCCAGCAGGGCGGTCATGCCCGAGTGGGTGAAGGTCGAGTCGCCGATTACGGCTACCGAAGGGAACTGTCCGCCGTCGGCAGCGCCCTTGGCCATCGTGACCGAAGCGCCCATCTCCACGCAGGTGTCGATCGCCCGGAACGGGGGCAGCGAACCGAGCGTATAGCAGCCGATGTCGCTGAATACCTTGTGGTCGGGGTAGTGCTCGCGCAGCACGTCGTTCAGTGCCGTATATACGTCGCGGTGGCCGCAGCCCTGGCAAAGGGCCGGGGGCCGGGGCATGGTGAGCTGGCTGGCCGCCTCGCTCTCGCGGCGGGGCAGACCGAGGGCGCCGCGTACGTTGTCGGGCGTGAGTTCGCCCGTGCGGGGCAGCTCGCCGCTCAAACGTCCTTTGACCGGAATCGGAGTACCCAGCAGACCGCGGATCATCTCCTCCACCAGAGGTTGTCCCTCTTCGACGATCAGCAGCGAACGGCACTCCGAAGCCATGCGCTGTACGAGTGCCGTCGGCAGCGGATATTGCGAGATCTTCAGCACGGGGAAGGGGCAGCCTTCCGGGAAGTTCTCCATAATATAGTTGTAGGCCAGACCGCAGGCGATGATGCCCATGGATTTGTCCGGTCCGTCGATGTAGCGGTTGTGGCGCGAATGTTCGGCCTCCTGCTCGAAGAGTTTGTTCTCCTCGATGAGGGTTTTGTAACGTACGCGCGAGTTGCCCGGCATGAGGATCCACTGGCGGGGCCGCTCGGGGTAGTGGAGCGTGTTTTGCTGGCGGGGTTCGCCGATTTCGACCACGGCACGCGAGTGGGCCATGCGGGTCGTCACGCGCATCAGCACCGGAATCTGGTATTTCTCCGAGAAGTCGAACGCCTCGCCGATCATCTCGTAGGCTTCCTGTTGCGATGCGGGTTCGAAGCAGGGAATCATGGCGAATTTGGCGTAGAAGCGGGAGTCCTGTTCGTTCTGCGAGGAGTGCATCGAGGGATCGTCCGCCGCTACGACCACCAGGCCGCCGTTGGCACCCGTCATGGCTGAATTGACGAAAGCGTCGGCGCAGACGTTCATGCCCACGTGCTTCATGCAGACCAGGGCCCGCTTGCCGACGAACGACATGCCGAGGGCCGCTTCCAGTGCGGTCTTTTCGTTGGCCGACCAGTTGCAGTGGATGCCGCGCTCGCGCGTTAGGGGGTGCATCTGGATAAATTCCGTGATCTCCGTAGAGGGGGTTCCGGGGTAAGCGTACACGCCCGAAAGACCGGCGTTGAGGGCTCCCCATGCGATAGCCTCGTCGCCGAGTAATAATTCTTTCTTTATCATGGTGTCTGTTTTAGGTTCATTGCTGTTTTGAGTTCCGTTTCCCGCCTCGTATAACCGAACGGGCTTGGTGGTTATATCCTCGGCTCTACGAAACAGTTCGTTTTTACGCCGTTGTTTTCCGCTTTGGCAGAGTTCGAACACCTCCGATTCTGCGCTCGGTTTATCGAAAGCGTTGATTTTCTTTCGACTATTTTTCGCCTCGGCAATCGAAACGAAGGTTTCATTGCGCTCGGCTTAAGGAAGCAACTTAGGTTTCTGACAAATTTAGCGTTTTTTTTTGAAATATCTACTGTGACGGTGGTTTTTATTCCGGATTTTCGGTAATACGGCAAAATTGATGACGATTCGGAAGTAAAAGGTCCGAGCTCTGTTTTTTGCTTTCGCCGGATGAAGCGTGGGAAAAAAGCCCCCTTCGAAAAGGGGGCTTGATGAAGATTCCGGGAGAACCGGTTGCCGGTCGAATCGTGGGTTTGAGATGCGATCGGACCTTCGGTTGCCGGGGTTGTTTATTGCACATCGACGAACGGTCCGCAATAATAACCGTTCATTTCGTTGGTCGCTTCATAGAAGGCCAGCGCGATCTTTTGCTTTGCGGTGGCTCCGTGGATGGTACTCTTGGTGTTGTCACCCTGGTTGTCGTAGGTTTTGCCTGCATATGCGATGGACAGTATTCGTCCGGCATCCTTTTCGTTGGCAAAGGAAACGAGCAGACCGTCCAGTGCCTGCGGTGCGGCTTTGATGGTTACTACGCCCTCCGCCTGCCGGATTTGCTCCAAATCGGTCAGACCGGCCTGGGGTGCCAGATAGATCGTGTAGTAATCGTCGCTGCGGCGGTCGATGACGGCGGATTGGAGTTCGACCGGGTCGTTCGTTCCGACCGTATAACTGTTGCCGGAGTAGTAGGAGTATAGTTCGAACGCCCCGTCCGCATACCCTTCGAGGTGCATATCATGAACCTGCAGATCGAACGAGATTCGGTAGTTGTCTTGCAGGGCGTATTTGTAGAGGGTGATGGTGCCCGTCGCGCCTTGAAGGTCCGTATTGGTGACGGTAACCGACTTTTGTTGGGCAGGATCGACGATTTCGAGTTCGAACAGCTTGTCGATCCGGGTGATGTCGATCGGAGTTTTAGCCGTCGCCAGGGCGTTGTCGAAGCGGATTCGAACGTAGTATTCATCCACCTGGTCGATCAGCGCTCCCATGACGGGGCTGGCCGGCGAGAGATGGATTTCGGAAATCGTTTCCTCTTCGAGCGGTTGGTAATAGGCGCTTCCGAGCGGAGTTTTCAGGTCGTTGAGGCTGATGAAGCTGGTCCGCTCGGCGTCCTGCTGGTCGTAGGTGCAGGTACCGTAGATGCGGAGTTTCTTGCCGGTTGCGGCCGAGGTCATTTCGGCATATCCTTCGATCTTGTCCCCGTCGCGGGTGACGATGAAGCCGCCGTCGGTGATTAATGAATGGTAGTCGATGGTCACCATCGAAATATCCGATGCGATGGGGTGTTGGAACGACATGGAGTTGAGCAGCGAATACCGTTCGGACGCACTCTTCATGTTGATCGATTTATTTAGCTGGTTCGGCGTGAAGCTGAGGGATATGTAATCGTTTTTTCCGCCGTTGCCATAGAGCATGTCCTGGTAGTTGTCGTATCCTTCGAGCGGGGAGATGAAGAACCAGAGCCGATCGGTTTCCTTGTAGAAGAAGACCGATTTGGCGGCGATCCGCTGGTCGCCGTATTCGATGAACGGCTCCTCTCCGGAAGGTACTTCGAGTCCGGGATCCTGCGTGTCGAGCGTTCGGAATTTGTATTCGGTAGAAGTGAGTTCCAGACCGCCTTGTGTAAAACCTGTTGCCACGATCGTATAGTCGCTCGACGGAAGCAGACTGTTGTATGTGAAGGTTTTGGTTTCGGCCGGATCCTGAACGGTCGCTTGAGGCGTTACCGTCGCGGATTTGATCGTATAGGTATAAACATCTACATTTTTCGGCGTGATGGTGAAAGTTACGGTATTGGCTTCGGCCTTGACGTCGGAAATGGTGAGCGTGGCGCTTTCTCCGGGAGGCGGGGGCGTCGTTTCGTCGTCTTTACAACTCTGGAAAGTTCCCAATAGCAGGATGCAACACAGTAAATGGAAGGTTGCTTTACTCAAAGATTTCATAGTCGGATTTTCCTGTTACAATCCAAATAAAATTGGATCAAAGTTTTCGGTTAAATTTGTTTTTATCTTATTTACAGCGTATTGCATTTCTTGGTGAACTTCTCGGCCAAAGGTCAAGGCACGAGAGCCTCCGCCGGCCTTTGATCGAGCCGGTGCGGAGGCACATCGTGCTTAACACCTTTGGCTCTCTCGAAAGCCGAGATTTCAGAACCCGAAAAAATCCTTCGATAAACAGATTTTCCTTAGCGGTCAGCTCTCTGCCGCATATCCCTTATTAGTTTACAAAGGCCAGAGGAGCAGATTATTTTAAGCGGACGTTAACGCCGCAACAACTATGTAGTATTCTCTCTGGGAAAATCCGTTTACCGGAAGGGTTTCTCTATGACACGATACTATTGACATATTCGGTCTGATGTTTCAGCACAAAGAATAGACGGTTTACCAGTTTGCGGGCGACCTTTACGATAGCTTTGCTCTTGGGCATCCGTTT
>CEAR01004538.1_pt1 | contig 154859 bp, 114 predicted proteins | sample 557461 | NCBI WGS metagenome assembly CEAR01 (sample SAMEA3182075, study PRJEB8094) | gut metagenome | biome: human; feature: gut; material: Stool; isolation source: human stools | place: Canada | collected 2012-03-14 | reverse complement strand
GCTCTGGGGCGTGGGCGGCCTCACCTTCGGCCTGTCGATGCGCTACCTTGGCGTGGCCCTGGGCCAGTCAATCGCGCTGGGCACCTGCGCCGGCCTGGGCACCGTCATGGGCCCGCTGCTGCTGCAGGTGTTCTTCCCCGAGACCGACCCCATATCGCAGCTCACCGCCGCCGTAATCATCGGCGTGGTGGTCACCCTGGCCGGCATCGCCATAATAGGCGTGGCCGGGTCGATGAAGGCGCGCTCGCTCAGCCCCGAGGAGCAGAAGGCCGCAGTGAAGGACTTCAACTTCCCCAGGGGACTGGCCATAGCCCTGCTGTGCGGCCTGATGAGCGGCTGCTTCAACGTGGGCCTGGAGTTCGGCGCCGGCATCAACTTCGGCGACGCCACCGACCCCATGTTCCGCACCCTGCCGGCAACATTCCTGGTCACCCTGGGCGGCTTCGCCACCAACGCCGCCTACTGCCTGTGGCAGAACGGCCGCAACGGCACCTGGGGCGACTACCGCATGGGCTCGGTGTGGGCCAACAACCTCTTCTTCTGCATCCTGGCAGGCGCCCTGTGGTACAGCCAGTTCTTCGGCCTGGCGCTGGGCAAGGGCTTCCTCACCTCGTCGCCCACGCTGATGACCCTGTCGTTCTGCATACTGATGGCCCTCAACGTGGTCTTCTCAAACCTCTGGGGCATCATCCTGAAGGAGTGGAGGGGCTGCTCGCGCGCCACAATCGCAGTGCTGGTCACAGGCATCGCCGTCCTGGTCGTGTCCTGCTTCCTGCCCCAGCTCGTCTGAAAGCATCTCCCGGGGGCGCACTCTCCTTAACCTTTAACCCTTAACCTTTAACCCGATAGAAATGTCAATCCTTGACAACCGCCCGGCCCTGGCGCACGAAATAGGGCAAATCGCCGAAGCCGCCGGCTACCTCTGGCAAAAGGGGTGGGCCGAGCGCAACGGCGGCAACATCACCGTCAACATCACCGAGCACGCCGACGAGGCCATGCGCGCCATGCCGGCCATCAGCGGGCCCATCGCCATAGGCAGCACCCTGCCCAACCTGCGCGGCTGCTACTTCTACTGCAAGGGCACCCAGAAGCGCATGCGCGACCTGGCACGCTGGCCCATGGCCAACGGCTCGGTCATCCGCATCCTCGACGACTGCGCCCACTACGAAATCATCGCCGACGAGCCCGTGATGCCCACCAGCGAGCTGCCCTCGCACCTGGCCGTGCACAACTACCTCATCGGCAAGGGCTCTACCTACAAGGCGTCGGTCCACACCCACCCCATCGAGCTGGTCGCCATGAGCCACAACCCCGAGTTCCTCAAGAAGGACGTGCTCACCAAGCTGCTGTGGTCGATGATACCCGAGACCAAGGCCTTCGCGCCTCGCGGCCTGGGCATGGTGCCCTACATGCTGCCCTCGTCCAACGAGCTCGCCGCCGAGACCATCAAGGCCATCGACGACAACTACGACGTGGTGATGTGGGAGAAGCACGGCGTCTTCGCCGTGGAGAACGACGTCATGAGCGCGTTCGACCAAATCGACGTGCTCAACAAGAGCGCAAACATCTACATGTGCGCACGCTCGATGGGCTTCGTCCCCGACGGAATGTCCGACGAGCAGATGACCGAAATCTCGACCGTCTTCCACCTGCCTAAGTGATAATACACAACAACTTACCATAATTAAAAAGCCGGGGTGATGTGAATCATCCCGGCTTTTTAGTTTCGAGTTTAGGGTTTCAATTATCTTGACACCTGGTCGAGGGCGTGGCGCGCTTTTGCGAGTGTTGACTGCCACGGCAGAGAGGGGTCATTGATGTTGTTGTTGCGGAGCTCGGCAAGGACGGAGTCTACTGGGCTGACATCGATATTCTGAGCCCTGAGGATGCGTACTTTTTCGGCTGATTCGATACCGTTGATTAGTCGTTCGAAGCGCATCGACGAGCGGTTGCCGGGATAGACGAGGAATGTGTCACCGCCGTTCCATGCCCCATAGCGGGTGTCGTTGACCGGGTCGGCCGGCCACGAGTTGTAGGCCCAGCGGAGCATGCCGTCGTAGTCATAGGACAGCCCGTACCAGCCGAGCAATTCGGCCTCGTAAGGGTTTGAGTTGGTAAAGGTGTTGGGATAAGCCGGGCCGCAGCAGATGTAGAACGTGGTGTTGTAGCCCTGTGCCCTGCGTTTTACTATGTCGTCGAGGTCGGCGGCCTGTCCCTGGGCCACGCATACGTCGCGCATCATAGTGTATTTCTTATAAGACGAGTGCATGTCGGCAAGGGCAAAGCCCATGTCGGGAGCGCATTTCTGGAGCACTTTGATGGCTGCGTCCATGGCTTCGGGTGTGCGTTCGTCCATGGCGATATTTGTTTTTCCAAGCCATCCCTTTGAAGCAAGGTGTTTGCTGAAATCGGTGAGGAACGGTGTCCAAAGTTCTTCGAAAACAGGTTTTCCCGGTTCGGCAACAACGGTTATTGTAGAGTCCTGCGCCTGGTCGTAATATTCGAGTTCGCAGTTCCATGGTACCATGGAGTAGCAGTTTATCATCTTGTCGATACCGACCTCGGCCATCAAGTCCACCCACCTGTCGAATACGCCGTAGTCGTAGCTCCATTCGCCGTCGGATTTCAGTGTCCACTTAATCATAGGCTCGTAGGCATCGTAGCACTGATGGTTCCATGGGTCTTTGTTGAGTGTGGCAGTTACGACCTTCTGCCCGGCGTTGGCGAGGCGTTGCATGATGGGCCTGAGGGCATCGAAGTGCTCGTCGCTCCATACTTCGAGACCGTATGCGCGGGCCACAGCCGAGGGGTGCTGCCACAGGTCGAGATGATAGCTCCATTGTGACGGCTCAGGCAGGGTGTGGTTTTGTACCTCGAGGCTCAGGGGCAGCGTGACAGATGTATTGCCGCGACCCGACACAGTGACTTCCGACGTATAGGTGCCTGCCTCTGCATCGGCCGGTACGGATACTGTAACCCATACGGGACGCACGTTTCGGGGCGACATGTCGAAGACGGTGAGGGTGTCAATCATATCAGGCATAAGCATTGCCGGGCCTCCGACACGTGTAAGTGTGTCGGCAAGGGCGTACCTTACGAAACGTGCGTCGGCAATCGACGGAGCGAGTGTATGGCTGCCGTCTTTAAAATCTGCGAACTTGCAGTTTAGGCCGCTGATGCTGTCGGGCGACCAGATTAGTAACTGTGCAGAGGCTCGTTCGCCTTTCCACGCGACGATTTTACAGGTGTCGGCAAGATTATTGTCGGGCACGAGGCTGCGCGAATAGCGCAAGTCGGTGCTTGCCCATGCTGCGTGGATACCGGGCGATAACTGTGCCCATGCGGCTGAGTCTGAGGCTGTCAGGGCCGTCGGGTCGGAAGGCTCGGTGTGAGTAACGACCGGTGTGTAAGGTTTATGGCATGCTGCCACAAGCAGGGTGAGCATGCCGAGACCTGCGAATAGTTTTGGAAAATGCATGTTTAATGATTGGTTAAAGATTAGATAGTTTAAGTATCGCAAGTCGATGACTTGCTCACTGTTAATTGTTTATCGGTTAGGGATTACGGCAATGGCAACCAAGTGCAGATTTTAGAGCCATTCCAGCCATCGGCTGATGCGTAGTCGACCATGCGTATATCGCCACGGTCTGTGGGCACGACAAATTCCATGCACGTAGTAGGCAGGGTGGGCTGCACTGCGCGTATGTCTACAATCCCGGCCTTGGTAGCCTTGATTTTGACGGGCTTGTCGTAATCGGGGTCGATATTCTGGTCGCGTGTCAGCACTATAGGGCCGCGTAGCAGGGCCTGGAATTTATCTCCGGCACGATTGCTACCCAATGGTGCATCAATGAGTCGGCAAGTCATGTCGAGGCTTAGCTCTATAATGTCGCCGGGCTTCCAGTGGCGAGTCACCACGGCATATTCCCCAGGTTCTGCGGGCATCTCTTTGCCATTGATTTTCAGCACGGTGTTCTTGCTCCACGACGGTATGCGGAGTTTTATATCAAATTTTTCCTTTTTCTGAGGCGTTACCCTTATTACAACCTCGCCTGTTTTGGGGAAATCACCGGTAATATCGAGATGTAGTTTTTTGCCGTTTGGCGTGGAGGTATCGGCAGTGGCTGCATTATACAGGTTGACAACGGGGCCTTTGCAGTCTTTCATAACGGCTACATAGGGCAGGTATGCGAGGCCCATAGGGCCGTTGAGGTTGCAGCAGGTGACATATTGTTTATCGAAATTCCACCCCCAGCCGTAGTTTACCACCTTGTTGCCGTTGAGCAGGTTGACATAGCTGAAACCATCGCCCGAGGGCTTCATTGCACCAATTAGGCCGTTGTAGACGTATTTCTCTATATCGTCGAACGGCTTGGAATCGCCGGTCAGGCGCGCGATTTGTGAGCAGAATTTGAGCCATGTGACACCGACGCATGTTTCCATCATGCGCGTTATATCAGGGTTGGTTTGCTCGAAGGCAGTATTGCCCCACGCCTCGCCGGCAACGTCGGGATGATATGGCCTGTCGGCCCCGGCGTTACCTATTATCGTGATTTCGCGACGGCGAACATTGTCGTACATATTGGTCAGGGCCTTGCGACAGCGTTCGTCGCCTGTTGCGCGGTAGTACTCGGCCACTCCTTCGAAGAACGACAGCATCTCGTAGGCCTTGGGGTAGTGACCGCTCATGCGGCACGGGTCGATATTGTCGCATGCCTGCTGTATGAGGTCGAAATGCTTGGTACCGCCCGATTCGACTATATATCGGGCAAAATCAAGATAGCGTTTGTCGTTGGTTAAGTTGTAGAGACGCATGAAAGGCTCGAGGAGGGTGGCCGACTCGATATGACATTCTTCATATCCGGCAGCGGTAAAGCTCCACCCCAGGTCGGTGATTTCTTTTTTAGGCTCGTGACCCACCTGGTCTATTATGCAGTCGGCATGTTTCCGCAAAGCCAAGAGGACCTTGGGGTCGTTGTAGACCCATGTATAGTACTCTAATAGTCCGAGCATCACATATTTGCGTTCCCATAGGTCGCCGTTTTCGCTGCCGGGTTGCATCTCGGGCACGGTGCAACTGAAACTGCCGTTGTCGCACTGCGTAGAGAGCATGTCTGTGACAGTGTTGGCCATGATTTCTTTAAGTTCGGGGTCGTGTGTATAGCGGTAGAGCATACAGCCCGACCTTACAGCCTTGCCCCACATCTCGCCCAAGGCAAACTGTGGCGCGGAGTGTTGGCGGAAGAAGTCGACAAATTCGCCGTAGGGCAGGGGCCCCTTGTTCCAGTTGTCGATAGACAGGCGTATATACTTGTCGAGATAGCCTGATAGCTGTACGGCGCCCGGTTCGAGGGCCGTCGTCTTGTCGGTGATACGTGGCGGACTCGCCGTCATGATGAACGGCAAGGTCAGGAAAGAAAGCACAATCAGTGCCTTTCTTAATTGTGATAAAGAAGTCATAATGTGTTATAATGGTTGGTTGAGCCTCGAAGGCGTCTACAAAGTTAGTAAAATATTGCGATATAATTGCTGAGAGAGCGAAAATTGTGTCGGATGATATAAAAAAGGACATGAGGGAGTCGGTAGAGATGTCCCTCATGTCCTTAGTGCAGAGTAACTATGTCGATTTAGTTTTTATGTGTATCCGTTCTAAAAGGTACAGCCGGCATACCGTATGAATTGCGGAGGTTGCCGAGTTGGAAGTTCTTGAAGCAGTAGCGCACGTCTTTTATGTCGGCCACTTCGGGACAAGATAGAATTACCTCGGGCGCGTTCCAGTCAACCTTGCCTTGCGCGGTGTGGAAAACGCCGTCGTCACCGGCCACCTCGAAGCCCTCCACGTTGCCGACATTGGGCAAGAGGCCGAAAGCCGGGTTAGTAAAGCGTACCCTCACAGTACCGTCGTCGCATTTCTTCATTGATTCGAACGCCGGGGAGCGCCATGGCATGCCTGTTATGCCGTATTGGCGTTCGGCGACCTGCCATGCCATGCGCTCGCCGATTTCACGTTTTCGAGAGCCGTGGATAACGTGCTCTTCGTAGGGATAAACGAGGTCGGCAGTGCAGGTTATGCCGCTATTGGGAATCATGTCGACTGCCATATTCTGCTGTTCGCGGATTTCGGCTGCCGGTGTGGCTGTGGGGTTGAACCATCCGAAGTGCGGGTTTTCGGTTTGGTAGAACGGCAACTTATTCTCGGTGTCGCCCCAGTCGCTGCGCCACCGTGCCACCATGTCGGTGAGTAATTTGGCGTAGGTGGGCGGATTGCCGGCATTCGACTCGCCCTGGTTCCAGATAAAGCCCTTGATGGTGTATCCGATAAGCGGATGTATCATCGAGTTATACTTGGTTGTATAGCGATAAGCCAGTCGCATGGGTTCGGGCACGTCGGCCTCGGCACCGTAGCCGTATTTATCGAGAATATCTCTCGGTAGCCAGCCCTCGACCTGCGTGCCGCCGTATGAGGCACACAGTATGCCGACTGGTACGTCGATTAGGTCGTTGAGCTCACGCGCGAAATAGAAGCCCTGGGCACTGAACTCGGGCGTATTTTCAGGCGAGGCCACCTTCCATTTGCCAGCGATGCGTTCCTGTGGCTCGTATTCGTCGCCTCGCACGAGGTAGGCCATGCGCACACGGTCGCGTAGCTTGCCAGAACGAGCGATGTCGGCAGCCGCGCCTTCGACAGGCTGCGAGTTGAAGCCGCGCATAGGCATCTCCATATTCGACTGTCCGGCGGCAAGCCATACTTCGCCTATGAGTATGTCGTTGATTGTCAGCTTGTCATTTCCTTCGGCGAAGGTGATTGAATATGGCTCGTACGAGGCCGCCGGTGTGGCAACACGTAGCGACCAGCGCCCGGTTTTGTCGGCGGTGGTGGTAACGGCCTTTTTGCTCCACGACGGAGTTACCGTAACCTTTGCGCCCGGCTTGGCCCAGCCCCAAAGCTTGGCATCGGATTGTTGCTGCAATACGGCATGGTCGCCAATCTGGTCTGGCAGCTCGATTGCCGACACGCCCTGGCCGGCCGTGATTATGGCGGCTATGGTTGCAGCTTTAAAAAAGTAGTTCATATCAGTCGAGTTTATAGATGCCCTCGAGGCAGTAAACGTGGTGTTCCTTGATGCCTATTTCGTCCATCCACCGACGGGTGTCCATAGTCTCGAGCGTGCCGGTGTTGGGGCCTCCGCCAAAGTCGTTAGTCCAAATCCAGTATGCTGTAGGCCATAGGCAGACACGGAATTTTATAGTCTTGTAGAATTGTTCTGTACATCCGTGCTGACCGTGGTGGGCTACCTGGAGGTATTCGCTGTCGAGGTCTTTACGGTACGGGCCGTTGAGCAGCTTGTCGCCGGCCTCGGCTCCGCAGTCGGCAAGGAAGAGCATGTCTTTCTTATCGTCCCATACCTTGATGACCATCGACGAGTTGTTGTAGGGGTTCATGTGGAACTCTTCGTTGGTAACGCCGAGGATTTTAAAGTTGAAACCGTCGATATTCCCGGTCAGGCCAGGTTCGCGGAGGTCGGTAACGGGTATGCTTACAGTATCGAGGACTGCATAGAAGCCCTTGGCGTATTCGTTGTAGGGCTGTTCGAGTTCGATTAGTTCGGGCGAGAAACGCGAGTGGTAGATGTGGTTGATTTTCATGCCGCGACGGTCTTTGAGAATTTCCCATAGGGCACCCATGTGGTCGTCGTGGGGATGCGAAATAAACCAAGCCTCTACCTCGTTGCCGAGGGCACCGATGAAACCGCGTAGGAAGAGAGCCTCGTCAGGACGGCCGCCGTCGAAGACGATTACCTTGCCGTTCTGGGTCTTGAAGACGTAGGAATTGCCGATATTTGTGCCTAAATATGTGGGTATCTGCCACATGGTAAATACCGATTTACCCTTGTTCTTGTTCGATTTGGCGTAGGTGGTCATAGACCCTGCGCCGAGCAAGAGGATGAGGATTAGAAGGAGTTTTTTTAGCATTGCTGTGTGGTTTGTTATATATTAATAATGGTTAGAAAGTGCGGAGCCAGGCCGAAAGGTCGGCGAGCATCTCGGTATGGTGTTGGAATGACTGCAGGCTGCCCCAACCGTGTTCGCCGGTGGGGTAGACATGCAGCGTAGCCGGTACGCCGGCACTCTTGAGGGCGATGTAGTATTGGGCGGCATTGTTGGCCGAATTGACGCCGCTGTCGTCGTCGGAGGTCAGGATGATGGCTCGCGGAGTGTTGGGCGTTACCTGTTTTTCGTTGGAATATAGGTCGATAAGTTCTTTCGACGCATTTTTACCAAGGAAGTTTTCATGTGTCAGTTGGTGGCCCTTCTTGGGGTCCATCGATATGACAGGGTAGAAGAGGATTTGGAAATCGGGCCTTACCTCGGGCGCTGTGCTGTGCGTGGCGATTGTCGATGCCAGGTGTCCGCCGGCCGACGAGCCCATGATGCCTACCTGGGTCGGGTCGATGTGCCATACCTCGGCACTGTCGCGTACCATTTTGATTGCAGCCTCGGCGTCGGCGATAGGCTTGGTGCGGTCGCCGGCAGGAAGGGTGTACTGCAACACGATGAGCGCGATGCCTTGTTTGTTGAAGTATGGTGCCCAGTCCCAGCCCTCGTGAGCGATGGCATGGCCGAGATACGAACCGCCGGGGCACGCAACTACCGCGCGGCCTGTATTGAGGTCGTCTTTGGGCAGAAAGACTTTCATCGTTGGTTTTTGGACGTCGAAGACAGCTTTTGTCGGAGTCCATTGTGCCGACAGTCCGCTTGCAAGAGCAAGGGCTAAGACTGTCATTGCATAACGTAGGATTTTCATGATTGATTTATGTTATGGTTATTGTTTTGTTATCGTGAGCGAGTTCAGGGTGGCATTTGTGCCTTTGGCGCCAACAAGGCATGTGGTAGGTTCTTTCACCATAAATGAGCCGTGACGGTCGACCTTGATTGGTTTGTGATACATATCGGTGACGCACGGTTTGAGCTTGCCTTTGCCGTTCATCGTCAATGTATATCTGCCCGGTTCGAGGTACAGGCCCTGATAAATCCGGGCATCTTCAAGAGTAACTTCGCCTGGAGCGGCAGTCTCTGACTTTCCTTCGATAGTCCAGTAGGCCGTGCGGTCGGAAAAATCGTTGTTTTTAAAGACGGTGCTTCCTGTCAATCCGCAGTCGGTCAGCAGGGTAGTGGGCACTACGCCGAAGAGGTCACAGGCAGAGAGGTATTCGTTGCCTAAGATGCGCAGATTTTTTACAGGGGCATAGTCGTCGGGCTCGGTGTTGTCGAATGGTTTACCGTCGAAAGGATTGTCGGGCCACGAGCCTACGGAGTGTCCTCCGCGCAGCACGCAGTCGCGCACCTCGATATTGTCAATCTCGTTGTAGTCCTGGCGAGGGTTTGTCGAGCCCCATGGAATGAGCGCGATAGCCTTGCCTGCACCGCCACGGTTGCTGTCGATATAGCTGCTGATGACCTCGATATGCCTTACCGACGAGTCGATGGAGTCAACCCTTTGGCGCCACACGCCGCCGCGAGGGTCTTTGTAGCTGCTGCACAGCACTATGCCGTCGTCGTTAGACTCGAACACGCAGCGGCCCACGCGCACGTTTGTCACGGCGTTGCCAAAGCTGAAGCCGTCGCCGCTGAGACAAGCTACTTCGTACAATTTCACATTGCCGATAAACACGCTGTCGGCGCGGTAAAATATAGTGTGGTAATTGTTGCACCGCACTATGTCGATATCGGAAATCTCGACATGCCTTGTGTTGCAGATTGCGATGGGCACAATGTGTATGCGGTCGCTACAGGTACGTGCATAGTGAGTCCACAGCGGGTTTTCGCTATATGTGTCGTCCATGCGTATTGTGCCACCGCCGGTTATTTTCACATGGTCGGTATCTTTGGCCAGGATTAGGGGCCGGTTTGTGTACATGCAGTGTGTCCAGGGTATGCCGGGTATCACATTGTCGTGACCGTACTCCGGGGGGTATTCGGTATAATGCTCAAAAATCGGTGACTGGCGTAGTACCGAGCCACTGTCAATCACAAGATTGACACCGCGCCCGAGTTCGAGGTTGGTTGCAAGGTATGTGCGCTTGCCGTCGAGGAACACCCGGCCACCGCCGGCCCGGGCGGCAGCATCGATAGCTCGCTGTATGGCGGCATTGTCGTTGCTGATGCCGTCGCCGACAGCACCGTAGTCTCTGACGAGGTAATCCTTTTCGGCTGTGTCGAATTGATAAGGATTGTCGATAAAGTCGCGCCAGTTCGAAATAAAGAAGGGCTTGCCGACAGGTAATACCGAGCCGTCAGCGAGTCGTAGCCCGGCTACAAAGCGGCTACTGAGATGGCTCATCTTGCCATTGAGGCGGCTGTTGGGTATATCGCTGACGGTAAAAGCGGGCGATGCGGCCACGCTGCCGAGGAGTTCGAGGCTGTCGAATGGCAGTTCTGACTGCCACAATGGGCAATGGCGGATTTCTATAGTCGAGCCGTCGGCTACGTAGCCCGTGCAGAGCCGGCCTGATATGCTGACAGCCGCCGGGGTGGCGGTACAGTCGGTTATCTCTCCGGCCGACACTTCTATCGGTGCTTCGTATTCAAATGAGAGCCTGTCGATTAGCAGTGAGCCTTCTCCGCCAAGGGGTTCGAAACGCAACTTTTCCACGCGGCCCCGTGCTTGGCTAATATCAGATAAGTTGATATTGAGTTGAGTCATTACGCCTTTGGGGGGCAGAGATACAGTCTTTGAAATCGTAGCCTCGCGGTCGGTGGTTACGGTGAGTCTCAGGCTGTCGGCAGTGCTGTTGTTTGTGATATTAAGCGCTACGGTGTTTCTTTTTTCAAGCTCGGGGTTGTAGATGCCGTTACGGCTGCCGATTGTGCTGATTTCGGCTGCCCCCCCTTGTTTGAAATCAATCATCGCCGCCCCGCCATGTTGGCGTATGTTTGCGCCTCCTGAGGGTATGAACCTGTCGGCCGAGCCGGCTACCTCGAAGTCGAGGTCGAGCGGCTTGCCGGCCAATACCCTGTCGATGCTGAACCGTGCCTGCTCCCAAGGCTCGTCGGTCTGGTTGCGGACGGCAATCTCGAGGGCCGATATATCATCGAGGAACGGACATGCGTGTACGTCGAATGTCACTCCTTGCCACAAGGTGGGTATTATATGAGCCGTGGCGGTAAACATGCTGTCGGCCGACGAACGCAGGGTCAGGCGCGTGTCGAAGTCGCGGCCCGGGCCTTGCGGCACTAAGATGTCATAGTTGATGACAGTATGTCCCGACAGGTCGACAGGCTCGTCGAAAGTATGGGTGTATGTGCGCCATTTCCATCCTTCTTCCCCGGCCGGGAAGACCGGCTCAAAACCTCCGCATGACCACGAGCATAACTTTAACGTCCCTGTCAACGAGCAGCGATTGGATACGTCGCGGCCCCCGGCCACTAAATGCAGGGCCGGCAGTATGGCAAAAACGGACAGGACTAACGCGATATGTGAGAATGAACGGTTCATGTGCTGATTAAAGATATGCACAAATTTAGTTATTAATTATTTAGTATCATTTCTCCCCATGTGTCAAATTTTTTTTAATCTGTTTTTTATATTCGTCGCAAATAAATAATGTGCGGATGTGATAAAAGTTGAGACATATCAAAACAAATCATATGGCGTCAAAGTACTACCTTTACAGCAAAAACCTATAACTATACCATAACGATATGAGATTACAAGCCTCTCTGGGCGCTCTGCTATGTGTTGTTGCTGCTTATGCAGTCACGCCATACGAGCTTGAATTGGAAGAAACACTGCCTGAAAAATCCGGTATTTCGAAAATCGACTACAAAGCCGACGGCGATTACTGGGTGATGACTGTTTCAGAGAATAACTTCGGAGACACACGCCCAACGGTACGGTGCAAGCCCCTGGCCGCAGAACTTGAAAAAGACCTTGTGGTACTATCCTTCGAGTACCGCAGCGACAAGGCTGTCGGGAACTTCCGCTTCACTGCCAACAAGGCCGGACGTAAAGCCGACCGCACATATACCAAGGACTGCGTGATAACGATGCCGGCCTCGGAAAAATGGCAGACTGTGCGAGTGTCGATAAAGGCTGCCCGAACGAACCCGATTTACAAAGTCGGTATGGCCGAGCAATATTTCGACCTCGGTTTTATGGACCTCGTGCCGACGGCTACGCTCGAGTTGCGCAACATCCGCATAGAAGAAAACGAGGTGTCGCCACGCCCGATAGAACTGACACTTTCGACCGAAAATATTATCGAGGCCGAGGATTTTAATTGCAGTACAACGGGCAGCGCGTTTACAGCCCGACAGGCCGACCGCACCCAAATCACGAGGTATGTCGACCCCGTACCGGGCGAATTTCCCATCTATGCCTTTACTTCTGCAGGATATGTGATGGTGCCCTCAGCCGAAGGCGGCTGGGACTGGGAAGCCTCGGCAAAACTCCTGCAAAAAAAATACCAGGACATGTATGCTGCCGGGTTCAACATCACCGAAGGTACGGCGTGGCCCGGTGTTGACCAGGCGGCTCTCTTTACCGACCGCGATGTAAATGGTGCTCCTGTATATCTTTTCGAGGGCACTAAGCTCAAACTGATGATGAGGGCCGGTCTTGACAACAACGATGACGTGCAGAGCTACGTTGTCGAAAATATGAAATCTCCCAACCTTGCAGGTTACTGCATCTACGACGAGCCGCATTGCACACATTTCCAGACCGTGAGGGCGAAACTCGACCGCGTACGCGCCGCCGACAACTCACACCTGCTCTACGGCAACCTGCTGCACATCAACACGCCGCCCGCAGCCATAGGCGCGACAAGCTACGACAACTATGTAGAGCGCTACATCAACGAGACCAATATGGGCTTCCTCAGCTATGACTATTACGGTGTGCGCTGCAATAATCCTAACGACGAGTCAGAGGTTACACTTATGCCCAACTATTTCCAAAATCTCGAGATTATATCGAAGTTTGCCAAGGCTTATAATACCAAATTCTGGGCTTTTACTCGCTCGAGTCAGAGCATCGACTGGCACACTGTAGAAGGCGTCATGGGCAGTATGCGCTACAAATATCCAATACCGACCGAGGAGTGGATGCGCGTACAGGCTTTCGCGGCACTCCTCTACGGTGCCCAGGGTCTGCAATACTGGCCTTATGCCTCGTGCGAACCAGGCGACATGGCCCCGGTCGACAACGACGGCAACCTGAGCCAGACATATTATTATGCCAAGAATATCAATACCGATGTCAAGGCTCTTACATGGGTATTCCTCGGTGCCGAGATGCTGCGTGTGGGACACACTAATCCCGAAACGCCCATAGGCTGTCTTCGCCTCAGCGAGGCAATGCTGCCCGACGGGATTGCCAATGTCACCACCGACGGCTCGGGCATGGCTGTAGGCATGTTGCAGAACGGCTCGAATATGTTCGTTATGGTTCTCAACACCGATATACACAACGAGCAGACTGCCACAGTTAAAGTAGACCGTAAAATAAAGCGCGTGAAAATGGACGGCACCACAGAAGATGTCGCTGCCGGTACTTATAGCACACCGCTTCGCCCGGGTAGCTTCTTACTCTATCTGACAAGCGAGACGGAGGCACACCCCGATAACTATGTCTCTACTCCCGGTAATCATTCCGACTACCGTCTCGACGCCCCCGAGGTCGCAATTACTGCCTCGCAGTCAGCCTCTAATGGTCATTATGTGGCCGATATGGGTACTACGAGCTGGGATATATATTCGCTCATCACACCCGAAACTCCCGACAGGGCTGTGACAGTAGACCAGGCAATCGAGAACTGGGGCGCGACATATAGTTACTCATTTACAGTGCCCGAGGATATGGTTGCCAATCTCTATATAGGTCATTGTGTGCCATGGGCAGACTATGGCCGCGTGGCGTCGGCAGGTGCTATACCCGGTATAAGCTATACTATTACGGGTAATCCGGCACTCAACTGGCCCAGGCAGTATGCCGCTTCTATGGTGCTGTCGATTGACGGGGTGGAGTTAAGCCCGTCGAACCAGTCCATGCGCCCTGCCGTGCCCGAGGTCTTTGACGAGGATGGAGCCGAGTTTAACCGTGTCCTTGCCGACAAATCGCAATGGGTATCTACAGCCGGTAGCGAAGGCATGCCCACCAATGTGCTGTACTTCTGGCCGGAGCAGGGCGGTGACAATACTTTTGCCACCCACTATAACGACAAACCCGACTATCAGGGAGTGACCCTCAAGGCCGGCGTGCACAGGCTGACTGTGAAATCGTTGTCATACCCGTGGCATTTCGACAATATCAAAATCGACACGCAGAATGCCTCGTCGGGCCTCGATGCGGTCGCTATCGACAATACCGATGCACCTGTCTATTGGTACAACCTGCAGGGTATAGCCATAGACCCCGCGACCGCAGCCCCCGGCCTCTATCTGCGCAGGCAGGGAAATGAAACAAAGAAAATAAAACTATAAGGAAACGAAAACCTAAACCAAATCATTATGCGTTTAAAAAATGTGGTATTTTCCGTGACGACGCTTGCAGCAGCGAGTCTGCTGGCAACGTCGTGCGGACAACAGCCGTCGTCAGTATCCATAGCGACTGTCGAAGACAACTTCATGTCGCCCCCCGACAGCATCCGTGTTGCGGCATACTGGTACTGGCTCAACGACAACCTTTCGCCTGAAGGTGCCGTGAAAGACCTGCAGGCAATGAAGAAGGCCGGTATAACCCGTGCCCAGATAGGCATGATAGGCATCGACGGCCTGCCTTACGGCGATGCGAAGTACAATAGCGACCTGTGGTGGGAGACACTGCACCAGGCCCTTAAGACCGCCGGAGAGCTCGATATCGAAATCGGTATTTTCAACTGTCCCGGCTGGAGCCAGTCGGGTGGCCCGTGGGTAAAGCCTCAAGAGGCTATGCGCCGCATAGTGTCGGCCCAGACCATAGTCGAGGGCCCCGGTAAGCAGACTATCGAACTGCCTGCCGTGGAAGGTGCCTGCCAGGACGAGGCTGTAATTGCCTACCCGGCTTTCACCAAAGAAGCCTATGCCCAGACTTTCAGTATCAAAAAGATTGAAGGCCAGCCCGTGGCACAAGTGATGCAGCTCGACAAACCGTCGACACTGCGCAGTGTCGAGGTAAAGGTCGGCACACCTATAAATACCATGGCTGTGCTTAAGGCTCGCGATGGCAATGATTGGAAAGAAATCAAGACTTTTGCAATTGACCGCTACAACGACCAGAATATCGTGGGCTTCGAGCCTTACGCTCCGGTTATTGTCGCCATACCCGAGGCTGAGTACAACGAACTCATGCTCGAAATAGCCCCTGTAGGTGCCGGGCAGATTGATGTCACATTGTCAGAACAGCCCAAGGTTGAGCGTACGGCCGAGAAGCAGTTGGCCAAGATGTGCCAGGTGCCACTGCCGATGTGGGATTTCTATATGTGGGGCGAGCAGCCTGACTACACTGCCGCAGACTGGACTATAGACCCGGCGAAGGTGGTAGTACTTACCAATGATGTGAAAGATGGTGTCCTGACCTGGGATGTGCCCGAAGGCCGATGGGTAGTGTCGCGCATAGCAATGGCACCAACGGGCGTGACCAACTCGCCGGCCTCACCCGAGGCAACCGGTCTCGAAATTGACAAAATCAACAAAGAACATCTTGAAGGGCATTTCGATGCCTATATAGGCGAAATCTTACGTCGCATACCGGCCGAAGACCGCAAGACATTCCGTATCGTCGTAGAGGATAGCTATGAGACCGGCGGTCAGAACTGGACCGACGGCCTGGCCGAGAAATTTACCGAGCGCTACGGATATTCACCGCTGCCTTACCTGCCTGTATTACAGGGCATACCCGTGGGCAGTAACGAGATGTCGGACCGCTTCTTGTGGGACCTCCGCCGCCTCGTTGCCGACTTGGTCGCATACGAATATGTGGGCGGTTTGAAAGAAATATCGAATAAGCACGGCCTTACCACATGGCTCGAGAACTACGGCCACTGGGGTTTCCCGAGTGAGTTCCTGCTTTATGGCGGACAAAGCGACGAGGTTGCCGGCGAATACTGGAGCGAAGGCACGCTTGGCGATATCGAGAACCGTGCCGCATCGTCGTGTGGCCATATCTATGGCAAGTCCAAGATTTGGGCCGAGTCGTGCACGGCCGCAGGTAATCCCTTCGGTCGTTACCCCTACGTGATGAAGCAGCGCGTAGACCGCTTCTTTACCGAGGGCATCAATGCCTCGCTCCTGCACCTTGTCATACACCAGCTAGATACTCCCGAAGAGCCCGGCCTCGCCGCATGGTTCGGCAACGAGTTCAACCGCAAGAATACCTGGTTCGAACAGCTCGACCTATTTACCGACTATCTGCGTCGCTGCAATTATGTGCTGCAACAGGGCCGCTATGTGGCCGATGCCGCCTATTTCATCGGTGAAGATGCGCCCAAGATGACGGGAGAGTGCAATCCGCCCCTGCCCGAGGGCTATTCGTTCGACTATATCAATGCCGATATTCTCAAAAACCACGCCAAGGTGAAAGACGGGCGCCTGGTGCTCGACAGCGGCATGGAATACAGCGTGCTCGTGCTGCCGAACCAAGATACCATGAGGCCCGAGATGCTGAAATGTATAGAGAAGTTTGTAAAGGACGGTCTGACAGTTGTCGGCCCCGCACCTGTGCGCTCTCCGAGTCTCGAAGGCTATCCGCAAGCCGACGCCGCAGTGCGCGAGATTGCCTCTACCATGTGGACTGACGGAGCTAAAGTGACCGAGCTTGGCAAAGGCCGTGTCTTTGCCTCCGGTACGACAATGCAGGAGGTGTTCGATGCCATCAATCTCCGTCCCGACCTAAGTGTGCCTGCCGGTGAGCAGATGCCCCTGTTTATCCACCGCACGCTCAAGGATGCGCAGATATATTTTATCGCCAACCCGACCGAACAGGCAATTTCTATCAACCCGACATTCCGTGCCGCTGCAGGTCTGCAGCCGCAATTATGGAACCCTGCAAACGGTACTGTCCGGACGCTGCCTCAGTTTATGCCGGCCGCCGACAACGGTATAACCGTGCCCGTGCAGCTCGAACCGCTCGAGAGCGCGTTTATCGTATTCCGCAAGGATGCCGCGTCTGCAACCGGTACGCTTAACTATCCTGATTATCAGACTGTGGCCGACCTCAATAACGCAACTTGGAATATCGAGTTCGAGGCATCGCGTCGCGGCCCGCAGGCTATAACGGTAGATTCGCTGTTCGATTGGTCGCAACACCCCGACAAGAATATGGCCAATTACTCTGGCAAGGCCGTCTATACCACCGAGTTCGACCTCGCAGAAGTACCTCAGACCGAGACTTATGTCGACCTTGGCAAGGTCATGGTCATGGCAAAGGTAAAGGTCAACGGCCAGTACGCCGGCGGTGCGTGGACATATCCCTACCGTGTAGATATCACGCCTCTGCTCCAGGCTGGTAAGAACACTCTCGAAGTCGAGGTCGTAAGCACATGGCGCAACCGCCTTATCGGTGACGCGGCGCTGGCCCCCGAGCAAAGGGTGACATCGGTAAACTTCGACATCGTTACCCCCGGTGAGCCTTTGCAGTCCTCCGGTCTGCTCGGCCCGGTTAAAATCATCGCGGAGAAGTAGTTAATCTCAGTATATTTTGAAAAATCCGCATACGTTATATTGACGTATGCGGATTTTTAATGTGTATATGTCTTAGAAACTGGCTTGAGCCGTTTATACCTCTTCTACGGGTTCTGCCGGGCAGTATTGCGAGAAATGGTTTGCCACATATGCGCGTGGCGATACGCCGAAATGCTTTTTAAACAGTGACGAGAAGTGGCTTTGGCTGCCGAATCCGATTTTTTCGCCGACTTCGCCGACGGTATATTCGCGTGTCAGCAATAACTCGGCTGCGCGGTTGAGGCGGTAGACTCGCAGAAGGTCGGTAGGCGAGATGCCGGTAAGGGCCTTGACTTTGCGGTAGAAATTGGTGCGCGAGAAACCGAGTTCGCGCCCGAGCATATTTACGTTGAGGTCACAGTTGTCGAGGTTGTCTTCGATGTAGGCGTATAGCTTTTCGAGGAATTTCTTGTCAAGCGGCGAGATATCCTGAGTCATCTGCGGTTGCGCCACCGGCTGGTCTGACAATCCGGCAGAAGCGAGAATAAGTGATGCCTGTTGCTGACGTTTTGAATTTAGGTTGTTGACGCAGGCAATAAGTACGTCGGGGCTGAACGGCTTGCACAAATATGCGTCGGCACCGCATTTGTAGCCCTGTATCATATTCTCGTCGAGAGTCTTGGCGGTGAGGAGTACGACCGATATGTGGCTTGTCGACGGGTCGGACTTTATTTGTCGGCATAATGCGTAACCGTCGATGTCGCCGGGCATCCTGATGTCGCTGATAATCACGTCGGGACACTCCTCGATTGCCAACTGGAGTCCCTGCTGGCCGTCGGATGCCTGTATGACGTTGTATTTGTCGCTGAAGAGGCTCGATATAAATGTGTTGAGCGACGTGTTGTCGTCGACGATAAGTATTTTGGGCTTGGTCTCGTCGCTGTCGCTTTCTATACTTTCGTCATAGATTTCTATGTTGTCATATTTTTCGTCGTCTTCACACGGTGCCGTGGCACTGTTAGCCGGGGATACGTCGGGGTGCAGGTCGCGGAACTCTGACTGTGCGAAAGCCTGGTCACAGGCAGGGAAGATTATAGTAAAGGTCATGCCGCCTTCGGGGTTTTTGGTAGTGCGGATAATGCCTTTGTGTTCCTTTACAAGTTGTGATACGAAATGCAGCCCTATGCCGTAGCCTTCGGTTTTCTTGGCATCGTTGATGCCGAGCAGGCGTTTGAACGGTTGGAATATCTTGGGTATGTCTTCCTCGTTCATGCCTCGACCGTTGTCGGTTACTGATATCTGGGCATAAGTATAGTCCTGGTCGTTGTCAAACCCTTCGGGATTTTTAACCAGTTCGAGACGCATTGTTATGGCGCCGTTGTCGTTTGAATACTTTATGGCGTTGATTATTAGGTTGCTGATTATTTTCTCTACTTTGTCGCTGTCGTAAGTCAGCATTATACGGTCGTCGGAAGGCTTTTCGAGATTGATTGACACACTGTTTTCGGTGGCGTAGACGGTATAGAGTTTGGCCAGCGATTCGAGCTGTGCGCCTATGTCGCCACGGGCGACCTGCAATGGCAGCGTCTCGCTGTTGACGCGCCTGAAGCTGAGTAGCTGGTTGATAAGCGTGAGCAGGCGTTCGATATTGCTGTCGATGAAATCAAACGACTCCTTGATTTGCGAGTCTGACATCGACTTGTAGTTTTCTCTCAGATGCTTTGCCGGGCCGCAGATAAGGGTAAGGGGGGTGCGGAGCTCGTGAGAGATATTTGTGAAGAAATGTATGCGGTTGGCGGTAAGGGTCTTTTCGTGCTGTATACGTTCTTCCGACAGGGCATACTTTTGTTTTATGAGTCTGAAACGCAGATACACGCGGTTTGCCGCAATGACGAGCGAAAGGAAGAGCAGCACATAGATTATGCTTGCCGGGGTCGACAGCCACGGGTTTGGCTTAACGGCGAGGCTGAGCAGCTTGGCCGGTTCTTGCCAGTCTTTGCCCTTGTAGCGTGCCTTGACGTAGAGGTCGTAGTTGCCGGCAGACAGGTCGGAGTACGACACGCGGTTATAGGCCGTGTAGATGAAGTCTTTGTCGCGGCCTTTGAGCATGTAGGCATATTCTATGTCGTTTGACTTGTCGTAATTGAGGGCGAAAAACTCGATGTTGATTGAATTTTCCTTGTGGTCGAGCGAAAGTTTGTCGACCGAGGCTTCATTTTTATCGGCCAAATCGTCCTTAAGTGCTGATGTATAGTCAGGAAGTAGCCATAAGTTTTTAATTACTAATTTGATAGGCGGGGGTGTGGAGGCTTCGCTTTGAGGCACTATTTCTTCGATGCCGGCGTTGCCGCCGAAGAGGAGTTTGCCATCAGGCTTGGTCGCTACGCATTTCTCGTGGAACTGGTTGCCTCCCAGCCCGTTTGACTTGAAGTATGAGTTGATGAGGCTGCAGTCGTTTCCAAACCTGTACAGGCCATAGCTGCTGCTGGCCCAGATGTCTCCGTTTTTGTCTTGAGCAAGCCCTACGATATCGTAGTAAGCCTGCCCGTCGAAGCAGGGCGTCACTTCCCTGGTGTCTTTATCTACACGGAACAGTCCGTGGTGATACGTGCCTATCCACAGGTTTTTATCCTTGTCGAGCATCATGTCGATGGCATTGCTCGATGCCTGCTGGTTTGCCAACTCTAAGTTGCGGATTGACAGGTTGTTGATATTGACAAGATATAAATTGTCAGAATATGCCGATACGAGCACATGTGAGGCATCGTAGGGTATAATCTTGGTTATATTGTTCGAACGGATAAGCGACGTGGTGATATTGTTGATAGTTTCGAGTTCGGGGTCTATGACAAATAGGCCGTTGTCGCCTGTTCCGACCCAGAGCTGACCCTTGCTGTCTTCGGCTACACTTACCACGCTGGCAAATAATGGGAAACGTTTGACCAAAGACAATCCGGTGGCACGCCCGTCTGCATTATACTGGGGCTTGCACACGATAAGGCTGTTGTTGTATCCGGCCCATAGCCGCCCGCGAGAGTCGAATTTGAGCTCTTGTACGAAATCGTGAGAATAGTTGTCAAGGGCCTCGGATGTATGGCTGTTATAATATTTGAGTCTGGTGCTGTTTTTGTCGAGTTCGCCTATGCCGTTGCTGCGCGTGCCCACCCATAGGTTGCCATGACTGTCAAATGTGGCCCTGGTCACAAAGTCGTTGCGGAAGGGCCTTACCTGTGCACGGTCGATGTTGAACATCTTCGGGCGGTCAGAGAGCATAACCTCTCCCCTGTCGAAAGTCGAGACCCACACATTGTGAGACCTGTCATAGAATACATTGTTGATTTCGGTGGTCTGCAGCTCGTTGAAGTCGATGTTGTTGAATTTTGTGCCGACTTTGCCCGAATTTCCGTCATAGGCTAAGACTCCACGGTTGCCGGTAGCAACGAGCATGGTGTTGTTCTCGACAGGCAATATGTGTTTTACCTCTACGTCGCGACCGATTACCGTCGGATATGTTTTCTGGGTCGACGGGTCGAATTTTACCATACCGTGAGGTGTGCCCAGTAATAAATATTTGCCTGAGCTTGCCATGGTGCTTACGCGGTCGGAGGCTTCGAATTTCAGCCGTGTCACCGGCTGTAGCTGGCTGTCTATCCCCATCAGGCATGTGCCGTTTGAAATCCATAGCAGTCCGTCGGGGCCCTTGGTGACCGATGTGATAGGCTCACCCTCTATTCTGACACGCAGCGTGAGTGATTTTTGTTCTTTCGAAATCTCATAGAGGCCCATATCGCCGTAGCAAAATAGTCGTCCGTCAAATTCGGTGAAACCGTAGGCGAAAAAGTCGTTGCCCTCGCCCTCGGGGATGAAGCGGTGAAAAGTCTTGGTGCCTTTTTCGAGGCCGCACACACCTATGTTGGTGGCTACAAGCAGCCAGCCGTCGCTATCGGTATAAAGGTTGAGGACTGAGTTCGAGGGCACGGTGTTGACATCGTTGACCTCGCCAAAATATATTTCGTATTCGTTGCCATAGCTCTTGCACAGGCCGTTGGCCGTGGCTATCCATATATAGCCGTAAGAGTCTTGTTCGACGGCCCTGACGCATAGGTTGGAAAGTTCGGCACGGGTAACCGGACGGTAGGCCTTGGCGTGTTGGGCGCTGACAACGCACAATAAGAATAATAACGTAGATAGTAATTTTATAGTGACTGCTTTCATGATGCTGCAAAGATAGAAAATTATTTTTATTTGTTACGATTTTTAGAGAAGTTATTTGTAAATTAACATTTATGCGCGTGCTTTATGTTAAAATTTGACAATGTCAAAGTTTTATGTTTAAAAACTGTCTCGATTATGCAGAACAGATGATTTTAAACATGAGGAACAAAAAATGGAACAATTTTTACATCCATTGTGCCAGAAGGCAGAAAATTGAAATAAGTTAGACAAAGGCCAGTCGGCATATATTGTTAACTTTGCCAGTGATAAAAACCGAATATTGAAACCTCATTATCATTTACTCATGAAGAAACAAATAGGCTTACTTACTCTTCTGTGTGCTGCCTTGCTGCCAGGGTCTGCCGATGCCGGTATAGCCCGCACGCCTGTCGCGCCGACGCGCATTGTATGGATGTCGGATACCACCGGCAACTATATTAAAAATCCCGAGATATTGATGAAAGACTTTGCAGGCCAGGTGTCGGTTGCCGACAATAGCTGCACAGTCATGCGCAGCGACACCAAGCATCAGGCAGCCGTGCTTGTCGACTTCGGCAAGGAACTTCACGGTGCCATACGCATTTCGTCGGGTATGCGTGCCTCGACACGTCCTCTGAAGCTGCGTGTACGCCTGGGCGAGTCGGTGTCAGAAGCGATGAGCGATGTATCTCCGGATTGCAACCCCCAAAATGCTACAAACGAGCATGCAATGCGCGACTTCGAATTGCAGGTGCCATGGCTGGGGTCAATCGAATATGGCAATAGCGGCTTCCGTTTCGCCCGTATCGACCTGCTCGACCAGGATGTCGACTATCTGCTGCGCAATATACAGGCAATCAGTGTGATGATTGACGACCCCATGGTGGGTTCGTTTAAATGTAGCGATGACCGCCTCAATAAGATATGGGAGACCGGTGCATATACAGTGCAACTCAACATGCAGGATTACCTGTGGGACGGCATCAAGCGTGACCGCCTGGTATGGCTCGGCGACCTTCACCCCGAGGTGATGACTGTCAGCAATGTGTGGGGCAAACACGACGTGGTGCGCCGCACACTTGATTTCGGCAAGGCCGACACTCCGCTGCCAGGCTGGATGAACGGTTTCAGCTCATATTCTATGTGGTGGCTCCTTATACATCGCGATTATTACCTATATAATGGCGACCTTGCTTATTTGCGCGAGAACCAGGATTACATACTCGGTCTGACTCGCCAGCTCGACGAGTGTGTCGATGCAAACGGCGAAGAAAAAATGACAGGTGTCCGCTTCCTCGACTGGCCCACCTCTGAGCAGCAGGATGTCATCCACGACGGCCTCCAGGCCCTTACATATATGACACTCAAGGCCGTAGGGCAGATTGCCGGCTGGCTGAATGATAAAGAAATGGCCTCGATAGCCTCGAATTGCCTTGCGCGTATGGATAAATATAATATGAAGCATACCGATGCCAGCCAGGCAATAAGCCTTACATTGCTGTCGGGGACTTCGAAAGATGTCAAGGGAGATTGCGGTAAGCTGATTGCCAACGGGATTGAGTCGTTTTCTCCCTTCTATGGTTATTATGCCGTAGAGGCCCTTGCCGAAAGCGGAGAAATCGATACGGCCATGAAGATGATTAGCGACTATTGGGGGTCGATGATAGACCTCGGAGCCACCACATTCTGGGAGCACCTCAACTATCCCGACACAAAGATTGCCGGGCGCATTGACGAAATCGTGCCGGCTAATAAATATGACATACATGGCGACGGCGGTGCTTACTGCTATATAGGTTTCCGCCAGAGCCTCTGCCACGGCTGGGCTGCCGGCCCGACGCCTTGGCTCCAGCGCTATGTGCTTGGTGTCAAACCAGTAGAGCCCGGTTGCAAGACAGTGGAGGTCAAGCCACATCTTGGCGATTTGGCATACGCCGAGGGCACAGTCCCCACACCCTACGGCCCCTTGGCTGTCAAGGCACACAAAGATGCTTCTGGCAAGACTGTCTGCTCGGTTAAGGCACCTAAGGGCGTGAAGGTTATCAAATAAAAAAGCATAAATTCCTATATTATGAAATACCGCGACTTAGCATGTGGAATGGCCTTTGCTGCCATGGCTATGATGCCCGGTGCAGCCAAGGCTGATACAGAGACAATCGACCTTTATCCCGACACATGGGTCGGGATTGACGGCATCGACCGTGTGCTGCCTACGGCAGAAGATAGTCCGTTTAAAGCTGATAAGGACCGCACGGTCGGAATTTTCTATGTTTCATGGCATTATGATTGGTTTTACACAAATTTCAAATCGCCGTATGCCAGTGATGTGACCAAAATCTTGCAGCAAGACCCTGATGCGCGACTTGACTATAACCACAAGTTGTGGCCTCACGAATTTGCATACCATTGGGGCGAGCCCGAACTCGGATATTTTACCAGCGGCGACCCCTATGTGATACGCAAGGACATATCGATGCTTACCGATGCCGGGGTCGATGTGCTGATTCTTGATTTTACAAACGGTACTCTCTATCCTGAGGCGTGGGATAAATTATTCGAGACCATGACCCAGATGAAGGCCGAGGGTAATAAGGTGCCCAAGTTCTGCTTCTGGGGCTACAACAACGGTGCCCAGTCGGTGCCGAGCTGCGTAAACGCCGTGTATCAATATTATTATGCTCAGGGTAAATATAAAGACCTCTGGTTTTATTGGGACGGCAAACCACTCTTGCTCTATAACGAGAATATGGAGTACTCGCAGGAAGTAAAGGATTTCTTTACCCTCCGACACATGTGGTGGGGATATTATGCGCAAAACGGAAAACGGTACGTAGGTACCGAGGACCACTGGAGTTTCGGCTATGATATGCACGACAGCCATGTGAGCAGCCTTACGCCTGCCGAGCGTGCATCGACGCATAAGGGCCGTTATGAGCAGATGTGTGTCACACCGGCACAGCATGCCTCGACGATGGTAGGAAAAAGTTGGACAGTCGCCGGAGGCGAACCTACCCTAAACAAATATGACCTGCCTAACAGGAAGTTTATAAATAGGAAATGGGTTGATAATCCCCAGTATTACGGTATATATTTCAAGGACCGCTGGAACGAGGCCCTCAGTGTAGACCCCGACTTCATATATATCAATGACTGGAACGAATGGATAGCCGGCCAGTTCGCTACCTACGAAGGTTGCAACTTCATGGGGCGCTCCAACAGCAACTTCCAGTTCGTCGACCAGTATAATGCCGAGTTTAACCGCACCATACAGCCTATGAAAGGTGGCGGTACCGACAACTACTATATGCAGATGATTGACGGTATCCGTCGCTATAAGGGCGTTCGCGAGGCTCCCAAGGCCACTGCTGCTGCCGAGATTGACATTACATCAGATTTCTCAGAATGGGACAAGGTGGCCGAGAAATTCCTCGACACCCCGGGCGACGTTACTCATCGTGATTTTACCGGCTATGGAGGCAACAAATATTCCAATACATCGGGCCGAAACGATATATTGGTGTCAAAAGCCAATGTAAAAGACGGAAAAATAACATTTTATGTCGAGACGGCAAAGGCTCTGACACCTTATACCGACCCCAACTGGATGCTCTTGTTTATCAATTCAGACTGCGATTTCAAGACGGGTTGGAATGGTTTTGACTATCTGATTAACAAGGAGTTTGCCTCGGCAAACAAGTCGTGTGTCATGAAGTGGGACGCAGCTTCGAAACAATGGGTAAAATGCGGCGAGGCCGACTTCCGCACCGCCGACCGCTACCTCGCACTCGAGATGACCCTTGCATCAGTAGGGCTTGCCGATACCGACAAGGGTAACTTCTATTTCAAATGGGCCGACAATCCTGCCGACCTCAATGATGCCATCTCGCTTTGTATCAACGGCGATACGGCGCCTAACCGCCGCTTCTGCTACAACTATCGCTGGGAATACGATGCCACAGGTATAGAGCAGGCACCGTCGGCGACAGGCTCGCTCAAGGCAACACCCCTCACCGGCAATGCCCTGCGCGTCGAGAGCGACGGCGATTTTACTGTTACAAGCCTGCTCGGGTCTGTCATGGCCACCGGCCGAGGTTCGGCGACTGTCACACTTCCGTGTTCAGGCATGTATATAGTGTCATCGGCAAGCAAGGCTCAGAAAGTACTGATAAGGTAAGCTCCTTATTCTAAAACGACTATATTAATGAGAAACTATACCATGCCTAAACTAAGGATGTTCGCAGCCTTTGCCGCCCTTAGCGTGGCGGCAGTGGCTGCTGCCGACAGTGTTACCGCCGAGAGCGACAGTTGGATGCTTACCGACGCACTCGGACGCAAGGCCCGTACCTACGACGAGGCCGGTGAGAGAAAAGCCGACCGCTTTGTCGGTATGTTTTATTGGACATGGCATCAGGGATATGATTTTGACGGCGGTAACGAAAATGCCGCAGTCGAGGTCAAAAATATTACCGAGGTGCTCCGTGAGCACCCCGATGCCATAAATAACTATAGCCACCCGGCCTGGGGCGAGGGTGCCAAGCGACCGCACGTGTTTTACTGGGACGAGCCTGTCTTCGGCTATTACCGAACAACCGACCCGTGGGTGCTGCGCAAACATGCCGAGATGCTGGCCGATGCCGCAATCGACTGTGTGTATTTAGACTGTACCAACGGCAGTTTCATTTGGGAGTATTCTCTGCGTGCGTTGCTAAAGACGTGGGCAGAGGCTAAAAAAGACGGCGTCAACGTGCCTAAGATTGTCTTCTTACTCCCGTTTACGGCAAATGCCGACTCTAAGACCTCGCTTATCAATCTTTACAATAAATTTTATAGCCAGGCAGAGTATGCCGACATGTGGTTTCATTGGCAGGGCAAGCCGCTCATAATGGCCTATCCCGACAACCTCGGCACTACCGGCGTAGAGAAAGAAATCCGCAATTACTTCACGTTCCGTCCTGGTCAGCCCGATTATGTTGCCGGCCCGAGGGCTTCGCAGCAGTGGGGCTGGCTCGAGGTGTATCCCACACATGCTTTCAACACTACGAACGGCAGGGCAGAGCAGTGTGTGGTAGGTGTGGCGCAAAATGCACGTGCCGCCAGCGGCGGTCACTGCTGTGCTTTCACGCTGCCTAACACCTATGGCCGCAGTTATAGCAAGACCAAGGGCTTTGACAACCGCCCGGATGCATACCTCTATGGCTGGAACTTCCAGGAGCAGTGGGACAGGGCGATTGACGAAATTAAGCCGCGCATGATTTTTATAACCGGTTGGAACGAATGGACTTCGGGAATGTGGACTTCGGCACACGGCTGGAGCGACCCATTGTCGTTTGTCGACCAGTTCGACTGGGACCATAGCCGCGACGTAGAGCCTACAAAGGGCTGGGGCGACAAGGGCGACGTGTATTATCAGCAGCTTGTCGACAATGTGCGCCGCTTCAAGGGTATGGCTCCTCCGCCCGAAGTGTCAGAGCCTAAGACGATAACTCTCGGTGCCTCGGGGCAATGGGACGACGTGCTGCCGCGATACAAGGCTTACCGTGGCAATACAATGCACCGTGACCACCGTGGCCGTTTCAACAAATATTATACCGACAATTCAGGCCGCAACGATATCGTCGGTGCCCAGGTGACACACGATGCCGAAAATGTATATTTCCGAGTTGAGACCGCCGACGCCCTCACCCCGGCGTCAGACCCCAACTGGATGATGCTCTTTATCGATATCGACCGCGATAAGTCGACGGGCTGGAATGGTTATGATTTTGTTATTAACCGATTATCCCCTACTTCCGACGAAGTTTATGTTGAAAGGAATTTGGCCAAACGCTGGAGCTGGTTCAAAAAGGGCACTGGCAAGTATGTAGTGAAAGGAAACGTCCTCGAAATCGCTATCCCCAAGGAAACACTCCGTATTGACGGCGCGCTCGATTTCGAATTCAAATGGGCCGACAACCTTCAGTCGCTCGGCAATGTCATGGACTTCTACGTCAGTGGCGACTGTGCCCCTGGTGGGCGGTTTAACTACCACTATCACAGCGATGATATCCCGACCGGCATCGGCGATGCACCCGTTGCCGCCAAGCTCGTGGTGACACCACAGCCCGGTTGCGCGGTGCGGGTAGTGTGCGAGGGTGGATTTTCGGTAATCGACGTCATGGGCCGCGTAGTGGCTCGTGGGTGTGGTGATGAGACTGTCGGTGTGCCCGTGGGTGGCACCTATATTGTTTGTGCCGACGGCGCGACTGCCAAAGTCTATATCAGGTAAATTATCATGCAACTATAGTTTTTTAATGAATCACAAATCAACTTTTCTCAAACTGTTTGTAGTCGCAGCCACCATGTGCATGGGGGCTGACGGCCGGGCTGCTACCGGGAGCGTCGGGACAGTAAGCGATGACTGGATGCTTACTGACGCTCTCGGACGCAAAGCCTGTGGCTATGAAGATGTTGGCGAACGGGACGACGGGCGTTTTGTGGGCATGTTCTATTGGACGTGGCATCAGGGCTACGATGGCGATAATGGCCGCGAAAACCGTGCCAAGGAAGTCAGGAACATCACACAGGTGCTAAGAGAACATCCCGAGGCTATCAACGACTACAATCATCCGGCGTGGGGATTGCCCGGCAAGCGACCTGATGTCTTCTACTGGGACGAACCTATCTTCGGTTACTATCGTACTACCGACCCGTGGGTGCTCCGCAAACATGCCGAGATGCTTGCCGATGCAGGCATCGATGCTGTTTTCTTCGACTGTACAAACGGCTCCCTGGTGTGGGAGTCCTCCTACAGGGCTTTGCTCGAAACTTGGTCGCAGGCACTGAAAGACGGGGTAAATGTACCCAAAATCGTGTTTATGCTGCCTTTTGCCGCTACTCCTGACTCGCATAAGTCGCTCCTCAACCTGTATAAGAACTTGTATAGCAAGGGGGAATATAAAGACTTATGGTTTTACTGGAAGGGCAAGCCCCTGATTATGGCCTATCCTGACAACCTTGCCGAGACAGGCGTAGAAAAAGAAATCCGCGACTTCTTTACCTTCCGCCCCGGTCAGCCCGACTATGTTAACGGCCCGACACCGGGTATGCAGCAGTGGGGATGGCTCGAGGTATATCCTACCCATGCCTATTGTACAGATTCGATTACCGGCCGTCCCGAGCAATGCGTGGTCGGCATTGCCCAGAATGCCGGCGATGCCAGCGGCGGCCATTGCTGCGCCTTCAACCTGCCCGGAACCTATGGTCGCAGCTATAGCAAGACAAAGGGCTTTGACAAGCGCGAGGATGCCTACCTCTATGGCTGGAATTTCCAGGAGCAGTGGGACCGCGCAATCAACGACCTCAAGCCCGAGATGGTGTTTGTGACCGGTTGGAACGAGTGGACTTCGGGCATGTGGAACAAATCGCATGGCTGGAGCGACCCATTGTCGTTTGTCGACCAGTTTGACCGCGACCACAGCCGCGATATCGAGCCAACCAAAGGCTGGGGCGATAAGGGCGATGTGTATTATCAGCAGCTCGTCAACAATGTGCGCCGCTTCAAGGGCATGACGAAGCCGCAGCAGGCTTCGGCCCCCAAAACTATCCGCCTCGGTGCCCCGGGGCAGTGGGACGATGTGCTGCCGCGCTATGTCGCATATCGTGGCAATACCATGCACCGTAATCACGACGGACGCTACAGCAAGCACTACGTCGACAATTCTGGCCGCAACGACATAGTCGGTGCCCGTGTGGCACACGACAGCGGCAACGTATATTTCCGTGTCGAGACTGCCGACGCCCTCACCCCGTCGTCCGACCCAAACTGGATGATGCTCTTTATCGACGTCGACCGCGACAAGTCGACCGGGTGGAACGGCTACGACTTCGTCGTCAACCGCGTCTCGCCGAAGTCCGACAAAGTATATGTCGAGAAGTGTGTCGGCAACTCGTGGAACTGGCGTCGTGCCGGCAGCGGGCGCTATGTCGTGAGCGGCAACACGCTCGAGATGTCGCTCCCGAAAAAGGTGCTCGGCATGGGTGCAAATCCCGACTTCGAATTTAAATGGAACGACAATATGCAGGCCCCCGGCGACATACTCGACTTCTATGTAAGCGGTGACACCGCCCCCGGCGGCCGTTTTAACTATGTTTACACCGCAAAGCCCTAATTGCTTGAATTTAAAGTAATAAACAAGTGCTTGGCACGAATATGTAATTGAGAATATAAAAAATTGAAACAAATTTAAACAAAGTTGGAACTACAATAAACGAACATTAACAGTGTAGTTGCTAACTTTGCCACAAATCTTAAAGAACCAATCATGTCTTACCATCAAAAACTCCTGATTGCACTTTGCATGGCAATGTTGCTTTGCCTGGTATCAATACCGGCAGCATGGGGTGCTGACATTAAAACAGTCAGCGGTACTGTTATTGACGACCAGGGCGAACCCGTAATCGGTGCCGTAGTGCGCGAGTTCAACACCAAGAACGCCACTATTACCGATATCGACGGTAATTACAACTTGAAGCTGACAGGCACCAAACCGGTCCTCGAATTTTCATTTGTAGGTCTGAAGCCCGTAAAAGTACCAGTTACCTCTTCAACTATTAATGTAACGATGGAGTCGGCCATCACTGACCTTGACGAAGTCGTAGTCGTAGCTTACGGCCAACAGAAAAAAGTGACTGTGACCGGCTCGGTTGCCGCTATCGGCGCCAAGGATATCAAGAAGTCCTCCGAGCCTAACCTCGCCGCCACACTCGCCGGCAAGCTCCCCGGCCTTACCACTATGCAACAAAGTGGTGCCCCGGGCGAAGACGACGTAAAGATGTTCCTCCGTGGTGCCGCCACCATGAACGGTACATCGCCCCTTATTCTTGTCGACGGTATACCCCGTACGTCGATGAGCGAAATCGACCCCAACGAGGTACAGTCTATCAGTATCCTCAAGGATGCCTCGTCGACAGCCGTGTTTGGTGTTCGCGGTGCAAACGGCGTAATCCTGATTACCACCCGTCGTGGCGAGGAAGGCAAGGTCAATGTTCACGGCCAGGTGACTTACTCGATGCAGAAGTTCAACTACTGGCCCGAGCAGCGCCACTCGTGGGAATTTGCCCGCATGGTCAACGAAGCCTCGCACAACAATGGCGGTGCCGACCTCTATTCACCCGAGGAAATCGCCCTCTACGATATGTGGAACGGCGGCAACGGCCCCACAGACCCGGCCCTCCGCTACTGGTACCCCGATACCGACTGGGGCAGCATCTACCTCAAAGACCACTCTAACATGGTGCAGGCCAACGTAAACATCTCGGGCGGTACGAAGAAGCTCCGCTACTTCGCAAGTGCCGGCTATGTGTACCAGGGCGGTATGTACAACACCGAGTCGAAGAGCTATCTCGGCTACGACCCGCAGTCGAAGATGAACCGCTATAACATCCGCACCAACCTCGACTATACATTTAATAATTGGCTGAGCGCATCGTTCGACGTGAGCTCGTCAATCAAGAAAACCAACCAGGCAGCTGCCAACATGTCGGGTGGCGATACCGCCGGTCTGCGCTGGTCGGCCCTCACATCGAAGTCTACCGTCCCCGGACCCCTCACTATCGAAGGTAACGAATCTAATGGTTTCGTGGTTTCTGAGGGGGCTAAAGACGACGGCACCATGGGATGGCACTACGTACAGGGTGGCAAGCTCGTGCAAGACCCCGAACTGACACTCGCCCAGATGGCTTACGGCCAGCTTAACCGCTCGGGTTACAAACAGCTCGTCGAGGCCAGCGCCAATGCTATCGCAGCACTCAACTTCAACCTCGACGGTATCACAAAGGGTCTTTCGGCCCGCGCTTTGGTTTCGTTCGAGACGTATTCGCAGGAACTCACCATGGCAAGCCGCCAGTTCTCGGGCTACCTCTATAACCTCCATCCCGGTGGTTTCGACAAACCTGTATTCCTGATGCAGGGCGACTCTGAGGACGACGACCGACTGGTCCTCTCCCGCGCCGACGTAAGCCGCTGGTTTATGAACTTCCAGGCCCAGGTCAACTATAACCGCTCGTTCAACAACGTACACAACGTGACGGGTATGGTGCTCTTCCAGCGCGACGACAAGGAGAATATCCTCGGTTCGATTCCCTACCGCATGATAGGCGTTGCCGGTCGTTTCACCTATAACTTCGACTCGCGCTACCTTGCCGAGGTCAACGTAGGCTATAACGGCTCAGAGCAGTTCGCTCCCGGCCACCGCTTCGGTTTCTTCCCCGCATTCTCGCTCGGTTGGGTGATTTCAAACGAGAAATTCATGGCCCCACTCCACGACAAGGGCATCATCACCAACCTCAAGCTCCGTGCATCGGTCGGCAAGGTCGGTAACGACGAACTCTATGCTGGTGCCGACGAGGCTACACGTCAGCGCCACCGCTTCCTCTACCTCGACAACAACTCTAAGGTCAACTACTACTATAACGCTGAAGAGGGCACACTTATCCCCACCTCGCTTACCAGCAGCGGCAACGGTATAGGCGTAATCAAGGAGCAGCTTGTCGGTAATAACGACATACACTGGGAGACAGCGTGGAAGCAGAACTACGCGATTGACGTAACGCTCTTCCGCAACCTCGACCTTACATTCGACTACTTCCGCGAGAACCGCTCGGGCATCCTTATCTCACGTAACACAATCCCCCTGCTTGGTGGTCTTAACTCGACACAGTTGCCGCGCTCTAACTTCGGCAAGGTCAAGAACTCGGGTTACGAGATTTCTGCCCGTTACAATTATCCCGTCAACAAGGATATGCAGTTCTATGTCAGCGGCAACTTTGCCTTTAACAAGAACACAGTCATAGATGCCGACGAGGTTTATCGCGGCGATGACTACGCCTATCCCCTGCGCAGCGAGGGTTTCAGCATCGGTCAGCTCTTCGGCTACCGTATCGACCGCAGCGTCAACCCCGAGCTGGGTCTCGACGGCACAGGCTTCTTCAACACCGAGGAACAGCTCAAACTTCGCGGCCTCGAATACTCCTTCGGCCAGCCCAAATGTGGTGACTTCGTCTACCAGGACCTCAACGGTGACGGTAAAATCGACGAAAAAGACCAGGCCCCGATTGGTTACTCGAGCCTCCTGCCCCGCATTACCTACGGTCTTACCCTTGGCGGCAACGTCTACGGTTTCGACTTCTCTGTCATGCTTCAGGGCGTAGGCAAATACTCTAAGTATTTCGGCAGCCAGATTATGTTTGAGAACTACGGTACCTACTTCTTCTCTGATATGTGCGACAACCGCTGGAGTGCCGAGCGCTATGCCAACGGCGACAAAATCACTCACCCGCGCCTGTCGCTGCAAGATACGCCCAGCCATACCGCAAACGACTACTATATACAGGACGCATCGTATATCCGACTGAAGAACATCACCGTCGGCTACACCCTGCCTGCAAACCTTACCAAGAAAATCGGTATGAGCAGTGTCCGCTTCTATATCAGCGCCGACAATGTGCATACATGGAATAACCTCCGTACCAAGATGATTGACCCCGAGCAGAGCAGCTTCGCTTCTTACCCCCTTATGAAGACCTACTCGGCAGGCGTGTCGATTGACATCTAAATATATCAAACTCCTTTAAGGTCATGAAAAAGTATCTTATAAATATATTAATATCTGTCACGGCACTCTGCGGTACGGGCATGGTCTTCACCTCGTGTGAGGATGACCTCAACGTGACCCCCGACGGGCGCCTCGACAATGAGGCAGTCTTCTCGACCCCCGAGAACACCAAGGACTATTTTGCCTCGGCCTGGGCTCATGTGCCTTTCAAACTGTTCAAATACTACTTCTTCGATAACTTCCTGATTGACATGTCGGACGAAGGTTGGTCGACAGCAGACTACCAGCCCCTGATTATCAACGATATCTATGCCGGCAACTGCAACACCACCAAGCACCGTTTCGAATGGGACGATACCGCCCAGGGCAAATGGGACGGCGGCTACTGGCAGCGCTACTGGGCAATGATTCGCGTGCTCAACAACTGTATCAAAAACTTCCCCACGGCAGCTTTTGATAGCGAGGACGAGCGCGAACTCTGCATGGCCGAGGCCCGCGTGCTCCGCGCCTTCTACTATCTCCAGATGGTGAAGTTCTACGGCGACCTGCCCATCATCACCGACGTCTACGGCATCAACACCTCTTATGCCGGTCTCGAACGTGCCGAGGCATGGGAAGTGCTGCAGCACATCGTCAGCGAGTGCGAGGCCGTCCTCGACAGCCCCAACCTGCCGTGGGCCATTACCTCCGTGCAGATGAGGAACCGCATGACCAAGGGCATCGCGTGCGCAATCATCTCGCAGGCATCGCTCTTCGCCGCAAGCCCCCTCTTCTGTCATGACCAAAACCTGTGGCAGTATGCATACGAGAAAAACAAGAAAGCATTCGACCTGCTCGTTGCCAACGGTTACGAACTCTACGACCATCTCAACGACAGCAAGGCTTATCAGAATGCCTACGAAGAATATTTCGCCTCGCGCAGCTATGCTGGCTCGAAGGCCGATGACAAGGAAACCATCTGGGGCAGCCCCGTAGGCGGCGGAGTAAACCACTCGGCAATCAACGGTGTGCCACTGTTTACCAACTCGCACCAGGCCGGCTGCGTGCCCACGCAGGAACTTGTCGACGCATTCGACATGCTTGCCACCGGCGAACCTATCTACGACCTGGCCAACCCCTATGTCGACGAGCGCCATACCGACATCAATATCAACGCCAAGTCGGGTTATGACCCAGCCAACCCCTATGTAGGCCGCGACCCCCGCTTCTATGCCTGCATCTGGTACAATGGTTCGAAAATCAACACCGGCGTGCTCAACAAGACCGTCGAGACATGGAATAACGAATGTACATGGGATGGTAAGGATTGCAGCTACAAGGCATCATCGGCCAGCGGCAGCTGCAAGGTAGATGCAACACTGCAGCGCTATACCCGCACAGGCTACTACAACCGCAAATATCACGGCTACAAGGTGCAGCCTGGCCAGATTAAGGACGAAGGCAACTGGAAGTACTACCGCCTTGGCGAAATCTACCTCAACCTTGCCGAGTGCGCCGTAGAGACCAACAGGCTCGACGAAGCCATGCAGCTTGTCAACACTATCCGTCACCGCGCAGGCTTCGACCCCAAGGTCGACAAAGTGGCTGCCGGCCAGCAGGAGGCAAGGCTGATTCTCCGCCACGAGCGTCAAATCGAGCTTTGCTACGAAGAGCACCGCTACTTCGACTGCCGCCGCTGGGGCCTCGCGACCGAAGATATCAAGGAAGAAAAATATAACACCGGCATGTGGATACACAAGGATGGTACGAAATACGTCTATGTCCGCTTCCCTCTCGGCAAGGGCATGGGCACAGGCCCCAGCAAATATTGCTCCGAGGCTAAGTACCGTCTGGTGCCAATACCTTTGAAGGAATCTAACACACTCGGTTCTCTCACCGGACTCGGTGCAGACTACTGGCAAAATCCCGGATGGGAGTAAACCACTCTTCAAACCTTCACTATCATGATTCTTAAGAAAAATATAATCTCGATATTTGCCGTATCCGCAGCACTGAGTGCGTCGGCTGCCACCGAGGCCGACAGCCTGACCTATGGTCAGCAGGAACTCGAAGCCGCTTTCGGATACCTCGAGCAGCGCGACAGCTATACCGGCTCACAGTCGTCGGTAGATGCAGACCAGATTGAAACCTGGAAAGGCACCTCGCTCAATGCAGCCATCCGTGGCAAACTTGCCGGCTGGTACAACGGCGTAATCCGTGGCGCAAGCTCACCCAATGCCACCGACGCACTCATCGTGCTCGACGGCATACCCATGCCCTTCATGTCGCTCTCTGAGCTCGACCCCACCACCGTGGGCAAGATTACCATCCTCAAGGATGCCGCCGCCAAGGCTCTCTACGGTCCGCAGGGCGCGCAGGGTGTGTTGCTCATTACCACCAAGCACGGGCTCAACAATTCGCTCAAGGTCAAAATCTCGGCTGACTTCAGCTTCGAGAAGCCGACCAAGAACCCCGATATGCTCGACAGCTACGGCCAGGCAGTGCTCCGCAACCAGGCCCTGGTCAACGACGGCCTCTCGCCCAAGTTCAACTCGTCGGAACTCGCAGCCTTCCAGGATGGTACGGGCATCAACAACGACTGGCGCAAGATGTATATGAAGGATATGTTCCTCCAGAAATACAATGTACAGGTCAGCGGTGGCGGCGAAAGGGTGACATTCTATGTCAACGCCGGCTTCTCGCGCGAGACAGGCAAGTTCAACACCTCGTATGACGACAAGTACAATCCCGCCGACGCTACGAACCGCTTCACCATCGTGTCGAATCTCGATGTAAAAATCAACTCGTGGCTGCGTGGTTTCGCCAACACCAATATCGGTGTGAAGCGTATCAATGCTACAACAGAAAGCGCCAACCTCTACAAGCTCATGTACACCACCCCCAACTGGGTAGCCGACGGCCTGCTCGAAGACGGAAGCGTGATTACTACCGAGGGTTACCCGACACCTATCTTCGGTGCCATAAACTATTCGGGTGTCAACCAGATGACCCGCACCGACCTTGCCGCAAACATCGGCCTCGACTTCAAGTTCGACTTCATCACCAAGGGTTTGTCGTTCAAGGCAATCTTTGGTTACAGCTCGATGTACAACGGCATCCGTGGCGGTTCGTTCGACTATGGCCGCGTGGTCTACAACAAGGTTACAGGCCAGTACGAGCCTTGGGGCAGCAATGTTGCCACCCCGCTGGCATGGTCCAAGGGGACAACCACCAACTACTTTATGGATATCCAGGCCATGCTCGACTATCACCGTGTGTTTGGCGAAGACCATGCCGTCGACGCCCTCGTACACTACACCAGCGAGGACTACCGTGGCGACGAGACCAAGTGGTATAACTACGCCTTCATCTTGCCTGCCAACCGCATTCAGCTCGCAGGCGAGGCCCGCTACGGCTTCAAGAACCGTTACTTCGTACAGTTCGACTTCAACTACTCGGGCTCTGAAATGATGGCCAAGGGTCACCAGTTCCACTTCTCGCCCGTTGTGTCGGCTGCGTGGGTGGCATCGAATGAAAGCTGGTTTAAGAACGACTGGGTAACATACTTCAAAATCCGCGCATCGTATGGCAACCTGCACTACGACTCGCTCCGTTCGCAAGACTCGCGCTACCTATATAATAATGTGTACCGCGCCGGTGCCGGTGCCATCGTGGGCATCTACTCTGGCTTCGGTGTCAACGACTACCGCCGTGGCAATATCAATGTAGGTTGGGAAAAATCGAAACAGCAGGACTACGGCTTCAACCTGGGCCTGATGGACAAGTTCCACCTCACCTTCGACTACTGGCGTACCAACCAGGAGGGCATACTCATGCAGTCTGAGCTTACTCCCGTGCTCGGTGGTGTAAAAGCCGACAACCGTCCCTTTACCAACTCGGGCAAAGCTCTCAATCAGGGTGTCGACCTGAGCGTGAGCTACAGCACCGTCCTTCCCTGCGGCCTCGGCATCACCGCTGTCGGCCAGATGGGCTGGAATAAGAACAAGTGGGAAAACGCAAGCGAGCTCTCTTATGCCGACGCAGGCTATGCCTATCCCTACCGCAAGACCGGTTATAGCATAGGCCAGCAGTGGGGCTACCTCGTCGACGAGAGCAATGGGTCGCCCTTCTACAACTCTCAGGCTGAGATTGATGCTTCGGGCCTGCGCTTCACCGGCAAGCAGCCTCGTCCCGGCGACCTCAAGTTCCGCGACCTCAATGGCGATAATGTGATTGACGATGGCGACCAGGCTCCCCTCGACGGCGTCTACACCATGCCGCGTCTCGAATATGGTGCAAACGTGACCCTCGATTACAAGGGCTTCGACCTCTACCTCGACTTTATCGGCGAGGGTGGCCGCTCCATACTGATGAACAAGAGCGTCGGCGTGGCCGAATATGTCGCCGCATTGACGACCGAAGGTGTCTATATGCCTATGCATCAGGAGGCCTGGACTGCCGACCGCTATGCACAGGGCTTGCCGATTAGCTATCCGGCACTGTCGTCATCAGGTTCGTCGAGCCTTCAGGACAACTCGTTCTATGTATCGAAGGTCGACTATCTGCGCCTGCGCAACCTTACCATCGGTTACTCGCTGCCCGACAACATCATCAAGAAGGTGGGCATGAGCAAGCTGCGCGTCTATGTAAATGCTCAGAACCTCTTTACGGTTGATAACATGAAGTTCGACGGTTTCGACCCGGAGGCTGACCGTATATATAACAAGGTATGGCGCTCGTTCAACGTCGGCCTCAACATTCACTTCTAAACAGACCTTGTCACATGAAAAAGTATATAAGGACTATCCTTCCGTTTGCCGTGGCTTTCGCGATGGCATCGTGCACGGAAATCACCGATTATCCCGACGGCTCCATCAACTTCGATGAGGTCTTCAAGAGCGAAAAGCTTACGGCGGGCTGGCTCAACAACTGCTACCTGCCTATGACCCAGTCTGCGTTTGGCTCGGCCTATGGTGCTAACCGTTCGTTCCTCGATGCGGCCACCGACAATGCCCAAGATGTCGACGACGTAGAGGGCGGCTACATGTCGCAGTGGAACAACGGCCTCGCCACCATCTCTTTCAATCCCCTTTTCAACAAATGGGAGGCTTACTATGCCGGCATTGCAAACTGCAATATCTTTATCAACAATATCGACAATGCCTACGTGCTCGAAGAGGGCAACCGCGAACGTTATCGTGCCGAGGCTTACGGCCTGCGTGCATACTACTATCTGCAGTTGATTAAGATTTATGGCGGTGTGCCCCTGATTCTCGACCAGAAAGACGACTCGGAGTATGACTATAGCAAGGTGCGCCCGGCTACATTCTCGCAGGTCGTTACCCAGATTATGGCCGACTGCCAGAAGGTGCTCGACTGTGAGTTTGTAGACTGGCGCTCGGGTACCACCAACAGCGAACTCAACCGCATCAACAAGGCGATTGTAAGTGCCATTATGTCGGAGGCTGCCCTCTATGCCGCCTCGCCGCTCAACAACGACGGTACAATCACATGGGAAGATGCCGCCGCAATATGCAAGACGGCCCTCGACGGCTGCACCGCCAACGGCTATGCTCTCTATACCACTAAACCCTCGTCGGCAGGCAACGAGAACATGATAGCGTGGTGTGCCTACGACAACCTCTTCCAGAAGCGCCCCGATGCTGCCGGCGCCAACGAGAAAGAGACCATCCTGGGCATCTCGCAGTGTAACGTATGGCAGTATAACACAGCCCCCATCCTCTCGGGTCATCTGCGTGCCGGTTCGTGCCCCTCGCAAGAGCTGATTGACTGCTACGAGACCACCGACGGCAAACAGCCTATCCTCGGCTATGCCGATGCCGACCACCTGCAGCCCATTATCAACCCCGAGGCCACTCTCTACGACGAGGCCAAGCCCTACGAGAACCGCGACCCGCGCTTCAAGGCCACCGTATATTATAATGGTGCCCATGCCCACCTGCTCGACGAAGTGCCCATGCCTACCATATATACCGGCGAGGGTTCACCCTACAATGCGTCGATGACCAACATCCTCTATACACGCACAGGCTACTATCTGCACAAATATTTTAACATCGTATCGACCCGTACGGCCAATATGGATGGTTATTACCGAGTATTCCGCCTTGCCGAGCTGTACCTCAATTATGCCGAAGCGGCTAATGAGGCTGCTCGGGGCGGCGTAGCTCCCGACGATGCCGTGAACGCTGTCAACCAGGTACGTGCCCGTGTTAGTATGCCCGGTCTTGCCAAGGGTATGGCTCAGGACGACTTCCGCGCACGTGTCCGCAACGAACGCCGCGTAGAGTTCGCCTTCGAAGACCACCGTTTCTTCGATGTCCGTCGTTGGAAAGTCCTCGACCAGACTCAGACCGTGACAGGTATGCGTCCTGTCGGCGAGGTAGTTGGCAAATATGCCTTCAACGGCAATGGCGACAATAACTTCGACCGCGACGAGAACGGCAACCTTATCCCCGACCCCGATGGTAAGGAATTCCGCACGTGCACCGGTTACCAGCGCTATGTGGTAAGCCGTCGCAGCGCGGTTGCCGACAAGTTCCTCCGCTGCCCCGTACCGGGCAAAGAGGCCACGGCACTCCAACTCGCCACCGGTCTTAAATTCCAAAACCCCGGTTGGTAAATATCTTAGGTTAAAGGTTAAGGTTTAAAGTTTAATGAGATTATTGACTCAGAATTCGAACCTTAATCCATGAAACGCTAAATCCTTAACCTTTAACCCAAAATCATACCTAAATATCACACCACACTAATATCTATTCATAAAAAAACACAATCTTATGAAAGTAAAATCTTTACTTACAGTAGCGTGCCTCGCCGCCACAATGTCGGCATCGGCTGTGTATCCCATCTACGTACGCGACTCCGGTGACTCTTATAACAAAGAGACCGGCGTATGGTCATTCGGCGGACACATGTCTTACGAGTTCACCCCTGGCACACAGGACAATGAGGCAGCCAAGCCTTACTATGGTGACCCACTCGTAAACGAAGACGGTTCAATCACATTCACCCGTGTAGAGGGTGGTGGTTGCTGGATTCGCACCAAGAAACTTACGGAGCCTTGCCCGATGGAGTATGTCATTTTCGCTTTTGATTACAAAACCAATAGCGAAATCAATGATATCGTTATCTTCCATCATGAGTATGCCGGTCGTAACGATGTTGACATCACCAGTGGTAAGATGTTGACTGTGTCGGATGAATTCCAGACGGTTTATCTTCCCTTTAACCGTGGTCTCAATGGCTGGGGCAGCGAGGAAGACTATACAAAAAACTATCTTTGGATTTCGACCAACGACCCCAACGGTGCCGTAGAGGGCTGGCAACTATCTGTCAAGAATCTGCGCATGCTGACTATGGATGAAGCTGCTGCTGAGTGCCAAAGTGCAGTAGGTGACATTATCGACGGTTTCCGTGTTCCCAATGCAGACCTTTCGGCAGACTTTGATGAAAACATGGGTACTACCGTATACGTACGACCCGAGGACAGTGGAGATACTACATATCCCAATCCTCTCTTCTGGACATCCAACATGATTAAGCCGCTTCCCCTTACTGCCGGTAAGCTGCAGGTTGAGTACAAACTCTACGGTCCCGCAGTTCGTGGTACTGTATGGCTGACAGCTAAAAATATTGGCAACAAGCTCACTTTCGAAGGCTCTGAAGAAGGCCAGACTCCCGATGATATGTATGAGCAGCCTTGGAAGATTGCAGAGGCTGACCTTACCGAAGATATTAAGGAAGCCGGTTGGGCCCAGACATTTGGCTCGAACGACTGGCTGCAGATTCAGGTACACGACATGAAACCTCTTAACGAAGATGGCGAAGGCAATATGCTTTGGGTCAAGAGTGTTAAGTGGATCAACTCTAACAAGGGTGAGAGTGGCGTAGCCGAACTCGGCGTAGCCGAGCGTCCGGCCGACAACCGTGTCTTCAACATGATGGGCGTAGAGGTTAAAGGCGAACTCGCTCCCGGTCTCTATATTCGCAACGGCAAGAAATTTATCGTAAAATAACGATATAATCCGTGGCTCTTTGTATGGTCGCGGCATGACCGCGACCATACAAAGAGTAATTCTAACCAATCACCTATTCACAGGGTATTCCTGCGAAGTCTCTACCACGCTTTGTCTTTATAAAGTAAACTGAAAAATCAATCAAACCATTTTTAAACACAATCTTATGAAAGTAAAATCTTTACTTGCCTTAGCTATGTTGGCCGGCACACTGACTGCATCGGCTGCGTATCCAATCTACTTCCGCGACACAGTCGCAGGTTCGGCTGACGGTGGCGGAAACTTCACATTTCCTTGCGAGGAAGGTAGTGAAGCCGAACTCAAAGTGAGCAACGGTATCCCCAAATTCGCCGAGGATGGCTCTATCACCCTTACCAACTGGGAGACTCCCGCAGGTGGTGGCCGCTACTTCCGCACCAAAAAACTCACTGAAGAGTGCCCCAAAGAGTACACAGTGCTTGCAATGGACTACAAGACCACACTACCCCTCAACGACTTAGTGGTATTCTACCATGAGTTTACCAATGAACTCAATATGTTCAACGGTGCCCTCTTTACTGTAGCAGAGGATTATCAGACAGCCTATGTCGTACTTGACCGTAATGTGCAGCCCAAATGGGGTGATGCTGAGAACTTCCAAAAAAGCTACTTCTGGATTTCGTGGAATGACAACAACGCACGTGAGAAAGATTTCGCCTTTACCGTAAAGAACATCCGTCTTCTCACTCTCGACGAAGCTACCGAGGAGTGCAAATCTTCGACTGCAACTTCCCTGCCCGATGCCATCTCATTTGTGAACACCTCGTTCAGCATCGATATGGACCCCGATATGGGCACAAATATCTACGCCTGGGCCGAAGGCACCGACTATAACTCGGTATTACGCACAGGTAACCTGACCTTGGCCCTCCCCGCCGGTGTCACTACCTTCGCTGTTGACTATAAGATGACAGGTACAGATTGCACCCCCGCTGTATGGATTCAGCCTGCCGCCCTGAATGTTGGCAAACTTCCTATGGAAGCTCTTGGTGAGGATGAAGACCCCTACGAAGCCGAGTGGAAGACAGCTACCATCGACCTTAAAGATGTTATTGCCCAGCATAACTTTGCTCAGACATTTGGCAGCAACCACTATCTCTGGCTCCAGTTCCGTCCCGACAACGGTTTCTCGAAAGAGAACGTAATGTGGCTTCGCAATGCTCGTTGGATTAACCCCGACGCACAGTCGGGCGTAGCCGAACTTGGCGTAGCCGAGCGTCCGGCCGACAACCGCGTATTCAACCTGATGGGCGTAGAGGTCAAGGGCGAACTCACCCCCGGTCTCTATATCCGCAACGGCAAGAAGTTTATTGTAAAGTAAGCATCTGATTCTGACATAAGACATAAAACATAAATTACATCACAGAGTGTAAGTTATGTTTTATGTCTTTTTTCAAATCTGCCAATAAGTCGTCGGAGACGACGCTATTATGGTTAAGAGAGTGTATAAAGATTACCATTTGTAGACGACCGCAACGATAGGAGCTTGGACCTCCGGGACAAGCCATTGCACAGTCGATACATTTTTGGTAGAGATTTAGAGTATTAGTGACGTCCGCTCTCAGGCTTGTCCCGGAGGTCCAAGCTCCTACCATCTTAACCAAGACAACGTCCTCTCCGAGGACTTATTAAACCCCGGCCTCTCCTCCTCAAATATTCTAAACTCAATTATTCTCCATGAAAATCAAATCAATCATAGCGGCTGTGGCCATGATGTTGCCGGTTGCCGTATTCGCACAATACCCAATGAAAATTGCCGAGGTCCCGGTGGCCTCCGGATTTTCATCGGATTACGATGCCTCTACTGACACATGGACACTTACGTGCGAAAAAAACGACGGTGGTGCTCTTATGCCGTTTGTCAGGCTTAATACCATCGAGGAAGCTGTCCCGGCAGAATATACAGCCTTGGTCTTTGAGTATCGCTCGACCCACGATATCAATACTATATTGATGAATATGTATAAGGTGTTTTTGGGAGGTGCTACTCGAACAGTTACTGTCGACGGGTCGATGAAGACCACTGACGAATGGAAAACCTTCCGCGCCGACTTTACTTCGCAGCGCAAGGCCAGTACAGTCCGCTTCCTCAACAAGGCGGGGCAGTATCAGGACCTTTATTTCAAAGACCTCCCTGTCGGCGGAGCCATACAGATACGCAATATCCGCTATGATGTAAACGAATACCCGTTTAAAGACCTCACCCTTGCGGCCGGAACCGAGAATGTAATAGAGGCCGAAGACTTCAATGCGTCGGCAAGCGGTACCGAGGGTCATACGGCCCGCCAAAACCAGTTGCCCGAGCTTAATACCTATTACTATCACCCGACAGGCAAATATTTCCCCATCTATGCCTGGGGTTCGGTAGACTTCGAGGGCGGCAAGGGCGACCAGGCCCCGGCCTTCCTGCAAAAGCAATATCAGGAGCTATGGGAGTGCGGCTTTACCGCCACCCAGGGCACGGCATGGCCCGGCGTCGACAAGGCATTCCTCTTCGACGGTCAGGAAGTAAACGGCGTCAAAATCAACCTTCGCGAAGGCACCGAGCTGATGATGCTTGTAAAGGCCGGTCTCAACAGCTACGACGAAATCAAGAGCGTTGTGTCGTCGATTAAGAACTCCGACCGCCTGGCCGGCTACTTTATCATGGACGAGCCGCACCGCCATCAGTTCCCCGAGATGACGACCAAGGTGTCACGTATACGCGAGTTCGACACAGACCATCTTCTCTATGGCAACCTGCTCAATATCAGCACCAGTATGCCGGCAATCGGCTTTACCAGCTACGACGAATACGTGCATACCTTTATGCGCGAAGTTGGCACTGGTTTTATCAGCTATGACTACTATCCCGTGCGCCAGTATGACAATACGAAGGAAATATATATCGAGCCCGACTTCTTCCAGAACCTCGAAATCGTGTCGAAGCTCACAAAGTATTATCATACAAAGTTCTGGGCCTTCGCCCACTCTGTAGCCTCGAACTGCGGCAAGGAAGGTGTATCGTATCCTACACCCGAAGAAGACCACATGCGCGTGCAGATTTTCGGCAATCTTGCTTACGGCGCACAGGGTGTGCAGTACTTCACTTACAAGTGCCCCAACCCCTACGGTGGCTACACCTATTACGACGCACCCATCGACCAGAACAACGAGCGCACACCGGTGTGGTATATGGTGCAGCGCATCAATAAAGACATCCATGCCCTCACATGGGTATTCCTCGGGGCCGAGTTCCTGCGCGCTGGGCATACCAACGCCGTTACTCCTGTGGGCTGTGCGCGCCTGACCAAGGAAATGCTGCCCGAGGGCATCAATTCGGTTACATCCGACGGCCAGGGTGTCTGCGTGAGCATGCTCAAGAACGGCCGCAACCTCTTTATGATGGTTCTCAACGGCGACATCCATAATACCCAGAATGTTACCATTGCCAAAGACATCAACGTGAAGCGCGTGCTGATGGACGGTACTACCGAGGCCGATGCCGCCGGTAGCAAGACCTACGAGCTCACCCCCGGCCACTTCGTGCTATATCTCGTTAGTGAGAACGAGCCCGAGACAGTCGAGGCCGAGACACCGGTTTACGCAACGTCGGACTATCGCGACGATGCCGCCAACGTGTTTATTACAGCAGATGAGGCCGCTTCTGCCGGTCATTATATCGCCGCCATGGGCGACCCAAGCTGGGCAGGATACTCGGCTATTATCCCCAACGAGGGTGGCCGTGAAATCAGCCGCGAACAGGCCGTAGCCAACTGGGGCTCGACATTTGCCTACACTGTCACAGTGCCCGAGGACATGTATGTCGATATATCGGTAAAACGTGCCGTGCCGGCCGCCGAATATCTGCGTGTGGCATCGACAGGCGTAGAGCCGGGCTATCAATATGTGATTGCCGACAATCCGACCCTCAACTGGCCCAAACAGTATGCCGCCTCGATGCTCCTTAGCATCGACGGCAAGGAAGTTGCTCCCAACGGACAGGAGTCGCATCCCGTGGTTTCAAGTGCCGACGCAGCCGACTTCGATGCCCTCGTTGCCGACAAATCGCGCTGGACAGCCCGTGCCGCCGGTGACAATGCCCTCTACTTCTGGCCGGCATCATCGACCGACGACGGTTCGGTATGCAGCTACGGCGAGACTCCCGACTATGTGAACGTGTGCCTGCCCAAGGGCACATATAAGATGGCCGTGACCTCGCTCTGCTATCCGTGGCATTTCGACAACCTGCGCATCGCACCCACGAGCGCGTCGGGTATCGAGGGCGTAGCCGCCACGACCAAGGGTGACAACCGCGTCTACAACCTGATGGGCGTAGAGTGCCATGCACCCCTGGCACCCGGTATCTACATCCGCAACGGCAAGAAATTTATTGTGAAGTAGATAGATTTATAAAACCCGTATCCCTGTGGGGTCGCGGCACGCTGCAATGTCGCTGACTTAACGGTGAAAACGTCTTATCAAACCACCTCCAGTAGGGTCGCGGCATGCCGCGACCGGGCATTAAAAACATTTATCATTGATTACCAGAGATATAGATTCGCCTACCCGGTTGCGGCGTGCCGCGACCTTACGAGAGATGCAGATGGCGTTTTGTTTTAAGTTAGAGACATAGCGATACGCCGCGACCTACAAGTATATAGTAGAATAATATGAAATTTCAAAAAAACATACTTGCGTTCGCCCTTGGTCTAATCTCGTTTTGTGCCGCCGCCGAGAACGTGGTTATTGACGGCAAGACCTACCAGATGGACCGCCTCATAGAGCGTCAAATCGGCCCGGGCACTAAATACCTGCGTCTGCGCCTGCCCGAAATACCGCTCAATGTCAACATGGTCATAACCGATTTGACCAATCCGTATGTGGGCGTTGAAAATTCGGTGGCAAAAGAAAGTGCCAAGGGTGTCGAGGCCATCGCGACCGCCGCCAAGCGACTGTCGACCACGGCCCACAAGGCTGTCGCCGGTCAGAATGCCAACTTCTGGGCCGTTAGTTCACAGGCCCCCGACGGCAAGATGTTCGGCAGTCAGACACGCAATATCTCTATCCGCAACGGCAAAATCGTCACCGAGTGCAACATGGGCCCCGAGATGCCCTTCGGAGGCCCTGTGACTACCACCGGCCTTATGGGTATCAGCCCCGATAAGGAGGTATATATCGACTACTGCCTGCCGTCGGTCGTTGTCAGGATTAACGACGGTATAGCCCTCTATACTGTCGCCCAGTGCAACAAGGGCGTACATCCCGACGAAATCGGCATGTATAACAGCTTCTACGGGGCGTCGAAGGCTTTCCAACCCATTGCAGCCGAGAAAGACAGCAAGGGCTATTACCAGGCTGCCGCGTCGGGTGATGCCATAGAGGTGCTGCTCGACCTTGCCGAAGGCCAGTCGTGGATGGGTGGCCGCTTTATCGACTTTACAGTAAAAGAAATCCGCGAAAACGGCGGCACGGGTACGCTCGGCAGCCACGACCTGGCACTCGTCGGCCGTGGCAACGGACGCATCAAACTTGCCAACGCCAAGGTGGGCGACAAGGTGTCGCTCAAATATGCCTTCAAGTTTACTCCTGCAGGCACGCCTTCGTACCCCCTGGTTGAAACAGCAATCGGCGGCAACCTTCTGACCATGACCAATGGCGAAGTCAAGGGCCAATGTAATTCGGCAAGCTACGACAGCTCCACATATCCGCGTTCGCTCTATGGCACCTCGGCCGACCACAAGACCCTCTATATGATGGTGATTGACAAGTCGACCGACCCTGTCTATGGCAAGTCGGCCGGACTCAATACTGCCAAGGCTTCGCAAATCGCTCGTCACTTCGGCTGCTCTAACATGCTGCAGTGCGACGGCGGCGGCTCGGCCGAGCTGTATGTCACCGACAAGATTGTCAACAAGACTACCGAGACCAATCCACGCTCTGTTGCCAACTGCCTGATGGTGTTTGACAACGCTCCGGCCGACGATGCCGTTGCCGAGCTGCGCATCGATACTCCCGACGAAATACTATCGGTGCCCGTAGGTGGCACGCTCAATCCTACCTTGCTCGTCTACAACAAATATGGGTCGCTCATCAAGGTCATGCCAAACGGCTATCTCCTGAAGTGTTCGGCCGGTCTTGGCAAGGTCGAGGCATCGAAACTCATTGCATCTGACACCCCGGTTTATGGTACGATTACTATTACTTACGGTGGTAAGGAAGTGACGTACCCTGTGTCTGTCGGCGGTGCCGTGTCGGGCATAACCGATGTCGAAGCAGTCCCTAATCATGCCGACAAGCGCACATACAACCTTGTCGGCGTTGAGTGCCAAAATCCCACAACTCCGGGAGTCTATATCCGCGACGGAAAGAAAATTGTAGTTAAATAATGTAGGCTAAAGGTTAAGGGTTAATGGTTAAAGGTTAATGAGATAAATTAAGCGCTAAAGCAACTGCAATGACTACGCGCAACTCCTTAACCCTTAACCTTTAACCCTTAAACTAAATAGAAACCTAATAACTTCACTTCCAATGGTTACATCTTTTAGATTTATCGTTACAGGCTTGCTTGCCTTGGTTTTTACTTTGCCATTACACTCAAAGACACCACTTTACAAAAAAGCTGACGCCCCTGTCGACGCACGTGTCGAAGACCTGCTGGGCCGTATGACCCTCGACGAGAAAATAGGGCAGCTCAACCAGCGCGCCTACTGGCACAACGACGAGGGCCGCAAACTCTTCGACCCCATGATTGAGGCCGGGGGCTTAGGGTCGCTGATGAATGTCAACGACCCCGCGTCGGCCGACCGTCTGCAGCGTATAGCTGTCGAGAAATCGCGCCTCGGCATACCCTTGCTAATCGCGCGCGACGTTATCCACGGCTACAAGACAATCTTCCCCATACCACTCGGGCAGGCGGCGACATTCTCGCCCGAAATAGCCCGTGAAGGAGCGCGTATAGCCGCCGTTGAAGCGTCGTCCGACGGCGTGCGCTGGACCTTCGCCCCCATGATTGACATCGCGCGCGACGCCCGCTGGGGCCGTATAGCCGAGGGTTGCGGCGAAGACCCCTACCTGACTTCGGTAATGGCCGATGCAATGGTGCGCGGCTTCCAGAATGGCGACTCGGTCGGGTCGCCGACATCGCTGGCCGCATGTGCCAAGCACTTTGTGGCCTACGGAGCCGCCGAGGGCGGACGAGACTATAATGCCACCGGTGTGTCGGAGCGCGAGCTGCGCCAGACATATCTGCCGCCCTTCAAGTCGGCTCTCGATGCCGGGGCTATGACGTTTATGGCCTCGTTCAATGCCAATGACGGTGTGCCCTCGTCGTGCAACAAGCGTATACTTACCGACATACTGCGCAAGGAGTGGGGCTTCGACGGTTTCGTGGTCAGCGACTGCTTCAGCGTGCGCGAACTGGTGCCTCACCGCGTGGCTGCCGACGAGGCCGACGCTGCCGCCAAGTGCATCGCCGCCGGTACCGACATGGATATGGAAGACGGCATATATGCTGCCAACCTGCACAAACTCGTCGATGCAGGCATTGTTCAAGTCGAAGCTCTCGACCGTGCCGTGCGCGGCATTTTGCGCACCAAGTTTATGCTCGGCTTGTTCGAGAACCCTTATGTTGTGACTCCGCAGAGCGTAAAATATGCGCCGTCGCACCTTGCCGCCGCCCGTCGTGCCGCCCTCGAGAGCGCAATCTTGCTCAAAAACGACGGCGACGTGCTGCCCTTTGACCGCGCTAAAGTCAGGAAGCTGCTCATAACAGGCCCTATGGCCGACGCACGTTATAACCAGTTGGGTACATGGATTTTCGATGGCGAGAAAGAGCATACCGTGACACTCCTCGATGCCTTCCGCAGCGAATATGGCGACAGCCTCGACATAATCTACAGCCCGGGCCTGGGCAATCCCCGCAAGTCTGACCCAGAGACCATTGCTGCAGCAGTCGCCGCAGCCGCCGATGCCGATGCGATAGTCGTTGCCGTTGGCGAGGACGCAATCTTGAGCGGCGAGGGCCACTGCATGGCCGACCTCGGGCTTGTCGGCGGTCAGTCGCAACTCGTAGGGCCGCTCAAAGCCACGGGCAAGCCCCTGGTCATGATAGTCATGGCCGGGCGACCGCTTGCCATAGGGCGCGAGGCCGAAATGGCCGACGCGGTAATCTACTCGTTCCATCCCGGAACGATGGGCGGCCCGGCACTTGCCGACCTGCTGATGGGACGCGAATCGCCCTCCGGCAAGACGCCTGTCTCCTTCCCGTCGACGTCGGGACAGTGCCCCATCTACTATAACCATGCCAATACTGGACGCCCGGCCACCGGGGCCGAGCTGGGCATAGCCGACATACCCGACGATGCCGGAAACACCTTCCTCGGCTGCACTTCGTACTACCTCGATGCCGGTCACAAGCCGCTCTATCCTTTCGGCTACGGACTGACCTATACGACCTTCGACTATAGCGACCTCGCTCTCGACAAGACGCAGTATGCGCCCGACGGCACCGTCCATGTGTCATTCACCCTAACCAATACGGGTAAGCGCGAGGCAACCGAGGTGGTACAGCTCTATACTGCCGACCTCGTGGCGTCGGTTACGCCGTCGGTGGCCGACCTTCGCCGCTTTGGCCGCGTGCGCCTCGCGCCCGGCGAGAGCCGCAGGGTAGAGTTCGACCTGCCGGTGTCGGAATTAGCCATCGTGGGAAGCGACCTTGTGAGCCGTGTAGAGCCCGGCGACTTCTCGCTGCGCGTAGGACCCGATTCGACCCGTGGATGCGAGACAAAATTTTCGGTTAAGTAGAAAAGTTGTCTGAAAATACGACCGCCGGTTGTATTTTCGAAAACAATCGTTATCTTTGTAGCGCGGAGCAGTCATGCGGTAAGTTGCCGTAGCCGCTGTCTCCGCGCCTACTTATTATGATAACACAACTAACACAAATCGTAGAGAGCGCACGTTCGCGAGGACGGCGCCGACTGGCGGTGGTATGTGCCAATGACGCCCACACCCTCAGGGCTGTCGAACATGCCCGTCGCGAGGGCCTGGTAGAGGCAACACTTTTTGGCGACCGGGCCGGCATTACCGCCACCTGTCAGGCCGAGGGCATAGACCCCGGCAATTACGCCATAGTCGACGAAGCCAACGACGTGGCATGTGTCAACCAGGCCGTGGCCCTTGTCGCCGGCAACGGTGCCGACGTGCTGATGAAGGGCCTGGTGTCGACCGACAAGTATATGCGCGGCATCCTCAACAAGGAGGCGGGGCTCTTCCCCCCGAAGGGCACGTTGAGCCACGTGTCGGTGGTAGAGCTGCCGGGCCGTGGCAAGCTGCTCAGCGTCGCCGACGTGGCCGTAATACCGCTGCCCGACCTCAAGCAGAAAACCATCCTCATAGGCTACCTTGCCAACATTGCGCGTTCGCTCGGTATCGAAAAGCCCAAGATTGCGTGTATCGCGCCGTCCGAGCAGGTGCTGCCGTCGGTCATATCGTCGACCGAGGCGTGCATACTTGCCAAGATGGGCGACCGTGGCCAATTGGGCAAGGTGACGGTCGACGGCCCCCTGTCGCTCGACGTGGCCCTCTATAGCGAGGTCGCTGCCGAGAAAAAGGTGCAGGGCTCGGCTGTGGCCGGTGATGCCGACTGCCTCCTGTTCCCCAACATCGAGTCGGGCAACGTGTTTTTCAAGTCGGCCACGCATTTCGGCGGTGCCGAGATAGCCGCGATTGTTGTGGGCACCAACCGCCCGTGCGTGCTGACATCGCGCGGCGACACCCCTCAGACCAAACTTTACTCTATCGCACTCGCCTGTCTACAATGTAAATAGACCATCATGTCATATAAGATACTTGCCATCAACCCGGGCTCGACTTCTACGAAGATTGCAGTCTATACCGACGACAAGCCCGACTTCACATTATCGCTTGACCATACGCCCGAAGAGCTGGCGCAGTTCGACCAGGTCGTCGACCAGTTTGACTGGCGCAAGGAGCTCATCGAAAAAGCCCTTGCCGAGAAGGGCGTAGACCTCCGTTCGCTCGACGCCGTGATAGGCCGTGGCGGCATTATCAGCCCAATCGAGAGCGGTGTCTACGAGGTCAACGACGACCTGCGCCACGACCTGTTGCACGCCCGTATGCAGCATGCGTCGAACCTCGGCGGCCTAATAGCCCGCGATATAGCCGACGAAATCGGCGTGAAATCATATATCGCCGACCCCGTCGTGGTCGACGAGATGATGCCCTATGCGCGTATCAGCGGCGTGCCCGAGCTGCCGCGTGAGTCGGTGTTCCATGCCTTGAACCAGAAGGCCGTGGCGCGTCTCTTCGCCAAGGAAAGTAACAAGCGCTACGAAGACCTCAACCTTATAGTGTGCCACATGGGCGGCGGCATCACAGTGAGCGCGCATAGGCGCGGGCGCGTGATTGATACCACCAACGCCCTCGATGGCTGCGGCCCCTTCTCGCCCGAGCGCTCGGGTTCGCTGCCCCCGGGACCGCTGGTAAGGCTTTGTTTTTCGGGTAAATATACCGAGGACGAGCTGATTAAGATGGTGCACGGCGCCGGCGGCCTATATGCACACCTCGGCACCACGTCGGTACCCGAGGTGCTCGACCGCATACTCAACCACGACCTGCATGCCATGCTCATACTACGCGCCATGTGCTATACCATCTGCAAGGAAATCGGTGCCATGGCGACGGCCCTCAAGGGCGATGTCGACGCCATATTGCTCACCGGCGGCATCGCGCACAGCAAGCGTGTCACCGACTTCATTGCCGACCACGTAGACTATATCGCGCCAATCTATGTATATCCGGGCGAAAACGAGCTGCGTGCCCTGGCCGAGAATGCCTTTGCCGTGTTGCGTGGCGAACGCACGCCCAAGGTCTACGAGAGCACAGCCAACGAAGACCCCTCGCAAATCAACGACGAGGGCCGTCCGTCGAAGCTGCGCGACTGGCTCCTGTCGGCCATAACGCCGCCAAACGGCACTAAGCCCATGACCGCCATACGTCAGTATCTGCGCAAATGGGGCACGAATAAGAACCGCCGGGTGGACTAACCGAGATTTCGTTAATCAAGATTAATCATTGCTTACGCGACAGCCTTGTAATCAGGGCTGTCGTTTTTTTGCCGAGGTATGACAGGGTTGCTCCGGCTTTGTTTTTTAGGCGCGTGCGTGGGTCGGATATGATTGATAGACGTAGCTGCCTGATAATCTGCCAGCAGTAGTTGGCGAGCCCGGGGCGGTGATGGCGCACGGCAAGCACGAAGATATTGTAGGCCGCGCTGAAGAGCCGGCTTTTTGCCGCCGCTACGGCCTGGGGACAATGTGCCGTCACGTAGGCGAGTATGCTCTTGGTGGCAAAGACGGCATCGGCGCGCGAGTCAGCCCAGGTGTTGATGAAGCTCACCGGGTTGGGACGGTAGAAATATACCGGAGCGTCGGTAAACGCGATAGTTGTGGCCCGTAGGTAGAGGCGGGGCACTATTTCGAGGTCTTCGTAGCGTCGGCCCTTGACGAAGCGGCAGTCGTCGCCGAAGAGCGACCGCCTGTAGACCTTTGCCCATGCGCTTTCGTGGCACCCGTGGCGTTGGTAGAGGGTGTCGACCAGGGCCTCGGTGGCAGCTCCGCACCGATAGCTTTTTGCGTCCTGCGACACTTGACGTGGCTTGCGGCCGAAGCTGCCGACAACTATGTCGCACCGCGACTGCCCGATTATGTCGGCCATAAGGCCGAGCGCGCCGGGGTTGTAGGTGTCGTCGGCATCGCAAAAAGCAAGTAAGGGCGTGGTGGCCATAGAAATGCCGATGTTGCGTGCCTCGGAAACGCCCACATTGCCAGTCCTGACGGTCTCGATAATTTCCGGGTGGTCAGAAGCGAATTTTAGGCACATTGCTTCTGAGCCGTCGTTGCTGCCGTCGTCGACGAGTATCAGCCTGCAGCCGGGCCATAGCTGTGGCACTATGCCGCCGATACATTCATCGAGATATGCTGCGGCATTGTAGACGGGCACTATTACTGTGAGGGCTTCTCTCATCGGCGTATGACTACGGGGGCAGACGGCTCTGACTCGTTGTTGACCCTGTCGATGGCTGTAACTACATAGCAGCCCGGTTGGGGGGCGGTAAACTCGTTGGTGCCTACGATGTCGACCAGTGCGTCGTGGCGCTCTATGTCGATGTCGTCGAGATTGTCGAAGCGGTATATGGCATAACGCACCACGTCGGCTGCCTTGCCACGCGGCTTTGGGGCCGACCACGATATGACGCGCTTCTGCCCGAGCTTCAGGTCTTCTACGGCATGTGGTTTACCATCGAAAATCCACGGATATTGCGGCACAAGGGCAGGGTAGTGCTGGTATTGCACGGCGAGTGAGTCGGCCACCCCGCCGGTGTTGCGGGTCAGCTCGTAGCCCGGCCACCAGCAGTTGCCGCGTATGTTGCATGCCCGGCGCGTGAGTGATACTTTGTTGCATAGTTCGCTCTTGTCGATTGTTCGTTTCACATCCTGTCCCACGTAGATATGGCGTTTTTGTCCCGCGTTTTTGTTCCACCAGTCCACAAGGGTCAGGTATGAGGCCGATTTGTGGCCGAGTTCCCAGTATAGTTGCGGCAGCAGGTAGTCGACCCATCCTTTCTCTTCCCACAGCAGCACGTCGGCATAGAGGGCGTCGTAGTTCTGCAGCCCGCTTGTCTCGCTGCCGCGAGGGTCGGAGGTCTTGTTGCGCCAGATGCCGAAGGGGCTTACTCCGAAGCGCACCCAGGGCTTGGCGGCAGATATGCGGCGGTGGAGGTCTTCGATGAGCAGGTCTACGTTGTGACGGCGCCAGTCGTTGCGTGCCATGCCATTGCCATATTTACGATATGAGGCATCGTCGGCGAAGGACTTGCCCTTGACGGGGTAGGGATAGAAATAATCGTCGAAGTGTATGCCGTCGATGTCGTAGCGGGCCACGATGTCGTCGACAATCTTACCGATGTATTCGCGGTTTTCGGGTCGCCCGGGGTCGAAATATAGCTTGCCGTCGTAGCGTACGAAGCGTTCGGGGTGCCGCAGGGCGATGTGCCCCTTGGGCACGGTCTGCTTTGCCGAGGTGGTCACGCGGTAGGGGTTGAGCCATGCGTGCAGCTCCATGCCGCGCCGGTGAGCCTCCTCTACCATAAACTCGAGGGGGTCCCAAAAAGGCACCGGGGCCTTGCCGCCGTCGGTCAGGTAGCGGCTCCACGGCTCGTAGCGGCTGTCGTAGAAGGCGTCGGCCTGGGAGCGCACCTGGAAGATGACAGCGTTGATGCCCATGGCCTTGAGGCTGTCGAGCTGGCGCACGAGGTAGGCTTTGTTCTGCTCGGTGCTGTGTCGCTTATACTGTGTCTGATACACGGTGTTGAGCCATGCCCCGCGAAATTCGCGTTTGCTCTCTTGGGCCGCCAGGGCAAGGCTGCAGGCTGCAAGGACAGCCGTTATGATAAATCTGAAGAGCTTCATCGCTGTGTGGTCAAATGTTGATGCGAAGATAGCGAAATATTATACAACGGCAAATATATTTAGCGACTTTTAGCATAAAACCGTGACCGAAAAGGGGGTTGATGCGTTATGCTAAGTAGAAGAAAGGAAAAGGAGCTGCAAAAGCATCCCTCGTCTTCAGCCGGTGTAGTGATACAGTGACTGAGGTTCTCATAAATAAATAGTTGAAACGTGGCAGAAGGTGTCCGTCCCCCGGACACCTTCTGTTTCGTTTATATATAATAACGACCTTAGTAGATATGGATTGGCTCGTAAAGGTTAAAATCCGTGTGTAAGAATGTGCAAATTGTGACTGGAACGAATCCAAATCGTCAGCCATGGCTGGTGAATCTATCTTCTATAAATGTATTTCCATCGTTTAATTGCATTTTTTCTCCGTTGAGAATTCTAACATAGTGGGGAAAAACATGGATTTCCGAACTGTTATAAATCGCCAATCACGATTGGCGATTTATATGAGAGCAATAATCCTTGCCGAATAATTGCTTCTTATATTTTTGTCGCTATGTACTTATGTTTCCTTTTTTCATTTTGAGCGAGTCGCCAACCTCGGCTCGATGTTGGGCAGGAAGGCGGTGACGATACCGAGTAGTGGCAGCAGGGTGCTGACGCGGAATACGAACTCGATGCTTGTATAGTCGGCCAGCCATCCGAAGAATGCCGACCCTATGCCGCCGAGGCCGAAGTTGAGGCCGAAAAACAGCCCAGCCATCATGCCTACTTTGCCGGGCTTTAGCTCGGTGGCATAGACGAGTATGGCCGAGAATGCCGATGATATTATCAGGCCGATGATGACTGCCAATATTATGGTAGCTGTAAAGCCCACGTAGGGCAGGGCGAGGGCGAAAGGCGCGGCCCCGAGGATTGAACCCCATATAACGTATTTGCGCCCGTAGCGGTCGCCTATGTGGCCTCCGAGCACCGTGCCCACGGCCACGGCGCCCATAAAGGCGAAGAGGCACAGCTGTGAGGTGCGTATGTCGACGCCGAACTTGCCAATCAGGAAGAAGGTGAAGTAGCTCGTCATGCTGGCCATATAGAAGTACTTCGAGAAGGTGAGCACGCAGAGTATGACAATCGCCCAATGTATGCGCGTGGCTGACAGCCGCGCCACAGCCTCGTTGACAGCCGCCTTGGCCTTGCGGGCCTTGTGGAGCTGTGATTTATACCATAGCCCGACGGGGTAGAGCGTCGCGCTTGCCACCAGGGCGGCTATGGCAAACCACGCTATGGCACCCTGGCCGTATGGCAGTATGACCAACGCGGCTAATAATGGCCCCACGGCACTCCCGCCGTTGCCCCCGACCTGGAAGATTGACTGTGCCAGCCCCTTGTTGTCGCCCCCGGCCATCTGGGCGATGCGCGACGACTCGGGGTGGAATATCGACGACCCGAGGCCCACGACGGCCACGGCCAGTATAATCAGCCCGAAATTGTTGGCCAACGACAGCAATATGATGCCGGCAAAGGTAAAGAGCATGCCTGTCGACAGTGAGAACGGGTGGGGATGGCGGTCGGAGTAGAGGCCGACGAGCGGCTGCAGTATCGACGAGGTCATCTGGAACACGAGCGTGATGATGCCGATTTGGATAAACGACAGTCCGTACTCATCTTTGATAATGGGGTAGATAGACGGTATCACCGACTGCATCATATCGTTGAGCAGGTGGGCGAAGCTGATAGCGACGAGTATAGGGAAAATCGTACCTTCTTGTTTGCTGATAGAAAAATCCATAGCCTAAAACTCCTTTTTGCGCTTGCAAAGTTACGAAGTTTTGCCCGATAGAGCAAACTGCGTTGAACGGATGGATAAATAATCAACTGTGTCGGCCACTCCTGACAAACTTGCTGCTGAACCTTTGACCGTGTCCTTTTTTAGGGGACAGAAAACGTAAAAGTTGTCCCCCAAAAAAGGACACTCCAAGTTCTATGCATTGGTAATAATGAAACTAAATAAAGTTATCAACAATCGCGGCAATATTAACACGCGAAAGTTGGCAATGTCAGAAATTTTAGCCAACTTTGCGACCGCATCACACATTACGCAATGACACCTAAAACAATTTATACTTACGACCAAGCCTACGAGGCTTCATTAAAGTATTTTGACGGCGACGAGCTCGCCGCCCAGGTATGGGTAAGCAAGTATGCCCTCAAAGATTCAGATGGTAATATTTTCGAACTTACCCCCGACGACATGCACCGCCGACTCGCACGCGAACTGGCCCGAATCGAGGCCCGCTACCCCGAGGGCATGACCGAGGACGAGATTTTCGAGCTGCTGCGCGGCTTTAAATACGTTGTGCCACAGGGCAGCCCCATGGCCGGTATTGGCAACGACATGCAGGTCGGGTCGCTGTCTAACTGCTTCGTCGTCGGTCTCGACGGCAAGCCCGACAGCTACGGCGGCATCATGCGCATCGACCAGGAGCAGGTACAATTGATGAAGCGGCGCGGCGGCGTGGGCCACGACCTGAGCCACCTGCGCCCCAAGGGCATGGCCGTCAAGAACTCGGCCCTGACCTCGACCGGACTTGTGCCATTTATGGAGCGCTATTCCAACTCTACACGCGAGGTCGCCCAGGATGGCCGTCGTGGAGCGTTGATGCTCACCGTCTCAATCAAGCACCCCGACGCCGAAGGCTTTATCGACGCCAAGGTGTCGCTGGGCAAAATCACGGGCGCGAACGTGTCGGTACGCATCGACGACAGCTTTATGCAGGCTGTCGAAAGCGGCTCGACATATCGCCAGCAATATCCCGTCGACAGCGACAGCCCCTTGGTAGCCAAAGATATAGATGCCTCGCAACTGTGGCAGAAAATCGTGTTCAATGCATGGAAGTCGGCCGAGCCCGGTGTTCTGTTCTGGGACACCATACGCCGCGAGTCTGTGCCCGACTGCTATGCCGACCTCGGCTTCGAGACCATATCGACCAACCCCTGCGGTGAAATCCCGCTATGCCCCTACGATTCGTGCCGACTGCTGGCCATCAACCTCTTCTCGTTTGTCAACAATCCCTTTGGCAAAGAGGCAAGCTTCGACTACGACAAACTTACCACTGTCGTGCGCAAGGCCCAGCGCATAATGGATGACATCATCGACCTCGAGATGGAAAAAATCGACCTCATCCTATCAAAAATCGACAGCGACCCCGAGCCAGAAGAGGTCAAGGCCCCCGAGCGTGACCTGTGGCTCAAAATCAAGGCCAAGACCCTGCGCGGACGTCGCACCGGCCTTGGCACCACCGCCGAGGGCGACATGATTGCCGCCATGGGCCTGCGCTACGGTACCCCCGAGGCCACCGATTTCTCGGTATCGGTGCACAAGACTGTTGCCTTGGCGGCATATACCGAGTCGGTCGAGATGGCAGCGCAGCGCGGAGCCTTCGAAATCTACGACACTGCCCGCGAAGCCGCCAACCCCTATATACGCCGCATAGCCGAGGCCGACCCGGCCCTCTACGAGAAGATGGCGCGCCAGGGACGCCGCAACATCGCCTGCCTAACAATTGCCCCCACTGGTACTACCAGCCTTATGACGCGCACATCGAGCGGTATCGAGCCGGTCTTTATGCCTGTCTATAAACGCCGCCGCAAAATCAACGCCAACGACCCGTCGGTGCGTATCGACTATGTCGACGACAGCGGCGACGCATTCGAGGAATATATAGTCTACCATCCCAAATTCCTCGACTGGATGAAGCATGAGGGCATCGATACCGACAAGAACTACACCCAGGAAGAGCTCGACGCGCTTGTGGCACGTTCGCCCTACGCCGGTGCCACGGCAAACGAAATCGACTGGATGGAGAAGGTCAACATGCAGGGCCGCATTCAGAAGTGGGTCGACCACTCTATATCTGTCACCATCAACCTGCCCAAGGATATCAGCGTTGAGGCCGTCGAGAGCCTCTACCGCCACGCATGGCATGCCGGCTGCAAGGGCTGCACGGTATATCGCGACGGTTGCCGCTCGGGCGTGCTGCTGGCTCTCGAAGAGAACAAGAAGAAAGAACAGCACACTCACGAGCCTATCATGACCAAACGCCCCACCGAGCTCGAGGCCGACGTGGTGCGCTTTCAGAACAACAAGGAGAAGTGGATTGCCTTTGTCGGCCTTGTCGACGGCCGCCCCTACGAAATCTTCACCGGCCTTGCCGACGACGAAGACGGTCTCTTCCTGCCCAAAGCCGTAACCCACGGGCGCATCATAAAGGCCATCGACGAGAACGGCAACAAGCGCTACGACTTCCAGTATAGCAACAAGCGTGGCCACAAGACCACGATTGAGGGCCTCAGCGACAAGTTCAACCCCGAGTACTGGAACTATGCCAAGCTCATATCGGGCGTCTTGCGCTACGGCATGCCGATTGACCAGGTGCTCAAACTCGTAGGCGGTCTCGAACTCGACTCGCAGAGCATCAACACATGGAAGATGGGTGTGGAGCGCGCCCTCAAGAAATACCTGCCCAACGGTACCAGCGCCAAGGGACAGAAGTGCCCCAACTGCGGCCAGGAAACCCTCGTCTACCAGGAAGGCTGCCTCATTTGTACCTCGTGCGGCACCAGCAAGTGCGGATAGTACAGGTTAGGAGCATGACACTCCGTGGCATGCCAAAATAGAAACATGGCCCTCGACAAGCGTTAGTCGAGGGTCGAAAGAAACAAAAGGACATAAAGACAAGAGTTACAAAGATATTTATGTAATTTTTGAATTTATGTCCTTTTGTTAATTATGTCAGTATTACCGATGGCTTGTCGGTAACTTCCAAAAGCCTATGACCGTACTGACCGCTGCTGGCCATTAAATTTATTTTTGCACGTGTGGGCATTTTTTTGTAATTTCGCAGTTTAGAAATGCTTTAACTAAACGTATATGTTGATTATAGGTATTGCCGGTGGTACCGGCTCGGGAAAAACTACGGTGGTAAACAAGATTATAAACAGTCTGCCAGCCGGAGAGGTTGCTGTGATGCCACAGGACTCTTATTACAAGGACTCGAGTCACATACCGCCCGAAGAACGCTCTAAAATCAACTTTGACGAACCGGCAGCCATCGAGTGGTCGCTTCTTGTCGAACACCTCAAGCAGCTAAAGGAAGGGCATACCATACAGATGCCCACCTATTCCTACCTCACGTGCACTCGCCAACCCGAGACCGTAGAGGTCAAACCTGCCGATGTGGTAATTGTCGAAGGTATCCTGGTGCTGACCGACCCAACATTGCGCAATATGCTCGACATCAAGGTCTTTGTCGATGCCGACCCCGACGACCGCCTGATTCGCGTCATCGCACGCGACTGCATAGAGCGAGGCCGTACTCCCGAAATAGTAATCAACCGCTATCAGGACGTTCTCAAGCCCATGCACTGCCAATATATCGAGCCGTCGAAGCGCTATGCCGACCTGATTGTTCCCCAGGGCGGCAGCAACACCGTGGCTATCAACCTCCTTACAGACTATATCGAAAGCCGCCTCCACCGAGGCACGGTGATGCGCGGCGTAACCCCTGCCGCTCTATAATATATGGGTATCAGTTGGCGACACCGTAACAGCGACGAGACACAGCAGGATGTGCCTGCACCTTTCGCACCACTGACCGACCGCCGCCCCGACGAGCAGCCTGCGCCCGATGTCGAGGTCGTGGTCGAAGAAGAAGTGGTGGCCGAGGATAGCTCGCGAAGCGACGACAAGATGGTGCTGCGCACCGACAACCTTGTCAAGAAATATGGCAAGCGCACGGTGGCAAACCACGTGTCAATCGACGTGACCCAGGGCGAGATTGTAGGGCTGCTCGGCCCTAACGGCGCCGGTAAGACTACGACCTTCTACATGACCGTGGGACTTATCGAGCCAAACGAGGGGCAGATATTTCTCAACGACCTCAATATCACTAAGTTCCCCGTCTACAAACGTGCGCAGAACGGCATCGGCTACCTTGCCCAGGAGGCGTCGGTATTCCGCAAGATGAGTGTCGAGGACAATATCCGCTCGGTGCTCCAGATGACCCACATGACAAAGGAAGAGCAGCGCGACAAGCTCGAGAGCCTGATTGAGGAGTTCCGCCTGCAAAAGGTACGCAAGAACCTCGGCGACCAGTTGTCGGGCGGCGAACGCCGCCGTACCGAGATAGCCCGTTGTCTTGCCATCAATCCTAAATTCATCATGCTCGACGAGCCCTTTGCCGGCGTCGACCCTATCGCCGTAGAGGACATCCAGTCAATCGTCTATAAGCTCAAAGACAAGAATATAGGCATACTTATCACCGACCACAACGCCCAGGAGACACTGCGCATCACCGACCGCGCCTACCTGCTCTTCGAGGGGCGCATCCTCTTCCAGGGCACCAGCGAGGAACTGGCCGAAAACCCCGTCGTGCGCGAGAAATACCTGGGCCGCGACTTCGTGTTCTACCGCAAGCGCCTCGATGCGTCAGATTTGTAGCCGTAAATTAAAATAGATAATCCAACAAATCACATAATATGTCAGAAGAAAACGCAACCCTCGAAAATGAGAAACCACAGGGCCTGAGCTTTGTGGAAGAAGAGGTTTACAATGACCTGCGCGCCGGTAAGAATGGCGGACGGCTCAATACCCGCTTTCCGCCCGAGCCCAACGGCTATCTCCATATAGGCCATGCCAAGGCCATCTGTATGGACTTCGGTGTCGCCGAGAAATTTGGCGGCACATGCAACCTTCGTTTCGATGATACCAACCCTGTTAAAGAGGACGTGGAGTATGTCGACTCTATACGCGAGGACATACACTGGCTCGGCTTTGACTGGGGCGACCGCGAATACTATGCTTCCGACTATTTCCCACAGCTCTTCGACCTCGCCGTGCGCCTCATCAAAGAGGGTAAGGCATATGTCGACGACCAGACCAGCGAACAGATAGCGGCTCAGAAAGGGACACCGACCGAACCGGGCCAGAACAGCCCCTATCGCAGCCGCACACCCGAAGAAAACCTCGACCTATTCCTCCGCATGAACGAGGGCGAGTTCGACGAGGGCTCTCGCGTGCTACGCGCCAAAATCGACATGGCGTCGCCCAACATGCACTTCCGCGACCCGATTATGTACCGCATAATCAAGACTCCCCACCACCGCACCGGTACCAAGTGGAAGGTCTACCCCATGTACGACTTCGCCCACGGCCAAAGCGACTACTTCGAGGGCGTGACACACTCAATCTGCACCCTCGAGTTCGTGCCTCACCGTCCGCTCTACGAGTACTTTGTAAAAGAGCTTGCCGACGAGACATACTGCCCCCGTCAGATAGAGTTCAACCGCCTCAACCTCACCTATACGGTGATGAGCAAGCGCAAGTTGCTGCAGCTTGTCAAGGAAGGTCTCGTTGCAGGCTGGGATGACCCCCGTATGCCGACCATATCAGGTATGCGCCGTCGTGGTTACACCCCCGAGTCTATCCGCAACTTCATCAACACCATCGGCTATACCAAGTATGAGGCACTGAACAGTGTGAGCCTGCTCGAACACGCCGTGCGCGACGACCTCAACCGCAAGGCCACACGTGTGATGGCCGTTATCAACCCCGTCAAGCTCATCATCGACAACTATCCCGAAGGCCAGGTTGAGACCGTGACGATGGAGAACAACCCCGAAGAAGAGGGTAGCGGCGTGCACGAGATGCCCTTCTCACGCGAGCTCTATATCGAGCGCGAGGACTTCATGGAAAATCCGCCCAAGAAGTTCTTCCGCCTCGCCCCGGGGCAGGAAGTACGCCTCAAGGGCGCATATATCATCAAGGGCACCGACAACGTAGAGCGTGATGCCGACGGCAATATCACCGCCATACACTGCACCTACGACCCTGAGAGCCGCAGCGGTATGCCCGGAGCCTCGCGCAAGGTCAAAGGTACACTTCATTGGGTATCTGCAGCTCATGCCGTTGATGCCGAGGTGCGCCTCTACGACCGCCTGTTCGATGTAGAGAACCCCGCAGCCGAACCCGACCGCGATTTCCGCGAGATGCTCAACCCCGAGTCGCTCGTCGTCGTAGAGCACGCCAAGCTCGAACCTTTTATCATCGAGAACGCCGGGCGTGGCAAGAAATTCCAGTTCCAGCGCATCGGCTACTTCACACCCGACTACGACTCGACACCCGAACACCCCGTTTTCAACCGCACCATCGCCCTCAAAGACACCTGGGAGAAAGTGCAGAAGAAAGCGTGATATTATCTTTCTTAAGTTTGTGAGTTTATAAGTTTATCGATTTATAAACTCACAAACTTATAAACTTCAATTCTCTTTTGCCCGATGGACGAAGAAAGAAATCCGAGACAAGAATTATACGAACGTTTCAAGGCATCGCTGTCGCAGCCTGTGTCGCAACGCTATTTCGACGAGGACGAGTTGGTCGACCTCTTCGACTATGCCGGCGACCTTCAGGATGACTATGTGCAGCTTGAAACCCTGCTTTGCGGTGCGCGGCTCTACCCCGAGAGCCACGGCCTCAACGAGCGTCGTCTGCTATTCTATCTTGACACTTCCGACGACGACACCGACCAGCGCACCGAGGCCGCAGCCAAGTATCTGGCCGACAATCCCGACGAGTCGTCGTTGCTCTTCGACATCGCGCGTATGGAGACATCGCCGGCCGACGACCCCGAGGCTTCGCTCGAATATATTTTGCACCAGTACGAGACCTTTGGCGACGAAGAAATAATACGTTTTGTCGACCTTGCCATAGACCTGGGGCAATACTCATGGCTGGTTGCACACCTCGACGAAATAGCCGCCAAGGTGCCTTTCAAGCCCGCGTTGCTCTACGAGGTTGCGCGCGAGGCTGACAATAACTACGACAACGAGACACTCGTCCGTGTCGCCGACCAGCTTATCGAGCTCGAGCCGTTCACGACCCATTACTGGATAATGCTGTTCCGTGGTCAGGCCCGTCTCGACCGCCGCGACGATGCCCGCACGACCTACGACTCGGCCAAGGCCCTTGCCGCCGACGACCCTGTTGCCATGCTCGGCCTGGCCGACGCCGTGTATACCTCGGCGACATATCTCCTCAGCGACATGGCTGCAACCCTCAAGCGCATAAAAGACCAGCACCCCGACGACTTCGATTATACTGATGCCTACTGCGCCATGCTCGTACAGTTGGGCAATATGAACGGTGCCATAAGGGAAATAAAGGCATACCTCGACCGCAAGCCGGCTACGGCGCGCGCCATAAGGCAGTTGCTGATGTGCAACAGCGCCGGTAGCAAGCCATATCTCAAACGTTTCTTCGAGCACGCCACCAACGACGATATTGCCGAGCTTGATAGCGAGAGCCTTGCCTCTACGCTCAATATGCGCGGTGCCCACGTCGCTGTAGATGCATTGATAAGCTCTTTCGATAGCCCCGAGGTGCCCTTCGAGCCATATTACTCGATTTGGATGGAGTCGCTCTTTGCCCTGGGGAAATATGGCGAGATTGTAAGGCTTGGCGAGTATTCCGAAATACTCGACAGCCTCTTGCAGACCCCCCTCAAAGGTGCCTCGATGGCATTTGTCTATACTGTGTCGCTCCTCAAGACCGGCAATTACGACAAGGCCTCCGAATATGTTGCCCGTGTCCGCCCTATAATCGAGCAGACTATGGCCGATGTGCCCCTGCCGCTGCGCATGGCCCAGCGCACATTCCTCACCCTCGCCTCAAAAATCGACAAAGACCACGTCGACGACAAACTCTACTGGCAGTACTTCGACATGCTCGGTTACGGTAAATTATAGAATAAATGAAAAAGTTTATAGTATTTTTAGCCTGCGTCTTGTCTTTTGTTATGGCATTTGGGCAGGTGCCATATTTTTCGTCTACGCCTGGCGATGCTAACCTTTATGGCTATACTTCGGTTAAATTCCGTCCCGGTATCAACGCTCAGGAAACATATACCTGTTTTCAATACGGACTTGGTAAAGAGTTTGCTGTTGGTACAGACCTTTCGACTGGAGCAGGTGCCGCAAACTGGGGCTTCCTTGGTCGTTTTGGCAAGGTCTTCTCGCCATATTTCGGACTTGGCCTACAAGTGACACCTTCGTTTGCACTTAATGATAACTTTAAATTTTCGCATGTCACGGGTGCCATGTATCTCAACGGCAATATCGGTAGTGACGGCCATCTTTGTTGGGTAAGCAATACTTGGTTTGAGCTTAATCGACATGGCAATACCTCGATAACTAACTGGGAATATATCGGATATAGCTTCAATCTTCCCAAAGGGTCAATAACGCCCATGGTCGGCATGACTCATGATTGGAAGTTTAAGCAAGACCCAGATATGGCGGCTGGTGTATATTATTCTCTTGGCCGTTGGAATTTTTATGTATGGGGTAACGATTTCTTTAAGAATCATCCGCGTATAGTGTTTGGTATCGATTTTAAATTTTATACTAAAGGTTAAAACATGTCGACAAGTAGCAAATGCAAGACGTGGATGTCGCAAAACAGTGTTTTTGTATGGACAATGGTTGTGGCATTCTGCGTCATATTTTTTGGCGTATATTATAGCGGCATGCTTGCATCCATTTCTGCATCGTTTATGCGGTGGGTAAGCGATACTTTTGGCTGGCTATACATAGTATCAGTTTTTGCATTCATTGTCTTTCTTGCATGGATTGCTTTTGGAAAATATGGGTCGATACGCCTTGGCGATGACAATGAGAAACCAGAATTTTCGACATTTACCTGGTACGCAATGCTTTTTTGTGGCAGTACTGGTATCGGCCTTGTTTTTTGGAGTATAGCCGAGCCATTGTCACACTATGCTGTGCCTCCAGCCGGTATAGAACCAGGCACTATTGATGCTATTGATTTCTCTATCCGTACGTGCTATCTGCATTGGGGTGTGACTCAGTGGGCTTGTTTTGCCATTGTCGGGCTGGGCATTGCTTACTTCCAGTTCCGCAAGAAGAAAAATGCCTTGCTCAGCAATATCCTTGTACCATTAATAGGAGAAAAACTTGCTATTGGCTGGTTGGGCAAATGTATCGATGGTTTCGCTGTAGTGGTTTCTTTTGCCGGTGTTGCCACTTCGCTTGGCCTTGGCGTGTCGCAGATTTGCGGTGGCTTGATGTATCTTTTTGGCATACCGAATAATCAATATACTATCTTGATTATTATCAGTGTTATAAGCCTTGTGTTTATCATCAGTGCAATCACCGGAGTATATAAGGGTATTAAGATACTATCGAATGTAAACACATGGTTGGCCCTGGCTTTGTTGTTTATAGCCTTTTGTGTAGGACCAAAAATCGCGATATTCAATAACTTGACCAACAGTATCGGCCAGCACATACAATATTTCTTTTCCGACGTGTTGATGATGAACGCCTTTGGTGACAACGAGTGGGTAATGAACTGGCGTGTGTTCTATTTTGCATGGTTTATCGCTTGGACACCTTTTGTTGGTATGTTTGTCGCACGAATTTCTAAAGGACGCACGATACGCGAATTTGTTATGGGCGTGGTGGTCATACCATCTGTATTTACCATAATATGGCTTGCCGTATTCAGCACTATTGGCCTTGTAACGGTGCAAGGATGGGAAGTCGAACAGGTGCGAGAGCTTGTAGCTTCGCCTGAAACTGCTGTCTTTGTCGTTTTCGGGGAGTGGCCTCTCGACCAACTTATATCGATACTCATCATAGTTCTGCTTGCGATATTCTTTATCACCTCGGCCGATTCTGCCACATATTCGCTCAGCGTCATGACCTCGGGAGGCATACTTACTCCTCCGACATATAAAAAAGTCTGCTGGGGAGTGGTAGAGGCTGCCATTGCCTATATATTACTCTCGGCAGGGAGTCTCAAACCCTTGCAGACTATATCTATTGCGGCGACTTTGCCGTTCTTGTTGGTGATGATTGCAATGATAATATCGCTCAACAAGGAAATTAATAATGATTTTAAACAAAACAAGCATGTCTCAAAGTAATCTGCGCAATCATAAATTTATAGTCTTATGTGAAGACCATTACAATCCACTCGGCATAGTACGCAGTCTTGGAGAAGAAGGCATTAAACCTTTTGTTGTACTTTGTGGCCAAGATAGAAAACTTGTGCGTTCATCTAAGTATGTGGGTGGTTTTTATAATGCTAAAGATGCTGAAGAAGGTCTCGATTACATTATCCAAAACTTCGGTAAAGAAGATTTAAAGCCATTCATTTATACATCTGATGACAAGGCTACATTGCTCCTGGGAGACCATTATGATGAGCTTATTGACAAATTCTACTTTTTCAATTGTGGCAGCAACAATGCTACCAGCCATTACATGGAAAAAGAAGTGTTGTGCGATATTGCCCAGGCTTGTGGTATAAACAAACCAAAAGGCGAGGTGTTGCGAAAAGGTGAAATGCCTAGGACCCTAAGGTATCCTGTAATTACAAAGGTTACTAAGAGCACCCTCGGGGCTTGGAAAGATGATGTCTTCATATGTGCGAACGAAGACGAGTTGCGTGAAGCCTATTCGCATATTAAGGCCGACGAACTGCTCGTGCAGGAATACCTGGTAAAGAAAAACGAACTATGCGTTGATGGCATCAGTATAAATGGTGGAGAGGAAGTGTGGATGCCCTATACATCAGAGTATATCCGTATGAAAGATATGAGCTATGGCCAGTATATGTGGATTAAGCCATATACAAACCAGCGCGTGCGTAAAAGTATACAGGATATTCTGAAAGCCACCCATTTTTCAGGCATTTTCTCGCTTGAATGTATCATAGATAAAAATGATGACCTTTGGTTTCTGGAGGTAAATTTCAGAAATTCGACATGGAGCTATGCCTATACTTATGCCGGTCTCAACCTGCCGTATCAATGGGCCAAGGCCACGCTAGAAGGGCACATTGACTATGACAGTGCCACGGTAAGGTCTACGCCGTTCAGAGCCATGAATGAGTTTGATGATTTTAGAGACAGTGTGCTTCATAGTCGCGAGGTGGGGCTGCGTCGATGGCTCGGACAGGCGCGAGAATGCGAGGTGTTATATTACTATAACCGTCGTGACAAGAAGCCATTTTATGTTCACCTATTCCATGATTTGTCGCATGCCGTGATGAAACGGCTTAAACGACACTGATCGGTCAACTTTTACGAGTAATATTTGTTTATACACAATATGCTCGTACTACATAATTAGCTTAAGACATGACAGATAATTCATCGCTTAGACATAAGTCGCGGCCTACGTGGGATACTGAGGAAAAATCGGTATTCGACAAGGGCATTTTTTTCTCGGCCAGGCAGGCGCTCAGGCGACATGCCAGTGGCGGCAATATACTGATTGTAGCTACTGTCCTGGCTCTGATTGTCGCTAACATTCCAGGCATCAACGATTACTACTTTGATTTCTGGCACCAGGAAGTGCGCCTGCAGCTTGGCGATTTCAATGTGTTCAGCCACTCGGGCGAACCGATGACGCTGCTGGCGTTTATCAACGATGCCCTGATGGCAATCTTCTTTTTCTCGATTGGCCTCGAAATCAAACGCGAGGTGCTCGTGGGCGAGTTGTCGTCGTTCCGACAGGCCCTGCTGCCCATCGTGGGAGCTTTCGGCGGCATGATTGTGCCGGTAGTTATCTTCTATTTTATGAGCCGTGGCACTGACTATTCCGGTGGTGCGGCCATACCTATGGCGACCGATATCGCGTTTTCTCTCGGTGTGTTGGCCATGCTCGGCAAGCGTGTGCCCCTGTCGCTCAAGATATTCCTTACCACCCTTGCCGTTGTCGACGATATCGGCGGTATCATTGTTATAGCGATTTTCTATTCTACGCATATCGAGCTGGCCCTGCTCGGTTATGCGGCCATACTATTAGGTGTGTTGCTGCTTGGGTCGGCACTGCGGATTAAGAGCAAGATTTTTTACCTTCTTATCGGTGGCGTTATATGGTTCTTGTTCCTTAATTCGGGCATACATCCAACCATCGCCGGCGTATTGGTGGCATTCTGCGTGCCTGCGACTCCGGTCTTCGCCCCGTTGAAATATATCAAGATTATCCGCAAGTCAATCGCGCACTTCAGCGACGACGAGCCGCAGGACCTTGTGCGCCGTTCGATTCTCGACAAGGAGCAGATGAACTGGCTAAAGGAAGTCGAGTCGGCATCCGACAAGGTAATATCGCCGCTTCAAGACCTCGAGGATAGCCTTCACCCCATTGTTAACTACTTTATAATACCCCTCTTCGCTTTCGCGAATGCCGGCATCTTCTTGCTCGACATGGACCCTGTCACAATCTTCGAGGGTATCTCCCTGGCGGTAATCTGCGGCCTGGTGATAGGCAAGTTTGTGGGCATATTGAGTTTTTCGTGGCTTTGCGTCAAACTCGGCCTTGCACCTATGCCGGCACACTCCGACTGGCGCATGATGTCGGCCATATCGATGCTTGGCGGCATTGGTTTCACTGTGTCGCTATTCATTGCCACGCTGTCGTTCGATGCCTCTATACCGCATCAGGCCGACTTGCTGGCACATGCCAAGCTCGGCATCGTATGCGGCTCGTTGCTGTCGGGAGTCATAGCGTTCCTATGGCTGCATATGGCCCTTCCCAAAGGCATTGCCCCGGATGCTGCTGAAGATTAAACCTTTAACCCCCAAATAATATGACCGTACACGAGTTATTCCTCGAGCGTCACAGTATACGACGCTATACCGACCAGCCCCTCCCGGCCGACGATGTCAAGACTATACTTGAGGCCGGACTGTTGGCACCCTCGTCTAAAAGTGCCCGTTCGTGGCAGTTTGTCGTGGTCGAAGACCGCGATATGCTTACCCGGCTGAGCGACCTCAAACCTTCGTACGCCGCCTCGATTAAGGATTGCCGCCTGGCAGTAGTCGTTACCAGCGACCCGACTCAGAGCGAGGCTTATATCGAAGATGCCACCGTGGCCGCTATAATGATGCATATCCAGGCCGCCGACCTCGGCATAGGCTCATGCTGGGTGCAGGTGCGCGGTCGCCAGGCTGCCGACGGAACGCCGTCGGAGGAAGTTGTCCGCGAACTCCTCGGTATTCCGGAGCATATATGTGTGGAGTGCGTGATGACATTCGGCTATTCTGCCGAGACTCGCAAGCCTGTCGACCCTGCAAAACTTAAGTGGGAGAAGGTGCATATCGGTGCCTGGCGCAACGAGCTATGATACCCAGCCGGATAGTGCTTGTCGGTACGGGCAATGTTGCGTCGCATCTTGCCGAAGCCCTCGGCGGCCGTATTTGTGCTATTATAAGCCGCGACTCCGGGCGAGCTGCCGAGCTTGCACATAAAAACAATATAGACGGTTATGGCGACTATGCCGCCCTGCGCGGTTATAACCCCGACTTGGTCATAATAAGCGTTGCCGACCATGCCCTGCCTGGCGTTGCCGGGGCTATTGGTCATCTCGAGTCTGAGCCCTTAGTGCTTCATACCTCGGGGACAGTGCCCAAAGAGGTGCTTGCAGCCATAAGTCCGCGTACGGGTGTGCTGTATCCTTTGCAGACTTTCTCGCGCGATGTGTATGTCGACATGCACACGGTGCCCTTTTTTACCGAGGCTTCCGTTGCCGCCGACCTTGCCGTGGTCGACTCGGTAGCTAACGTCATTTCCGATACCGTGCATCATGCCGATGCGTCGCAGCGACAGGTGCTGCATATAGCCGGTGTTTTTTCGTCGAACTTTGTCAACATACTCCTCGAGATGGTTCACGACATACTCGGGGAGGCCGACTATCCGCTTGCCACGGTGCGTCCGCTTGTCGAGGCGACGGTCGCAAAAGCCTTTATAGCCGGGCCACATGCTGCCCAGACCGGGCCGGCCATGCGTGGCGACAAGGCCGTGATGGCAAAGCATGCACATGCGCTGCCCGACGACAAACGCCGTGTTTACGAACTCTTATCGCAATATATTGTAAAATCTCAAAACGTAACACTGAAATGAGCAAGATAGACTATGACCTGAAAAAAATCAAGGGTATCGCCTTTGATGTCGACGGTGTGCTGTCGCCGGCCACGGTGCCAATCGACAGTGACGGTAATCCGCGCCGCATGGCAAATATCAAGGACGGCTATGCCATGGTGCAGGCCCTGCGCCACGGTCTAAAACTTGCTATCATTTCCGGAGCCGATACCGAGCCGGTGCGCAAGCGCTTCGAACTCATCGGCTTCAACGATATATACCTCGGCCATATCGAGAAGCTGCCGGTATTATGCTCGTGGATGGAGGAGAACGGCCTCTCACCCGAACAGGTAGCATATTGCGGCGACGACATACCCGATATCCTGCCCATGGTGCATGTGGGGCTCCCCGTGGCTCCACGCGATGCCGACCCGGATGTGAAGGCCGTGGCTCGGTTTATATCGACTGTCGATGGCGGTTGCGGCGTGGCCCGCGAGCTTATAGAGGAAGTAATGAAGATGCAGGGCACGTGGCCGGCTGCCGACAAACGCGCTTATGGAAAATGAATAACGAAACACATCATCTCGATTTTCACACGGGTACATGTCCCGATAACCATACGGCAATCTTGCCGCCGCTGCCGAGTGAGGCGTATGCCGGTGTAAATGTATTGCTGGCATCGAACTCGCCGCGTCGCCGCGAACTGTTAGGGCTGATTTTGCCGTCGTTCGAGATTGCGACACCGCGAGATGTCGACGAGGTATATCCGCCCGACATGGCCGCTGCGGACGTGCCGGCATATTTGTCGCAGCTCAAGGCTAAGGCTTATGCCGACCTGCTGGCCCCCGGCGAACTCATTATCACTGCCGATACAATAGTCATTGCCGACGGTGCAATAATGGGCAAGCCTCGCGACGAGGCCGAAGCCGCCAAGATGTTGCACAAACTCGAAAATGCGACCCACACAGTCGTGACAGGGGTGACGCTCATGTCGCTCGACGGTGCCAAGAACGATACTTTCGCTGAAACAACGCGGGTTACATTCGGCCCGCTTACCGACGACGAAATCACACGCTACGTGGCGCGCTACCGCCCTCTCGACAAAGCCGGGGCCTACGGCATACAGGAGTGGATAGGCGCGGCGGCTATCGCCCGGGTCGACGGCTGCTTCTACAACGTAATGGGCCTCCCCCTCCACTCGCTCTACACCCATCTGAAAAATTTCTATAGATAACTTCCGTCTAATTTGGGGGAGAGCAGGGAAAATTTTTTATACTGTCGGTGCAAGGTTTTCGGTTTTCCGGGATTTGATATAATAGAACAACCGATTAAATTTATTGAAATGAAATTTAGTAATTTTCTATTACCTATCCTCGGGTTTGGCATGTTGACGCTTCCGTCGTGCCTCGATGACGACGATTCGTATGTATCGCGCATGCCCACCGCGCTCGTAACAGTATGCCCCAACGCCGACGGCAGCTTCATAATGCAACTCGACAACAACACTCAGTTGGAGCCGGCGAATATGAAGAAATCGCCCTTTGGCGACAAAGAAGTCCGTGCGCTTGTCAATTATTCGGATGAAGTTGTCGGTAGCGGTATTCGCCGTGTACATGTCAACTGGCTCGACAGCATACGCACCAAACTTCCTGTCGAGAGCCTTGCCGACCGTAACGACGAGGTGTATGGCAACGACCCTGTCGAGATTATCCGCGACTGGGTAACGGTTGCCGAGGACGGCTACATCACCCTGCGCATACGCACACGCTGGGGAACATCTGGGACAAATCACTATATCAACCTGTTGACCGGTACCAACCCTGACGACCCGTATGAGTTTGAACTTCGTCACGATGCAAATGACGATGTATGGGGCGAATGGGGCGATGGCTTGATTGCCTTTAACCTCAATAAACTCCCCCGACCCAACGGTGACGATGTGAAAATAAAACTCAAATGGAAATCTTTCGACGGTGACAAGACCGCCGAGTTCGACCTGAAAATGAGACCCGTGCACCAGGATATTGATGCCGCATCAATCAGGTTCTCACGCTCGATAGAATGATTCCCGAGAGGAATGGAACTTGACGAGACTGACAGTGAATTACAACTTCTACGCCTCGTAAGGCAGGGCGATAATACGGCGCAAAGGACGGTATATAAAAATTATGTCCGTTACCTTGCCGCCGTATGCTCTCGCTATATTCTTAATGACGAGGATGTTAAAGACGTTTTGCAAGATAGTTTCTTAAAGATTTTTTCCTCTATTTCCACTTTTGATTATCGAGGCCGAGGTTCCCTCAAGGCTTGGATGACAAAGGTGACAGTAAACGAAGTACTTAAATTCCAGCGCCGTAACGGCCGCATAGAGTTTGTCGGAATTTCCGAAAACGAACACGATTTGCCCGTTGACGAGCCTGATATAGATTCTCTGCCCTCGGAGCTTATATTTCAGATGATACGCGACTTGCCCGACGGCTATCGCACTATATTCAACCTTTATGTTGTAGAGAACCGGAGCCATAAAGAAATAGCCTCGCTCCTGGGCATAAAGGAAAGCACTTCGGCTTCGCAGCTACATAGGGCAAAGGCTATGTTGGCTGAGAAAATCAGGCTTTATAATAATTCTAAGACTATATCAATATGAGCGATGAATGGCTAAATAAGATTCATGACCGGATGTCGGATTATGAGGTCGACGAGCCCGATGAGCTATGGGTTTCTATCGAGGCTGCCCAAGTTGCCAACATGCGTCGCAAAGGCATATTGGTATGGGTAAGGCGGTCGGTGGCTGTTGCCGCCATGCTGGTTGCCGTAATTTCTACGGCTGTCTATCTGATGCGCGACGACATTGCCTTGCCAAAGTTAGCTGCCCCCGAAATGTTATCATATCAGCCGACTGTACCCGGCCCGGGGAACTTGCCTTTAACCAAGGTTTCCTCGGACAGGGCTGTCGGAAATCTCATCCGTCATGATAAGGCTGTCGGGCTTTCAGGTGTTGTAATGCCACAAGATTCGGTTTGTCAAAATGACGCGGTGGCAGTGTCCACGGTTAATGAGGCGCAGGACACCGTGGACACCGTGGACAGTGTGGACAGTGTGGACATTAAAACCGTCAGGGACATTACGGACACGGCTGGCGATTATATTGCGGCCGTCAAACATAATCGTCGAGATAATGGCGGCAGTTTTTCTCTGTCTATGTACACATCGGGCGGCACGGGCGCGTTGTTTAATAACCAGTCGGGTTATAACGCGATTTTAAACAGCGTTGGCCCTCAAAACTCACAGTGGCGCGACGACCCGATGCTGGGGATATTGCTCTTTAATCAGGGTAAGGCCGTCAATTCGGATATCAAGCATCGTCTGCCCGTCCGGGCCGGTATATCAGTAGTCTACAATTTAAATGACCGGCTCGGTGTCGAGAGCGGTTTGTCGTACACAAATCTTACCTCTGATATAAAAGAGGGTAGTGGCAGTCATTACTATTCGGCAGTTCAAAGGCTGCACTATATCGGCTTGCCGCTCAATGTGAAATACCGCATTTGGTCTTGGAAGTCCTTAGATTTTTATGCTTCAGGTGGCGGACTCGTCGAAAAGTGCGTCGCTGCAACACTCGATTGTGATTATTTTATTGATAATCACAAGAATGGTGGCAATGACGAAAGTATATCCGACAGGCCGTGGCAGTTTTCGGTCAATGCTTCGGCCGGTGTGCAGTGCAATATAGTCAAGTCGGTCGGCATATATGTCGAGCCGGGCATAAGTTATTATTTTGACGACGGGTCGCAGCTGCGCACCATTTATAAAGACAAGCCGCTGAATTTCAACCTCAACCTCGGTGTGAGATTTTTATTCCAGTCATCAGGCCGATATTAGTAGTTCTTCACTACTTTTGTGCATTAGAATTTAGCAATTATGGAAATAATAGTGAGAGAATATGGCGCGCCTTGCGGACAGCTCGTGTTGGGAGCGTTTGCCAATCGTTTGTGTTTGTGCGACTGGGTGCATGGTAAACACTGTGAACAGAATGAACAAAGGCTCAGACGAGTTCTCTCTGCTGATTTCCGCACAGGCACATCGCCGCTACTCGATGCTGCGGCCTTGCAGCTCGACGAATACTTTGCAGGGCAGCGTCGACGTTTCGACATCCCTTTGCTTTTCACCGGCACCGAGTTTCAGAAAAAGGTATGGCAGGCATTGCTCGAAATACCTTACGGAGCAACTATTTCGTATAGCGGACTGGCAGTGCGCATAGGTCTGCCTCGCGCGGTCAGGGCCGTTGCCAATGCCAACGGGGCGAACGCCATATCGATTTTCGCCCCATGCCACCGCGTAATCGGCAGCGACAGTTCACTCACCGGCTATGCCGGTGGCTTCCAGGCAAAACAGTTTCTCTTGAACCTCGAACGAAAAAATAATTAGAGCCGAATAATTTAATTATTTGTTTTTGTGATATTTCTGACAAAGTTGGCATTATATTTGCAAAATTGAAAATAAAGCAGTAACTTTGCAGCGCAATTTTCGCAACGCCGCAATAGCTCAGTTGGTAGAGCATTTCATTCGTAACGAAAAGGTCGTGGGTTCGAGTCCCACTCGCGGCTCTACTTGCTTTTTAGCATCCCCGTGTGATGGGAAATTAAGGAGCAATGCTTAATTTTGAGTAACACAAATCATTACAATGGAACTTTTCAAACTTGCAGCCCAGCCTCGTGTAGATTTGGGCAAGAAGGCTACTAAAGCCCTTCGCAACCAGGGCCTTATCCCCGTAGTGCTCAATGGTGGCGCGATTGTCGAACTTCCCTATGCCGGCACCCTCAAACCCGGTGAGAAAATCGTAGAAATCGGCAATGGCAAGGGCCTGATTACAACCGACCTAGTTGTATCTAACGATGCTGTTCGCAAACTCGTCTACACTCCCGACATCTTCGCTGTAGAACTCGATATCAACGGTGAGAAACGCATGGCCGTCCTCAAAGACCTCCAGTTCCACCCTGTAAAGGATACCATCCTCCACATGGATTTCCTCGAGGTTAACGATACCAAGCCAATCGTGATGGAAGTACCCGTCAAACTCGAAGGCCACGCTGCCGGTGTAAAGGCCGGTGGTAAGCTCAACCTCTCGATGAAGAAACTCAAGGTTCGTGCCATCTACACCGCTATCCCCGAGCGTCTCGTAATCAACGTCGACGACCTAGGCCTTGGCAAATCACTTGCCGTTGGCGACATCCACATCGACGGTCTCGAACTTGTCAATGCAAAGAACGCTGTTGTCTGCGCAGTACAGCTCACACGTGCAGCCCGTGGTGCTGCCGCCGCTGCTGCCAAGTAATAACAAGTTCGTGTTGACAGCATGAAGCACCTGATTGTAGGCTTGGGAAATATCGGTGACGAATACCGTGACACCCGCCACAACATAGGATTTATGATATTGGACGCCTTTGCCGAGGCGTCCAATATTTCTTTTTCTACGGGCCGCTATGGCGATATAGGCCGTGGACGTGTTAAAAATCAGCAAGTTGTACTTCTCAAGCCCTCTACCTATATGAATCTTAGCGGCAATGCCGTAAGATATTGGAAAGACCAGGAGGGCATAGATGTGGAGAACATACTTGTCGTTGTCGACGACATCGCCCTGCCTCTGGGCGCTATCCGCATCAAGGCTCGCGGCTCTGACGCCGGGCACAATGGCCTGAAGAATATTGCGCAGATGCTGGGTACGGATGCCTATCCGCGACTGAGGTTCGGCATCGGTGGCGATTTCCCTCGCGGATGCCAGATAGACTATGTGTTAGGCAAATTTCCCACCGACGACCGCAAGGTTGTCGACGAGCGCATACCCGTCGCCGTCGAAGCCATAAAAGAGATAGTCCTCGCCGGCCTTGGCACGGCTATGTGCAAGTTTAATAATAAATAATTCAACTTTCGCAAGCGAAAAGTTGAAGGTTAAAGTTTAAAGGTTAAAGTTTAACGAGCTTAACAGCTAAAATATTTGCTGAGATAAGAATTGAAACGACAGTTCATAAACCTTAACCTTTAACCCTTAAACATTTAAGTGAGCTTACGAAACTTAAATATATAATATGCCCAAGAGTGAAGTACGGATTGATAAATGGCTGTGGGCCATGAGGATATTCAAGACACGCACGGTTGCTACCGACGCATGTCGCAAGGGGCGTGTGTCGGTCGGCGATGGCCCGGCGGTCAAGCCCTCGCGCACAATAGAGGTGGGCGATATAATAAAGGTGCGCAAGCCGCCGGTCACATTTACCTTCCGTGTGAAGGCCATTACCGAAAACCGCCTTGGTGCGCGCCTCGTACCTGAATACCTTGAAAACCTGACACCAAAATCAGAGTATGACCTGCTCGAAGTCGTCAAAATATCCGGCTTTATAGACCGTCAGAAAGGTCTCGGACGTCCCACCAAGCGCGAGGGTCGCGAACTGTCGCGATTTACCGAGAGCATCGGCGATGACGGTTGGGATTTTGATTTCGATTTTGACGACGATGCCGACGAATGACCGTTGACAAGCCGGTGGCTTATTACTTAAAATATTAGAGGCTGTAACCTGTAATCGGCCTCGTATATGACCATCAAATCTATTCTAAGACTTGTGAGTAACTAAATAAAACCATTATCAACCATGCGCTTTGACCAGCTTGCCCTTTCCGATGATATACTTGACGCTCTCGATGCCATGCATTTCGAAGAGTGCACCCCCATCCAGGAGCAGAGTATCGACCTGATACTCGACGGTAACGACCTGATAGCCTGTGCCCAGACCGGTACAGGCAAGACGGCGGCATACCTCCTGCCGATTATAGACCTTCTTGCCGATACCGAGGCCGACTCGAAAGTCAAGTGCGTAATCATGGTCCCGACCCACGAGCTTGCGCAGCAAATCGACCGCCAGATGGAGGGCTTTGCCTATTATATACCGGTGAGCAGCCTTGCCATACACGGCGGCAACGACGGTAAGGAGTTTGCCCGTCAGCAACACGCCCTGCGCCAGGGCGCCGACATGGTAATTGCCACTCCGGGACGCCTCTTGGCGCACATGAAGATGGGATATGTAGACCTGTCGGCGGTGAAATATTTTGTCCTCGACGAGGCCGACCGTATGCTCGATATGGGTTTCTCCGACGATATCATGCGCATCGTGTCGGAACTGCCCAAAGAAAGGCAGACCCTGATGTTCTCGGCCACGATGCCCGGCAAAATCCAGCAGTTGGCGGCAAGCATACTCCACAATCCCAAGGAAGTCAAGATTGCAGTCTCCAAACCGGCCGAAAAAATAGACCAGTCGGTATTTATATGTCACGAAGGGCAAAAACAGGGCTTGTTGAAACGCCTTTTCGAGCAGGGACACGACAAGCGCGTGATTGTCTTCTCATCGTCGAAACAAAAGGTAAAGGAACTTACGCAGATAATGCGTCGCAGCCACTGGAAGGCTGCCGAGATGCACTCCGACCTCGACCAGAAGGCGCGCGAAGAGGTTATGCTTGCTTTTCGCGCCGGCCGTATCGACATACTCATCGCCACCGACATATTGTCGCGCGGCATCGATATCGACGATATCGCCATGGTCGTTAACTACGACGTGCCACACGAAGCCGAGGACTATGTGCACCGCATCGGCCGAACGGCCCGAGCCGGCGCCGGGGGCAAGGCTGTGACCTTTGTCAGCGAACGCGACCAGCAGCGGTGGGCCGGAATCGAACGTTTCCTTGGTTCCGAAGTTCGCCGCGAAGAAATCCCTGCCGAGTTTGGCGAGGCTCCGCAATATCGCGGCGACAGCAGGGCCAGAGGTTCGCGCAAAGGCAGGCCGCATGCCAAGCCTAACGGTGACAAAGAAGGTGGTGCCCAAAAGAAAAAGCACCGTTGGCACGGAAAACCTAAAAAATCGAATAAGTCGGGCAACCAGCAGCAACAATAAGTGTTTCATAGATATGAAACGTCTCCTTCCTCTTATCTTTCTATCGTTGGTGGTGGCTTGTAGCAAAAGCAGCCGCCAGGCCGATGTGCCCGTGGCCGAAGTGGTGCCATTATACTCGTATATTGCTGCCGGTCATGTGCCCGATAGCGACAGCACAGTGCTGCGTGCATTTATGCGTACGGTCAGCGAAGAGCCGCTTACTCCCGAGCTTGTCGAGGCTTGGATGTCGTCGCAGGCCGTGTCGGTTTTCACTCCCGATGTCGACTCGGTCTTCACTGACACCGCCTATGTGGCCCGGTCCTTGGGCGGCATACTCGCCAATGCTGAGGCAAAGGGACTCGCGTTGCCCCACAGGCAATATGCGACAGTCGTCTACGGACGCCCCGAGTCGGTGCTTTTTGTCGACAGTGTGATGCTTGTCGCCCTCAACCATTATCTTGGTGCCGATTATCCCGGCTACAGTCATTGGCCTGTGTATATGCGGCTTGGCAAGACACCACAGGCTCTGCCGTACGACCTTGCCGAGGCCCTGGTTGCGACCTCTTATCCCTATTCTCTCGAAGGCGGGGATGCCACAGCCCTCTCGCGTATGATATACGAGGGTGTGCTTACTCATGCCAAGATGTCGCTCGTGCCTGATGCCCGCTTAGGTGACGCTCTCGGCTATACTGATGCCCAGATGCGGTGGCTCGAAGAAAACGAGGGTTCGATATGGCGCAGTATCATACATCGCCAGTTGCTCTACGACACCTCCGAGTCTACTGCTGACCGGCTTGTTGCGCCCTCGCCCGAGGTGTCGGTGGTCGAGCCTGCCGCCCCGGGCCGTGTGGGCCGTTATATAGGCTACCGCATCGTAAGCGCATATCTCGCCGACCACCCCGATGCCACACTCCCACAGATGCTGTCGCCCGAGTTTTACAAAGGTAACTCGGTGTTAATCAACTCGCAATACCAGCATTGATAAACAAACCGGGCTTCGTTGGCGTTCTATTATTGAAAGGAACGTCAGACGATGAAAAAGACATTGATAATTACGGCAATCTTTATCGGGGTACTGTTGTGCGCCGTCGGATATGCTGATTCACAATATCGAACCTCAATCGGCCGTCAGGCACCGGCACTGTGGCTGCCGTCGCAGGGGGCCCGTGCGCCCGAAACTACTCTCGCCGCGCAGTCGGGCAATTACGTGATGCTTAATTTTTGGAAATCGACCGATGCCATGTCGCGTCAGGCCGCCAACGAGTACACGGCGTGGCTGCGTTCGCATCCCGGCAACGATTTAAAACTGCTGAGTGTCAATCTCGACGAGTCGCCGGCTCTTTTTGGCGAAATTATGCGGCGCGACAGCCTGATTGGTAGCACCCAGTACCACCTCGACGGCGATGCCGCCCGTGCCGTCATCGACAGCTACGGCCTCGACAAGGGCCTCGGCTCGGTGCTTATCGACCCGGACGGCAAGATTGTGTCGCACAACCCCTCGCAATCCGACCTCGACAACTATTTCGGTCATTGAGTTTGCTTAAAATGTAGAAAATATCTATCTTTGCAGTGCCGAGGCGTATACATGCACCGGCACTGTAATCGTTAATAAATCACTACTATCATATTATCACGTTTCAACTATGTCAAAAGTTACAGTCGTAGGCGCCGGTAATGTAGGCGCAACATGTGCTAACGTGCTGGTGACAAGCCAGCTTGCCGACGAAGTCGTTCTCCTCGATATCAAAGAAGGTGTATCTGAAGGTAAGGCTATGGATATCATGCAGGCCGCAAACATCCTCGGTCTCAACAGCCGCCTTGTGGGTGTCACAAACGATTATGCCCGCACCGAGGGCTCTGATGTCGTTGTCATAACTTCAGGCATCCCCCGCAAGCCCGGCATGACCCGCGAAGAACTGATTGGTGTAAATGCCGGCATCGTGCGCTCGGTTACAGAGAACATCCTTGCCCATTCGCCCAACGCCATCATCGTGTGCGTATCCAACCCTATGGACACCATGACATATCTGATTCACCGCGTTACCAAGCTGCCCCGCAACCGCATCATCGGTATGGGCGGCGCACTCGATAGCGCACGCTTTAAATATTTCCTGAGCATCGCCCTCAATGCCAATATCAATGAGGTTGAGGGTATGGTTATCGGCGGTCACGGCGATACAACCATGATTCCCCTCAAGCGTTATGCCGCCTACCGTGGCATCCCTGCCAGCACAATCATCCCTGCCGAGCAGCTCGACAAAGTTGCCGCCGACACCATGGTCGGTGGTGCCACGCTGACAAAGCTCCTGGGCACTTCTGCATGGTATGCCCCCGGTGCGGCCGCTGCCCAGGTCGTAGCCGCAGTCCTCGGCGACCAGAAGAAGATGTTGCCTTGCTCGGCCCTGCTCGAAGGCGAATACGGCGAGAAAGACCTCTGCATAGGCGTGCCCTGCATACTTGGCCGCAACGGTATCGAGAAGATTGTAGAGCTCGACCTCAACGACGAGGAGAAGGCCCTCTTCGCTGCCAGCGCTGCCGCCGTGCACAAGACAAACGCCGCCCTCGCTTAAACTTACGCGCCCTGTTGAGCGTTTAACATACAACCGTGCCGGGTTCAAGCCCGGCATGGTTGCTGTCGTATTTATGTGAACTTGCGAAATTAATAAGAACTGTTTATGAAAAAGATTTTTGTAATGGCGGTCGCTGCCCTGGCCCTTGCTTCGTGTGGCGGCAACCAGTCGACACAGACTACCGAAACCGAAGAAGCAGCCGTAGAGCAGCCTTCGGTCGCCAAATACGCCCCCGTGGCAAAAGATGGGAAGGTAATCGAACTCGAAGATGCCTCTGCGCTGACACCCGGTGTCAAGGTAGAGCAGTTGACCGTTGTCGATTTCAATGCCGTGTGGTGCGGCCCTTGCCGCCAGCTCACCCCCGTGCTCGAGGAGTTAGCTGCTAAATACCAGGGCAAGGTGACATTTATATCTGTCGATGTCGACAAGCTCGGCAATCTCTTCGAGGCATACCAGATGGGCGAATCTATCCCGGCCGTGCTGTTCCTCAAGCCCGACGGCACGTATTTCAAGAAAATCGGCACCGGCGAACTCCTCCCTGCCGAGAACTTCGAGAAAATCATCAACGACAATCTCTGATACACTATGCAACTGAAGACCATACTCGAGCGGTCACGTCGTGCCCTTGGCATCGACAGCCTGCTGCCTATGCAGGATGAGATGGCCCGTATCGCGCTACCGGCAAGGGTGTTGCTCCAGGCCCCCACGGGCAGCGGCAAGACATTTGCCTTCACCATAGCTTTGTTGAGGTCGATGAGCGGGCCGTCCGGCGAGGGCGTAAAGGCTCTTGTGATAGCCCCGACGCGCGAGTTGGTGCTTCAGATTTATGATACCGTCCGTCCGCTGGCTGCCTCCGACTACAAGACTACCGCCCTCTACGGCGGACATTCCTTCGAGACCGAGGCTAAGAGCCTCGCTGCAAATCCCGATATAGTCGTGGGTACCCCCGGGCGTCTGCTCGACCACATCAACCGTCGCCGCCTCGACCTGGCTGGCACCAAGACACTTGTAATCGACGAGTACGACAAGGCCCTCGAACTCGGTTTTGCCCCCGACATGAAGCGTATCGTAGCCACTATGAAGCGTGTATCGGGCCTGGTGATGACCTCGGCGACGAGTGGCGAAATCCCCGACTTTGTCGGCAAGGTAGAGCACGTGCTCGACTATCGCGACGGTGCACAGACCGGCGAAAAACCGGTAGAAGTCTTCCAAATCGACAGCCCTGCCGCCGACAAGCTCGATACCCTGGTCGACCTCCTCAAGGCCCTGTCGGGGCACAAGACCATAGTCTTTGTCAATCACCGTGAGGCTGCCGAGCGCGTCTACGGCCACTTGCAGAAGCTTGGTATGCCGTCGTGTCTCTATCACGGCGGTCTTGACCAGGACTTGCGCGAGAGGGCACTGATACTCTTTTCCAACGGTACGTCACCGGTGATGGTGGCTACCGACCTTGCCGCGCGCGGTCTCGATATAGAGGGCGTAGATGCCGTGGTGCACTACCACCTGCCGTCTACGCCCGAGGCGTGGGCGCACCGCAATGGCCGCACAGGGCGTCTGGGCGGCACGCAGGGCAAAGCATACGTCATAGTTTCGGAAAAGGAGACTTTGCCGGACTATGCGACAGCCCGACCCGGCAAAATCGCGGCAATAGAGCCCAGACACGCCGACCGTGTAGCGACACTCTATTTCAATGCCGGTAAGAAAGAAAAAATATCGCGAGGCGACATAGCGGGTTTCCTTATTTCCAAAGGCGGTCTTGGCCCGGGCGAGGTCGGCCGGATAGATGTCAGGGACCACTGCGCCTATGTTGCCGTGCCGGCCAACAAGGCCAGGGCGACGGTCGAGGCGGTCGCACCTTACAAAATAAAGAATACCAAGGTAAGGGTGACACAGCTAAAAAATAAATAGGGAAGGCGAACTTTTACACTCTCCGAGCCGTTTTAAGTTAAATTCATCACACAACTTATTTTTGAAGTGAAAGCTTGGAGTATTATCAAACACATCGTACGTCTGCTGGGATATACCGTCCTGGCAGTCGTACTCTTGTTGTGCGGTGTGGTGGCATTGTTATATTCCGACTGGGCCCAGGATAAAGCGCGCCGGGCCGTCGTGGCCAAACTGTCCACTCCCGCAGCAGATTTATCACTCGATTTTTTCCGCCTTGACTTCCCCCTCGAGATTGAAGCCGGTGGCCTTGTTCTTACTTCTTATGGCGACACCATGATGGCAGCATCGTCTTTGCGTGCCGAGATTGACGTATTGCCTTTATTGGCAGGCAAAGCGGTAATATCCGGGGCCGAAGTGTCGGGCATACGATATCGCATGGGTGTGCCTGATTCGGCCTTGTTTCTCAATATTGCCGCCGACAGCATCGCCCTTGCACCGGCATCGGTAAAACTTGCCGATATGGCTATAAAGGTCGGCGACGGACTCATACGTGGCGGCCGTCTGACTATGGTGATGAATACCGATACCGCGCCGCCGACCCCGCCGGCACCGCCCACGCGCATGAGCATAGCCCTCGACCGCATAGCCCTCGACGATTTCACCTATACCATGCGCATGATGCCGACCATCGACACCTTGTCGGCCCACATTGCCGCATCTGAGTTGCGCGACGGCCTCGTAGACCTTTTCAATCAGAAAATCAACCTCGCATCCTTCAAGGGTCGCGGCCTCAGTGCGCGCTATATCGTGCCCGACTCGGCCATGCTCGCGGCCTCGGGCCCGTATCCGGTGGCTGCGTCGTCAGATACGGTCACTTCTGCCCCGTGGACCGTCGCAATCGACAGCATCGATTTTCACGGTGGCGACGCCCTCTATGCCACTGCCGGGGTGACACCGCTGCCCGGCCTTGATTTTACTTATATAAGTCTCGACAGTCTCGACCTGGCCTTGCATGATTTTTATAATCAGGCCACTACGGTAAGACTCCCTTTGAAACTGCATGGTCGCGAACGCTGCGGTGTTGTGCTCGATGTCGACGGCACACTCGATATCGATTCTGCCGCCTTGAATTTCCGACAGGTGCACCTTGCCACACCGCGAGGTACCGATGTGCGCTTCGACGGCGTGATGGGTATGGGCGACATGGTGTCGGACCCCTCGCTCCCCCTCGGTATAAACCTTGACGGAGCTTTTGCACCGGGCGATATGGCCGACATGTTCCCGGCTTTCACGCCCTACCTGGCTGCTATACCGGCTGCCGATGACATATTGCTTACACTCGGCGCGTCGGGCACCACGGGCAATCTCGTAATCGACAATGCGCGATTGCAGCTCAACAACTGTGTTACCCTCAACGCTTCGGGCAATATCGAAAATATGATGAACCCCGTAGCTCTTGGCGGAAATATCAAGCTCAGGGGCAATATTATAAATGTCAACAGTTTCAAAAACAAACTGTTGGCAAAGGAGACTGCCGCCATGCTGCGCATACCGCCGATGACGCTCAATGGCAATGTTGCCATGAAGCGGGGTGTAGTTGACGGCCGTCTGACCGCCGTTACGAAAGGTGGCCGCATAGGGCTCGACGCACGGTGGAACGGCGATGCCGAGACTTATCGCGCCGACGTGACGGCCTCAACCTTCCCTGTGCAAGCCTTTATGCCCCTCTTGGGGGTAGAGCAGGTGACTGCCAAGGCGCATGTGACCGGCCGTGGATACGACCCCTTTGTAAAATCGACAAAAATCGACGCCGATATTGATGTAGCCAAGTCCGTGTACGACGGCGTGGCATATACCGACATAAAGGCAAAGGCCGGTCTTGACAACGGCCATGCCACCGTATCGCTCAAGTCTGCAAACCCATCGGCCGAGTTCTCGCTTCTTGCCGACGGCAATCTCGACGGCAATGTGTATAATTGGAATGCAAGCCTCGACGGCAGCTATATCGACCTCTATGCGCTGAAATTCATGCAGGAGCCTGCCTCGCTCGAAATCGCCCTCGAAGGCAATGCCGTCATAGGCCCGGGCAAAAACGACATACAGGCCGTTGTCAATGTCAGCGACGTATTTTTCCGCAGGGCGGAAGGCACGATTGCGCTCAATGACATAAACGCGCGCTTCGATGCCGCTGACAGCCTTACCTATCTTACTGTCAAAAACCGTGACCTCGACGCCTCCTTCAGCTCACCGGCCGCTCTTGATAGCCTCATGTCTTCATTTACGGCCTTTTCCGACCTGTTGGGCAAGCAGCTTGCCGTGTACACCCTCGATGCCGACACGCTATGTAGCACTCTGCCGCCTTTTGCCCTCGACATGCACGGAGGACGTTCAAACCTGGTCAACGATATACTGGCACCCTCTAAGATGTCGGTGCGGTCGTTTGACTTCCGCCTTGCCAACGACAGCACACTTGTCATCAACGGTTCGGTCGAGCGTTTCGATACTGGCAGTATGTTGCTCGATTCGATATTTATCGGCGGTGGCGAACACCGTGGTCACTTCCATCTTGATGCCGGTGTGCGCAATCGGCCCGGAAATCTCGACCAATGGCACCGCGTCGACCTCAAAACCGTCATACAGGGTAAATATGCTCACGTGGGTCTTAAACAGCAAAACCTCAAGGGTGTCACCGGCTACGAAATAGGCCTTGCCGCGCAGAGCGACGCCGCCGACTCGACACTCACGCTGCATGTGCGGCCCTACAGTCCCATTATCGCATACCAGTCGTGGTCTGCGAACCCCGACAATTTTATCAGCTACAACATACCTACCGGCCATATCGATGCCAACCTGCGCATGAAGGGCGGCAATAGTGCCCTGGCTATCTATACCGAGCATCCCGACAGCACGACCCATCGTTCGCACTCGCAGGAAGACCTCGTGCTCCAGCTTACCGACATACATCTGAGTGACTGGATTGCCGTCAATCCTTTCGCCCCGCCTATCAAGGGTGATGTCAATGCCGATATGCGTCTCAACCGTCACGACGGGCTGCTTGTCGGGCAGGGCAGTGCAGGTATTACCAATTTTGTATATGGCAAGCAGAGGGTTGCCGATTTCAAGACAAATTTCAACATCGCCGCAACGCCGTCGGGCACAATCAGGGCCGATGCCGACGTGCTCGTCGACGGAGTGAAGACAATGACGCTCTCGGGTGCGCTCAACGACAGCACGGCCATATCGCCTCTCGCTCTCGATTTCTCGATGATAAGGTTCCCCCTTGCCACGGTCAATCCGTTCCTTCCGGGCAATGTGGCGCGTATGTCGGGTATGCTCAATGGCAGCCTTAAGATTTCGGGCACACAGGATGCGCCTATATTCAACGGCACACTTGATTTCGACTCCACCGCCGTGCGGCTGGGCATGACGGGCACCGACTATAAATTCAGCCCCACGCCAATAAAGGTTGTCGACGGCCTTGTTAGCTTCGACAATTTCAGCATCAAGGGTTGCAACGATAATCCGCTCAATGTCAACGGCACGGTCGATATTTCCTCGCTCGACAACATGAAGTTCAACCTCTCCCTAAAGGCCGACAACATGATGATAGTCAATAGCAACAGGCTGCAGAAGGGCGCCGACATATTCGGCAAGGGCTATATAAGTCTCAATGCCACTGCCCGTGGGTCGATGAGCTTTATGATGGTAAATGCCGACCTTAGTGTCAATTCGGGCACCAACATCACCTATGTCATACCCGGTGCGACAACCACGCTGGCAAACCGCTCGGCCGGCGATATGGTGAAATTTGTTAATTTCACCGATTCGGCAGCGGTTGTCGCCGCTGACTCGCTCGCGCAGTCGGGCATGGCAATGATGCTCGATGCCAACCTTACCCTGCAAGACGGCAATATAATCAATGTCTACCTGTCGCCCGACGGCAAGAACCGCGCCCAGGTAGAGAGCAACGGCCAGTTGACATTCGAGATGACGCCGCTCGACAACGGACGCCTGTCGGGCCGCGTAAATCTCGACAAGGGCTTCGTGCGCTACTCGCCGCCGTTTATGAGCGAGAAGTTATTTAATTTTGAGCGTGGCAGTTATGTAGCTTTCAATGGCGACATGATGAACCCGACACTCAACATCCACGCCAACGACGTGGTAAAGGCCAATGTGACGCAGACGGGCCAAAACTCGCGACTGGTCAACTTCGATATTGGCTTGTCGGTGACCGGCACGCTCAACCAAATGGACGTAGCTTTCGACCTGTCGACCAACGACGACATCACCGTTGCCAACGAACTCGAGAGCATGACGCCGCAGCAACGCGCCAACCAGGCCATGAACATGTTGCTCTATAATGTCTACACCGGCCCCGGCACAAAGGGCGATGCGTCGCTTGCCGGCAACCCGCTCTTCTCGTTCCTCGAGTCGCAGGTCAACTCGTGGGCGGCAAACAACATCAAGGGTGTCGACATATCATTTGGTATCGACCAGTACGACCGCACTATCGACGGCAACACCTCGCAGACGATGAGCTATTCGTACCAGGTGTCGAAATCGCTCTTCAACGACCGCTTCAAAATCGTGGTCGGCGGCAATTACTCTACCGATGCCAATGCCGACGAGAACTTCTCGCAAAACCTGATTAACGATATTTCGTTTGAATACTTCCTCAACGCCCAGCGTACCATGTATGTCCGTCTGTTCCGCCATACGGGCTACGAGAGCATACTCGAGGGCGAGATTACCCAGACAGGCGTGGGCTTTGTGTACCGTCGCAAACTGCGGCGCCTCGGCGATATGTTCCTCACTCCAAAGGCCGTGGAACGCCGTATACAACGTGAAAACCTAAAAAACGAAACTGTCGATGAAACGCATTGAAAAATATCTGTTAGTTTTCACCGCCGTCATGGCGGTGCTCATGGCGGCTTCGTGTTCGACCACACGCCGTATTCCCGACGACGAAATCCTCTATACAGGTGTCAAGGGCATCACGATTGCGCCCTCCGACAGCATGAAGGTGCCGGCTGCAATGGCTTCGTCGATAAAGTCGGCTGTCGACGTGGCCCCCAACAACTATTGGAAATTGGTCGGCTGGCGTTATCCTTTCCCCCTGGGGCTGTGGGTCTACAACAATTGGCCGAATCCGAAAAGCGGGTTCAGACACTGGCTCTATGAGAAGCTGGTCGAGGAGCCGGTGCTGGTGTCTGATGTCCGTCCCGAGGTGCGCACACACATGATAGAGCAAATCCTTGACAACAACGGTTATTTCCGTGGCACGGCTACATATAATCTCGTGCAAGGCAAGAACCGTAAGAAGGCGAAAATACACTACGACGTAGTGCCCGGCCCGGGATATCCTATACGCAATATAAGGCTGTTGCCCGACACTACGGCGCTCGGCGCGCTCATTGATTCGCTGGCGCGCAAGGACTCATACCTCACTGCTGTGCGTCCGCGCTACTCGACCGACTCGCTGTCGGTTGCTAGAACCCGTATTACCAACTCGCTCCGCAACCGTGGTTATTATTTCTTCAGGCCGGAGTTCATAGAGTATCTTGCCGACAGTATAGCCAATCCGGGCGAAATCGAGCTTAAGATGATGCTTGCGTCGAACACTCCCAAGTTTGCCCTCAATCCCTATACCACCGGCAAGGTGACTGTGCATATCGCCCGTAACCAGGGCGGAGGCACCCCCGATACCGTAGAGATGAAGCGTGCCACACTTATCCAGATGATGCCTTCGAGGCTGCGGCGAAAGCTGATTGACGAGAATGTCACCTTCCGTCCCGGACGGCGTTTCTCGGTTAGGAATATGGACCGCACGCAGGCTAACCTCGCACGGCTCGGCATATTTAACACCATCAACATCGAAGCATATCCCGACACCAACGATTTGGCCGCACGCAAGCTCAATGTAGATGTCTTTGCCACATTCGACGCACCCCTCGAAACCTCGCTCGAAGTAAATGCCTCGTCGAAGTCGAACAGCTATATCGGCCCGGGGCTTACATTCGGTGTGACCAATAAAAATATATTTGGCGGTGGCGAACAGTTGTCGGTCAAGCTTACCGGCACATACGAGTGGCAGACCGGTCATGGGCGCCGCAGCATATTCAATTCCTACGAGGTCGGTCTTACCGGGTCGCTTGCCTTCCCACAGCTTCTCGCCCCCAAGTTTATACCGCGTAGCCGCTACAATCTCAATTGGACGCGCTTCCAGCTAAATGCCGACCTGCTCAACAGGCCACACTATTTCAAGATGGCGCAGTTCAATGCCTCTGTCAACTATGACTGGCGCCTGCGACGTTATGTGTCAAACACCCTGACTCTCTTCAAACTGACATATACAAATCTGATGCATACGACCCATGACTTCGATTCAATCATGGCCGCCAATCCTGCCGTGGCCCAGAGTTTCATGAGCCAGTTTATACCCCAGATGGCCTATACCTATGTCTATGACCGTGCTTTTGGCCGCGACAACACGCTCAACTGGCAATTTACAGTCCAGGAGGCCGGCAATGTTTTCTGGGCGATTTACAGGGCTTGTGGCAAAAAAGGCCGCAAGGACTTGTTCGGCACGCCATTCTCGCAGTTTGTCAAGGGACAGACCCAGCTTGTGTGGGGGCGCCGCCTCGGCGGTGACAACTGGCTTGTAAGCCGCGTCGCCGTGGGTGCTGCCCATGCATACGGCAACAGTACGCAGGTGCCCTATTCCGAGCAGTTCTATGTCGGGGGTGCCAACTCTATCCGCGCCTTCACGGTGCGCTCAATCGGCCCGGGCAGTTACAAGGCACCTCCGGGGCAACCCGAAGATTATTTCGACCGCACGGGTACATTTAAGTTCGAGGCTAATGTCGAATACCGTTTCCCGATTTTCGGCCCCCTTCATGGAGCCTTGTTTGTCGATACGGGCAATGTGTGGCTGCTCAAAGACGACCCTATGCGGCCCGGTGGCACCCTGCGCGGCAAGACCTTTTTCCGCGACCTCGCCCTTGGTACGGGCGTGGGCCTGCGCTTCGACATCAGCATGCTTGTAATCCGTGGCGACCTCGGCATAGGCATCCACGCGCCATACGACACCGGCAAGAGCGGCTACTACAACATGAAGTCGTTTGGCAACTCGCTGGCGTTCCATCTCGCCATAGGCTATCCGTTCTGATTAGTACGAGAGATAGTTCTTGCGCGAAGCGTCGATTTTGAGCAGTATAAAGAGCAGGATTGTAAACCCCCACAGCGACGAGCCGCCGTAGCTGAAGAACGGCAGCGGTATGCCTATGACGGGGCACAGCCCTATGACCATGCCGATATTGATGCAGAAATGGAATATGAAATACGAGGCCACGCAGTAGGCATAGACTCGGCCGAAGGTCGTGGGCTGTCGTTCGCCGATAGATATGACTCGCAAGATTAGCCCTAAGAAGAGCAAGGTCACTATCATCGTGCCCACGAAGCCCTCTTCCTCGCCAATGGTGCAGAAGATAAAGTCGGTATGCTGCTCGGGCACGTATTTCAGCTTGGTCTGGGTGCCGTTGAGAAATCCTTTGCCGAAGAAGCCGCCCGAACCGATGGCGATTTTCGACTGGTTGACATTGTAGCCGGCCGAGCGGAGGTCTTCGACTATGCCGAGTGCTACCTGTATGCGCAGTTTCTGGTGCGGCTGCAGGTGGTCGAAGGCCGCGCCGACCGAGAACAGGAAGGCGATTGACAATACAGCCGTGGCGACCGAGACGTAGAGCCTGGGGCGGCGCAGAGTCACGGCCTCGACAACGATGTAGACACATGCTATGCCTATTGCCGAAAGGTTGACAATCAGGCCGGGCACGGCGATGCTGCAGAGCGTGAGTATAAATTCGACCAGGCCGACACCGGCAAACCAGATGAGCAGGTTGCGCCCCACTTCGTAGCGGCGCGAGTATGCCGCCGTCATGCCTATCATGACCACCATAATCATCAACAGCACATAGAACTGGCCTGCCGGCATACCCATAATCATAGTCTCGGTAAACTTGATGCCTACCACGAAGATTACCACGGCAAACAAGGCAGCAAACAGCACGAGGCCGCTCATGCCCTCGCGGTAGAGGACGAAGAAGAGGGCCATGAATGTCAGTGCCGAGCCGGTTTCGTTCTGTAGCAAGATTAGCACTATGGGCACTACTATGATAGTTATGGCCTTGACATAGTTTGTCCACTTGGCATTGAGGTCGAAATGGTAGCCGCTAAATAGTTTCGCCAGGGCCAGCGCAGTGGCGAATTTGGCAAATTCGGCCGGTTGCAGGCTCATGCCGCCGAATTTTATCCACGAATACGAGCCCTTGGTGTCTTCGGCTAAAAACGGCGTGACCGCCAGTAGCACCATCAGTGCCACATAGATGGGGAAGGCGTAGGTCTCGTACATGCGTGCATCGATGAGCAGTATGACCAGGCCGAGGGCTATCGACAGGCCAATCCAGCGCAACTGTTTGCCAGAGAACTCGGTGTCGGCAAACATCGAGGCGTTGTCGAAGTTGTAGCAGGCGGCATAAATGCTCACCATGCCGGCAAACACCATAATCAGGTATATGATGACCGTGGGCCAGTCGAGGTGGCGGAAAGTCGACGACGGGTCATTTCTTCTTGGGAGCGGCATAGTAGAGTGTCATATTTAACATTTGTTCTTCCATATACCGGCGTTCGGGGGCGATGGTGCCGGTGAGGTATTTTTCCATCACGAGGCTGCCGATGGGCACGCCGAAGGTCGCGCCCCAGCCGCCGCCCTCGACATAGACTGCCACTGCAATCTTGGGGTCTTTATATGGCGCGAAGCCCATAAAGGCCGAGTGGTCTTTGCCGTGAGGGTTCTGGGCCGTGCCGGTCTTGCCGCAGACCTCGATGCCGGGTATGGCGGCGCGGCGGCAGGTGCCCCCGGTAACGGCTGTACGCATACCGTCGGCTACCGCGTTGTAGTAGTGGGCCTCGACGGTCGGATAACGCTTCTCGAGCAGCTTCTCGTCCATCACGGTGTCTTGTATGCCCTTTACGACGTGCGGCGTTATGAAGTAGCCACGGTTGGCTATGGTGGCACCGAGATTGGCAATCTGCAGCGGCGTGGCGAGTATTTCGCCCTGGCCGATAGCAACCGATATGATGGTGTTGGCGCTCCAGTGTCCTTCACTGTAATATTTGTCGTAGACTTTGGCATTAGGGATATAGCCACGGCTCTCGCCGGGCAGGTCTACGCCGAGCTTGTAGCCGTAGCCCATCGATACGAGGTGGTTTTTCCATACTTCGAATGCCTTTGCCGACGAACCGTATTTGCTGCGACGGTCAATCATGGCCTTGAAACCCCAGCAGAAAAATGCATTGCACGATGTGCCGAGGGCCGGTATTAGCGGCAGTGGCGACGGGTGGGAGTGACAGCCTACGCGCAGGCCGCCGTTGATATAGCCGCCGTGGCAGGGGTAGGTGGTGTGCAGGTCGATGATGCCCTCTTGCAGGAATATCAGGCCCTGGGTGGGCTTGAAAGTCGAGCCGGGAGGGTATGCACCCATAAGGGCACGGTCGAAGAGCGGCCACGACTGGTCTTGCACGAGTTTCTTATAGTTCTCGCCACGCTGACGGCCGACGAGCAGTGTTGGGTCGTAGTTGGGCATCGACACCATGCATAGGATTTCGCCCGTGGCCGGTTCGATGGCCACCACGGCACCGCGTTTACCCACCATGAGCGACTCGGCATATTGCTGCAGCTTTATGTCGAGGCTCAGCCTGAGGTCGCGGCCCGAGATTGGCTCTACGTCGTTGGCTCCGTCCTCGTAGCGGCCCTGTATTCGCCCGCGCGCGTCGCGCATGAGGATTTCTACGCCCTTTACGCCGCGAAGATACGGCTCGTAGCTCTTCTCGATGCCGAGGTCGCCGGTGTAGTCGCCGGGCGAGTAATAGGGGTCGCGCTCTATGTCGTCGCGGTTGACCTCGCGGATGTTGCCGAGCACGTTGGCCGCCGTAGGGGTCTTGTATTGGCGCAGTATGCGTTTCTGGATAAAGAAGCCGGGGAAGCGGTAGAGCTTTTCTTGCAGGCGCCCGTAATCTTCGACCGACAGTTGCGAAATCAGACGCTGCGGTGTGTACGACGAGTAGCCCGGGTTGAGGCGCTTGTCTTTCATGTCGGTCATGCGCTTGCGGAACTGCTCGGGCGTGATGTTGATGGTCTGGCAGAAGTCGACAGTGTCGAAGGGCTGCACGTCGCGCGGTATCATCATCACGTCGTAGGCCGGCTGGTTGAATACCACCAGTTCGCCGTTGCGGTCATAGATGAGGCCTCGCGAGGGGTAGACCGTCTTTTTAAGAAAGGCGTTAGAGTCGGCCGACTCTTTGTATTTCTCGTCGTTGATTTGCAGGTCGAACAGGCGGACCAGGTATATCAAGCCTATCAGCAGTATGAAACCGCCGATGACATATTTGCGTTTCTCTAAATTATAGTTTTTTCTCACGTGGAGGCTGGGTGTTGTGCCTCGCTGACCACTATGCCTCGCGCGAACGGAGGCTGAGACAGTCGACGGCGTAGAGGAGGATAAATGTATAGGCTGTCGAGGCCACTATGCGCAGCAGCAGCAGACGGAAGTTGAAAAACTGGAAAGCCTCGACGGTAAAGACCATGGCGCAATAGATGGTGGTCATGGTGACAAGGAATTTCATAAAGGCGCCGTGCCCCATTGTGCGCGACGAGGGCGAACGGCCGGCGAGGTCGTCGTCCATCGACACGTAGAGATGGAAGACCGGCTTGCGGGCAAATGCCAGCGTGGTGGCGCATAGGGCGTTGACTCCGGGAGTGTCGCAAAACATGTCGACACTCAGCCCGGCAAGGAAGCCCAGGAAGGTCGACAGGTTGGTGCCTATGGTGACAGGCAGCATCACTATGAGGTAGATAAACACCACCGGCACGGCCACGTCGAACAATATGAGGTGGTTGAACACTATCGCCTGTGCCGGCACAAGCAATAGGAACAGCAGTGCATATTTTATTGCAAACTTTGTCATAGTCGTGTCGCTGGCTTAGGTACCGAAGGGGTTTTTCTTCGAGTCGTTTTCTTCTCCGGCGGTAAGGGCGCGCAGTTCGTCGGCATGGTTGTTGACCACGACCTGTACGTTGCTCAGGGTGGTAAAGTCGGTGAGCAGCTTGACCCGCAGGGTAAAGAAGTTCTGATTGTGGTCGGTATCGTCGTCAATCACTACTCCGACAGGCAGACCGGCCGGGAATACTGCCGAGTAGCCGCTGGTGACAATAGTGTCGCCGGCAGCAAAGACGGTATGCCTGGGCAACTCTTCGAGCATGGCCTCGTCGGGGCTGTTGCCGTCCCACACAAGCGAACCGAAGTAGTCGGTGCGCTTGAGCTTGCACGACAGGCGGAAGTGCGGGTTGAGAAGCGATATTACTCGCGCACTCGACGGCCCCACGTTGCTCACGATGCCTACAACGCCGTTGCGGTCTACCACACCAAGCTCGGGTTTGACTCCGTCGTTGCTGCCCTTGTTGATGGTGATGTAGTTGTAGGGGTGCGCGACGCTGTTGTTGATTACGTGGGCGACGATAAACTCGAAGTGTGGCACGCCCGAGTCTACGGTCATGGTGTCCTTGTATCCCTGCTCTGTCATCAGGTCGATGCGCTGTTGCAGGCGCACAATCTCGGTCTGAAGTTCGGCATTGCGGCGGTTGAGGTCGTCGTTGATGTCGTGGAGGTTGAAATACGAGGTAACATTGTTGGCACTCTTGTAGGCTGTCGATGCGAGGCGTCCGGCCGAGGTCAGGTAGAGATGCTGGCGGTAGGGGTCGTCACGAAAAAGCAGCATGCAGCTTATCACCACCAGGAAGGTGAAGATAAACCACTTGCTGTGACGGATAAGAAAGGCGACAAGTTCGTTCACGTGCCTGCCCCCTCTCTTTTACCTAATCAGGAATGAGAAATTCTGATAATTCTTCAGGGCCACGCCTGTGCCTTTGGCCACGCAGAGCAGCGGGTCTTCGGCTATGTGGAACTGTATGCCGATTTTGTCAATCAGACGTTTGTCGAGACCGCGCAGCAATGCGCCGCCGCCGGCAAGGTAGATACCGTTGCGCACGATGTCGGCGTAAAGTTCGGGCGGTGTCTGCTCGAGGGCACTGAGCACGGCTGCCTCGATTTTCGATATGGTCTTTTCGATGCAGTGGCAGATTTCCTGATAGCTTACGGGCACCTCGAGGGGCAGCGCGGTCATAAGGTTGGGGCCGTGTACCACATAGTCCTCGGGCGGATTTTCGAGCTCGGTAAGGGCCGAGCCCACGTGCATCTTGATTTGTTCGGCTGTGCGCACGCCTACCTTGATATTGTGGGCGCGGCGCATGTGGTTGAGGATGTCGTCGGTAAGGTCGTCGCCGGCAACCTGTATGCTCTTGTTGCTGACGATGCCGCCGAGCGATATTACGGCGATTTCGGTCGTGCCGCCGCCTATGTCGACAATCATGTTGCCTTCGGGGGCCTCTACGTCGAGGCCGATACCGAGGGCTGCGGCCATAGGTTCGTGAATCATGTAGACGTCGCGTCCGTCGGCATGTTCCGACGAGTCGCGCACGGCGCGTACTTCGACTTCCGACGAGCCCGAGGGTATGCCCACGACCATGCGCAGCGACGGCGAGAACCAGTTGTTCTTGGTGCTGGCCTTTTTGATGAGGCCGCGTATCATCAGCTCGGCGGCGTTGAAGTCGGCGATGACGCCCTTGCGCAGGGGGCGCACGGTGCGTATGCCGGGGTGCCCTTTGCCCTCCATCAGGTGGGCTTCCTTGCCTACGGCAATGAGCTTGTCGGTGCGGTTGTCGAGGGCGACGATTGACGGCTCGTTGATAACGATTTTGTCGTTATGTATTATAATCGTATTGGCTGTGCCAAGGTCGATTGCTATTTCTTTGGTAAGAGAGAATAATCTCATTTCTTGTCTGTTAATCTTGTGTGTAGAGGGGAGGCTTTTTACCCGTCGTGATTAGTGGCGGAAGTGGCGGAAGCCGGTCATGACCATGGTCATGCCGTTGGCGCGGCAGTAGTCGACCGACTCGTTGTCGCGGATAGAGCCGCCGGGCTGGATTACATTGTCGACGCCGGCCTTGTGTGCGATTTCCACGCAGTCGCCGAAGGGGAAGAAGGCATCGGATGCCATGGTGGCACCGTGGAGGTCGAATCCGAAGCTGTGGGCCTTTTCGATGGCCTGTTTGAGCGCGTCGACACGCGAGGTCTGGCCTACGCCCGAGGCGATGAGCTGTCCGTTGCGGGCAAGGACAATCGCGTTGCTCTTGCTGTGCTTTACGAGCTTGTTGGCAAAGAGCATGTCGGCTACCTGCTGGTCGCTCAGGCTGTCGCCGGCAACGAGTTTCAGCTCTTCGGGACTTTCGAGCTTGCTGTCATTGTCTTGAACGAGCATGCCGCCGAGTATTGTGCGCATACGTTTGCCTGGGGCGACTACGGCCTTGCGGCGAAGGATGATGCGGTTTTTCTTCTGCTGGAGTATTGTGAGGGCGTCGTCGCTATAGTCGGGGGCGATGATGACCTCGAAGAAGATTTTGCCCATCTCGGCTGCTGCATCGGCCTCGACCTTGCTGTTGGTGATGATGATGCCTCCGAAAGCCGACACGGGGTCTCCGGCAAGGGCGTCGGCCCATGCCTCGGCAACGGTGCCACGGCTGGCGCAGCCGCATGCGTTGTTGTGCTTGAGAACGGCCACGGTGGTGGTGTCGAACTCGTCAATCAGGGCGCAGGCGGCGTCGATGTCGAGCAGGTTGTTATAGCTGATTTCCTTGCCGTGGAGCTGGTCGAAGATGGCGTCGAAATTACCGTAGTAAGCAGCGGCCTGGTGTGGGTTTTCGCCATAGCGGAGGGCCTTGGCGCCGTCGATGGCTACGCGGAGCGACGATTCTTTGCCAGGCTCGACGGGCGTTACGCCGGCAAACCAGTTGTAGATGGCCGAGTCGTAGCCCGACGATACGGCGAAAGCCTCGCGGGCAAAGAACTGGCGCTGCTCGAGAGTGGTCTCGGCACCCTGGGTGTCGAGAATGCCCTCGAGTAGTCCGAACTGACGCTCGGAAGCGACGATGACAACGTCGTTGAAGTTCTTGGCGGCGCCACGGATGAGCGAGATGCCGCCTATGTCGATTTTTTCGATGATATCGTCGAAGCTTGCTCCCGATGCCACAGTGGCCTCGAAGGGATAGAGGTCGACGATAACCAGGTCGATGGGTGCTATTTCGTATTTGGCCGAGTCTGCTTTGTCAGATTCGTTGTCGCGGCGTGCGAGTATGCCGCCGAATACCTTGGGGTGAAGGGTTTTTACGCGGCCTCCTAAGATTGACGGATAGCCGGTGAGGTCTTCTACGGCCTTGCAGGGGATGCCGAGGCTTTCGATATATGTCTGTGTACCGCCTGTCGAGAGCAGCTCTACTCCGAGTTGGTGAAGTTTCTTTACGATGTCGCCGATGCCGTCTTTGTTGTAGACAGAGACAAGGGCTGTGCGAATTTTCTTTGTGGTAGACATTGATTCTTTTCTAATGCTGCATGTTTCAAAATGCAAAATTACAAAAAAATCACCGCTCCTTAAATTCTACTCTTTGGCAAATTGACCGCTTTTTGATATTTAACATTATTTAATGTCTTGGTGCCACGATTTGGGATATGTTCGCACTTGTGCCCTCGTTCTATCGTGTTTTTATAAACCTTAGCGAGCTTTCGTGTGTTTATTAATCAGTAATACAATTAAAAACTTAAAAACACACAAACTATGCACGTAACTAAACTCGAACGTTCGGGCTACATGCTCAAGTTACCCGATTCGATACTTGTCTTCGACTACACTCGCGACCAGGGCCACCATGTAGAGAAAGCTCTGCGTGAACAACCCGAAAAAGCCGTAGTATTCTTCGTCACCCACAATCACCGCTACACCTTCGACACCGACATATTCAATATGGCCCAGTCGCATAAGCGCGTCTATGTGCTGAGCAACGACATACCCACACGTGAAATTCACGATGATATGCCCATAGCCTGGATGAGTGCCGGCGACCGCATAGAGGATGTTGCCGGCAAGGGTATAAACGTTGAGGCCCTCGATGCCGGCTCGGGCATAGCCTACTATGTGACAGCAGGGGATGCCACCGTATTTTTCGGCGGAGCTTTGGGAGAGGAGACTGACAAGAAGCGCACCGAGGTGCTAATCCAGCGCATAGCGACCGAACATCCTTCTGTCGCCCTCGCCATAGTGGCCGAAAGCGTTGCCGACGTCTTCGCCGCCAAGATATCGGTAACAAAAATGGCAACATATCAAGACTGACCCGCCATAGTGAAATCAACACCCCCGGGAGCCTTTCAATCTCCCGGGGGTGTTGTTGTTTAAACGGGTCGAGCTCCTATCGTTGATAATCCGGGTCAAGCCGAAATACCGGTGCATCAATATTATAAATGTAGACGGAGAAAACAGTCGAAGACTGTCACTTTATGAAACCCCACCCTTACGCAGTTGGGTGGGGAAGTGGGCTAAATACCACACCAAAGGTCGAAGGCCTTTCCCCTGTATTTCAAATTTATATATCGATTGGGAAGTGTCTTCGACACTAATCCCCGGAGAAGAGTTCTACTCCCCGGCCAACTTCGTAAGGCCGGGGTTACGGCAAAGTAATGCTCTTCGAGCATTTTTTCTAATGCACCATAATTTCGGATTGAGCCGATAATCCCTAATATGCACCGATATTTCGACTTGGCCCCTAAAAGTTTTGTTTTTCATGGGAATCTTGCATATTATAGTTTAATGGAGTGGTAGTTCTGATATGGCGCGCACCCACACCGGCTGAACACGTTTTTTATACGTGCTGTTGTGTATCATAAAATATTTTATTAAATTTGCCGCGAACAAATATTTTTGCCAATGAAGTAAATTTTTATCAAGGACATAAATAAAAAGCGTTAGCTTTATTCTTGTTTCTGAAAATCGCCAAATTTTTATAGAAGCAATCAAGAGTAAAAGTTAATGCTCACGCTCTATAGCGTGGGCTTTTACTTGTTTGATTGCACGGTGTTTGGCGATACCTCAGAAACAAACAAAAGTTCGAGTCCACGTTTTTTTGTGTCCATACCTCAGTTTAGTTCTCCTGCCGGGACTCGCAGCTAATCATTTTCACAACCACTCATCCATGAGAACTTTTCAAACTTTACTCGCTGCCGCCTCTATTTTCTCGGCTATGATAATCTCGTCGTGCGGCTCGTCAAAACCGACAACTCTTGTCATCCCCCATGCCGTCAGCACGGCTTCCGCTGTACCATTCAGCTCACTGAACCTTAAGCGCTCCGACTACACTGTAATAAATACTGTGTCGGCGACTGCCGATGTCCAGGTTACGTACAATGCTAATAATGTACGCATCGAAGACCCGGCCGGCTCTTTTAGCTATGAATTTTCGTTCAATGACCAAAGCGGATGGTCGCTTAATAAATTCTCCGGAGTCGCAGCTTTGGGGTATTTCGAATCTGAATACCGTGCACCGGCAACCACCCTGCCCAACGGAGAGGAATTCGCCCGCCGTGTGGCTATCTCCAAAATCATAGCACAGGTACATAGCCTCAATGCTGACGGAATTCTCGAACCCATCACCCAGAGCATGACCCAGGGCCAGGGCAAGACTGTCGTCTACTCCACTACCGTGAGTGCCAAACTTATCCGACTCAAAAACGACTAAGCCATGCGTTTGTTTCAATCACTGCTTGCGGCAGCATCACTTATCTCCGCAATCGTAATTTCTTCCTGCGGTTCAAGCAGGCCAATGTCCACCCTGGTTGGAACGTCCAAAATTGATTTGAACTACTCCAATCCGGCCAGTCTGCCACGGTACAACGGTATGACATACGGGCTCAACTTTGCCGTAACGGCTCCAGATGCATCTGTAATGGATGTCGTAAGGGCAATTCCCAATCCGTCGGTTCAGAACTATGCGCTAATCGGATTGCGGCAATATGCCTCTGCGTCCGGTTTCATGGTAGGGACGGACCCGCAGAACGACAGGATTCTTCGTGTCGATATCAACAAATTTGTTTACACTTCTTTGCGGATGCCGCCAAGGGTAGAAATTGAACTCACCTATTCTCTGGTGAGTCCGGCCAATGAAATACTATTCAATGCGGCCCCTGTTTCTGTGAACTACACTGTAGTCGGCAATCAAAGTGTGGCTTCCGCTCTCAATGCCGCGTATGTCCGCGCTTTGTCACAACTCAATTGGCAAGCGATTGCCTCAAAACTCAGTGTTCCTCGAACCGCTCAGCAGGCACCGCTCCAGCAGGTCCAGGGTAATGGCGACACAGCCCTTGAGAACACCATTATCCGCTGGTTCGTTGAATCCGCACCTCGCGGCTGCGACGTGTACTGGCGCGTGGTTTCCTCTACTCCCGACGTCCACAACTCCAATTCGACATACCTTGGCACAACACCATACGAGTCGACCGAGAGCTTCGATATCCGTGGTCTCACTCTCGAAAACTCCGGGAACGTCCAGATAGAGGTGACATGCGAAAAGCCCGGCTATCTCACTCAGCGACGCCGCTTCAATCTGCGCCAAGCCATTGACCAGCGCGAAATCTCAGCCAAATTCAATATGGTCAAGGATGAATAATCTACTACTTGTCAAACAATAGTGTAGGAGGTAAACACCAGTCAAAGGGTGTTTATCTCCTACTTTCGTGTTTACCAGCATCTCACACCACCGTACGTGACGTTCGGCATACTGCGATTACTCGGACGAATATAACAAAACCTCGGGAATTTGATAGTCCCGAGGTTTGTTTTTTGTCAATTTGGTGCTTAGTCTTCTTGCTGGGTTTCGTCTTCTTTGAGGGGGTTGAAGCCTTGGGCGCGGAGGCGTATTTCGCCGCCGTCGCGAGTGACGAGCGCACAGCCGAGCTCTTCCTTGCAGATGTAGCCGATGACCTTGACACCTTTTAATTTCTCTACCTTTTCGTGGTCGGTGAGTGGCACGGTAAACAATAGCTCGTAGTCTTCGCCTCCGTTTAGAGCGGCTGTCACGAGGTTCATGTTCAGTTCCTCGGCCATTATGGCGGTCTGGTAGTCGATAGGTATGCGGTCTTCGTACACGCGGCACCCGGTGTGGCTGTCCTTACATATATGTATAAGTTCAGACGAAAGGCCGTCGCTTATATCCATCATGGCCGTGGGCACGATGCCCGCATTTGCCAACTCTTCGATGATGTCGCGACGGGCCTCGGGTTTGAGCTGGCGCTCAACGAGGTATTCCTTGCCGGCAAAGTCGGGCTCGAAATCTTTTTGTCCGGCCGATGCCACTTTTTCGCGTTCGAGCAACTGCAGGCCCATGTATGCCGCGCCCAGGTCGCCGCTGACGCAGATTAGGTCGGTGTCGCGGGCACCGTTGCGCCGCACGGCCTTACCTTTGGGAGCCTCGCCGATACACGTGATAGATATTACCAGGCCCTGGTGCGAGGCGGTGGTGTCGCCCCCGACAATGTCTACGCCGTATTGCATACATGCTATGCGTATGCCGGCATAGAGCTCCTCGATATGCTCTACGGTAAAGCGCTTCGATATGCCGAGCGACACCGTGATTTGGCGGGGCTGGCCGTTCATGGCGTACACGTCGGAGAAATTTACCACGGCGGCCTTGTAGCCCAGGTGCTTGAGGGGCACATAGGTCAGGTCGAAGTGCACATTCTCGAGCAGCAGGTCGGTGGTGACGAGTATGTCGCTCTCGGCAGGGTAGTTGAGTATGGCGGCATCGTCGCCGACGGCTACCAAGGTCGAACTGTTTGTGATTTCGAGACCTTCGGTAAGGCGGTCGATAAGGCCGAATTCGCCTAAAGAAGATATTTCTGACATAGTTTTAGCAACGTGCTACCATCTCCTTGACGATGGCTTCGACAGTGGGCTGTGCTTTGATTGCGGCTTTCTGTACCTCTTCGTGCGAGGGCACTTCGGTAATGTCTTTGCCGCCGAGGTCGGTGATTACCGACAGGCCGAACACGCGCATGCCGGCATGGTTTGCGACAATGACTTCGGGCACGGTCGACATACCCACGGCGTCGCCGCCGATGATACGGAAATACTCATATTCGGCCGGTGTCTCGAATGTAGGGCCGGGGGTACCGATATATACGCCGTGCATCAGGCGCAGACCCTTCTCGGTGCCAATCTGGTCGGCAAGGGCTACGAGCTTTTTATCGTAAGCCTCGGTCATGGCCGGGAAGCGCGGGCCGAGCTCTTCGTGGTTTTTGCCGCGCAGGGGATTTTCGGGGAAGAGGTTGATGTGGTCGGTGATAATCATCACGTCGCCGACTTTAAATTCCTTGTTCATGCCGCCGGCAGCGTTGCTGACGAAGAGTGTCTCTACACCGAGGGCTTTGAATACGCGCACGGGGAAGGTGACAGCCTTCATGTCGTAGCCTTCGTAGTAGTGGAAGCGGCCCTGCATGGCCATGACGCGCTTGCCGCCCATCTTGCCGAAAATCAGGTTGCCGCTGTGGCCCTGTACGGTCGAGACGGGGAAGTTGGGTATTTCGGAGTAGGGTATATAGAGTTTTTCTTCGATATGGTCGACCAGGTTGCCAAGGCCGGTGCCGAGGATGATGGCAAGTTTGGGCATCTCGCCGGCGCGCTGGCGCAGGAAGTCGGCGGTTTGTTTGATTTTTTCGAGCATAGGGGTAGCTTGTTTTATGTTTGTTACTTTCAGATTAACACCGGCGCATTGGGCCGGGTTCGGTTTTGAGGGCGTTTATTGCTGACGCGAACGCATTTTTTCGCGTATTACTTTTTCTATGGCTTCTTCGAATGTCGGCTGCTGCACGGGGTATTCGAACTCTATCTTGACGGGCAGATAGAAGGTCACGGCGCGTAGCTCGTGGGGATAGTAGGGGTTTGCGGCCAGGCGCACGGCGTCTTTTTCGGTGGTGATGATGATGCGCTGCCAGCCTTTGAGCTGCTTGTAGCGCGCCAGTATGTGGTCGATATCTTTCTTGGTATATTGGTGATGGTCGGGGTAGATGTCGACTTTCACCTTGGCCTGATAGCTCTTGATGTGCTTTATAAAGGGCCTGGGGTTGCCGATGCCGGCTATTGCCAATACCGAGTCGCCTTCGTTGAGCCAGTCGAGATAGGGCACCGACGTGGCCACGTCGTCAAATACCGGGGCGAGGGGCTGGTAGTTGATGTGCGAGAAGAAGAGGTATTGCCACGGCATGACGTTGTAGTGGTTGATTTCGGCTCGGTAGTCGGCTGGCTTGAGGGTGTCGGGGCACTTGCCCACGATTACCATATTCGCGCGGTTTAGCCCGCGTGCCGGTTCGCGCAGGCGCCCGTAGGGCAGCATCGCGTCTTCGTAGACCGGCCGCGAGTACTCGGTGATGACTATCGATACTGTCGGCTTGACGTAGCGGTGCTGGAAGGCGTCGTCGAGCACTATCATCTCGATAGACGGGTTTGTGCGCAGCAGTTCGCGTATGCCGTGTACGCGGTCTTCGCAAACGGCCACGATTACTTCGCCGCCGAACTTGCGATAGATTTGGTATGACTCGTCGCCGATGTCGCGTGGCATGGAGTTGCGGCCGGCCATCACAAAGCCGTGAGTCTCGCGCTTGTAGCCACGGCTGAGGACTGCAACCTTGCGGTTGCGGCGCATCTTCTCTACAATATATTCTACGTGAGGGGTTTTGCCTGTGCCGCCGACGGCGAGATTGCCGACAGCGATTACGGGTATGTCGAACTCGACTTCTTTGAGTATATGCCAGTCAAAAAATTTATTGCGCATAAATGTAGCTGCTCCGTAGAGTTTGGAGCAGGGCAACAGTATAATTTTCGACAGTATGCTGTTGTTTTTCATCAGTTCATTTAAATCGCAGTTCGAATTCGACTCTGATAACTCATACCCGGCCAGGCTTATTTGAATATTATGGGCTCGATGCGTGCCTGGATTGGGTTGGCGGTGGTGATGCGGCGCACGGTGTTGATATAGCGCATAGTCTCGGCATCATATCCGGCTGCCTTGAGCTGGTCGATGCCGCCGGCCTGGCGTATTACCTGTTCCCAGATGTTGCTTTCGGTCTTGGGGTAGCGCACCACGTCGGTCTCGTTGAGGTCTAAGTCGTAAGCCATGGCATAGACCGCTGTCTCGAGCGAGCCTATGGCATCGACGAGTCCGAGGCGCAGGGCCGATGTGCCTACCCATACGCGGCCTTCGGCAATGCTCTTGACATAGTCCTGGCTCAGTCCGCGACCCTGGGCGACACGGCTCGTGAAGAGTTCGTAGATATTGTCGACACTCTGCTGCATGGCGGCGTGCTGCGCGGGAGTCATCGGCTCGAGGCCGTTGATGCCGGCGGCGTTGGGGTTGGTCTCCACGGTGGTGAATGTTACGCCGAGTTTGTCGGTCACGAGGCCCGAGAGGTCGGGTATCATGCCGAAGACGCCGATTGAGCCTGTGATGGTGGTGCGGTCGGCGAAGATTGAGTCGGCACCGCAGCTTATATAGTAACCGCCCGATGCGGCATAGTCGCCCATCGACACATATAGGGGCTTGCCCTTGCTCTTGAAATACTCGAGGGCCTCCCAAATCTGCTCCGAGGCAAAGGCGCTGCCGCCGGGAGAGTTGACGCGGAATACCATGCCTTTTACGTGGTCGTCGTTGGCAAGGCTCACGATATTGCCCACCATGTCGGGGCCTACGATGCCTTCCTTGCCGCTGTCAGAAATGTCGCCTATGGCATATAATATGGCTATGTGGTCGCTGCCGCCTTTGTCGTTGATTATATTCTTGGCGGTCAGATAGTCGGCTGGGGCGACGAGGCGCAGGTCTTTGTCGGCATCGAGGCCGAGGTAGTCGCGCAATATGTCGTCGCTTTGGCGGCGGTAAACCAGCGTGTCGGCGAGGCCGTCGGCGATAAAAGTCTCGGCCTGGCGTGTAGAAATCATCTGCGATGCCATGGCGCGTATGCTGTCGACGCTGAGGCCGCGATTGTCGGCCATGGTGGCCGACATGTAGCTCCATATCGAGTCGAGATACTGCTGCATCTGCTCTTTTGCCGGTTCGCTCATCGATGTGAGTATAAACGGCTCGACGGCGCTCTTGTATGTGCCTACTTTGATAATCTGCATCTTGATGCCCACCTTGTCGAGCAGCCCCTTGAAGAATGGCGACATGCCGCCAAGGCCGTGTATGTCGATAGAGCCTACGGGGTTTAGGGCTACGCAGTCGGCAGTGGTGGCAATCATGTAGTCGCCCTCGCCGTAGTTGTCGGAATAGGCATATACCCATTTGCCCGACTCCTGGAAGGCGTATATGGCTTCCAGCAGTTCCTCGCGGGCGGCCATACCCATGGCTGCGCCCGAGCAGTTGAGATAGAGGCCTTCGATTTTGTCGTCGTCGGCAGCGGCTTTAAGGGCCAGGAGCATATCCTCGAGTGTGGGAGTGTTGTTTTCGGCCTGTTGCAACAGTTGCATGAAATCGGCAGGCTGCACCCTCTCGGCAACTTCGCCCGACAGGTCGAAATATAGGGCCGAGTGTTTTTCAACTTTTACCATGCTGTCGCCGCTGCCTTTGCCTATGGCTATGCCCAGGGCGAGCATCCCGGCGAAAAACAAGAGAAATAGTGCCACCCACAAGCCGGCCATAGTGCCGAGCATCGAGATAAAAAATCGTTTTAGCATTGCTGCAGAGATATGTAATGAGTTTATTTAAAACGTGTTGGTGCGAATAATGGGCAGAGATATACACATCTCCGCACATACTCGTTACAAAGTTAGTGATTTTTTCTCTTTTTTACCAAACTTACATTGAATTATATTTTTAATAGAGGTTTTTTCGTATCTATGCTTTTCTATTAGTTCCTACACTACACGCTTAAGCGTCAGCTGATATTACTCTTCGTTTTCTATATTTGTCACATTGAATCAATGGTTGCTGTGGCTGGGATGAACTAATGACGTTTGTTATCCCACAATCGTTAGATTGTCGACTTCATTGGTGAGCGCCTTGTTAATGAAATCGTTTATAGTAGTGCCTGCGGCTATTGCTGCAGCTGCCACTCTTTCGTGTAGTTCTGATGGAATACGGAGTACCAATTTCCCACTATATGGTTTTGCCGGAGTAATGCCTCTGCTTTCGCAACTTGCAAGATAGTCATCTACTGCACCTTCGAAATCGGAGCGAATTTCATCAATAGTAGTACCCTCGTAAGAGATAATGGTCCCATGGAGACCTTGCACCTTGCCGTAAAGACAATTGTCCTCGTTGCTAAACTCTACTGAGCCAGTATATCCTTTGTATTTCATATTCCCATAATTCATAAATAAAGCAAAAGCAAAGATAACTTTTTTATTTTTTTCGACAAAACATTTTGTAAAATTAAGTTTTTGTAAATTTTAAAATGGTCCTTTCCGGCTGCGCATACTGAATGATTATAGAATTTTTTCGTAACTTTGCGGCATTATGGAGATACTCTACGAAGATAATCATATTATAATCGTAAATAAGGCCCCGGGCGAGATTGTGCAGGGCGACAAGACCGGCGACAAACCCCTGGTCGAGATGCTGAAGGACTTTGTGCGCGAACGCGACCATAAACCCGGCAATGTGTTTATGGGTGTGGTGCACCGTCTCGACCGACCCGTGTCGGGCGTGGTGGTTTTTGCCAAGACCTCAAAGGCTTTGTCGCGGCTAAACGCCATGTTTGCCTCGGGCGACGTGCACAAGACCTACTGGGCCATCACGCGCAACAAGCCGGCCGAGCCCGAGGCTTTGCTTACCCACTGGATACGCAGTGTAGAGCGCAACAACAAATCGTATGCCTCTGAGACGCCCGTAAAAGACGCCAAGGAAGCTCGCTTAGCTTATAAGCTTATAGCATCGTCGGAGCGATACCACCTTCTCGAGGTGCGTCTGATGACGGGCCGCAAGCATCAGATACGAGTGCAGCTGTCGAGTATAGGTTGCCCGGTCAAGGGCGACCTGAAATACGGCGACAAGCGCAGCAATCCCGATGGCAGCATCTCGCTCCATGCACGGCGGATAAATTTTATACATCCCGTTTCGGGAAAGGAGATAGATGTCACGGCGCCTGTACCACAAGATACATTGTGGAAGGCGCTCGAACAATCATTGATTTAACATCCCTAACGCAGAACCACAACGATGAAGATAGTTTTTTTCGGAACCCCCGACTTTGCCGTCGCCAGTCTCGACGCCCTCGTCAGCAAAGGCTTCGAGGTTGCCGCCGTTGTCACCATGCCCGACAAGGCTGCCGGGCGCGGCCAGCACCTGAGCCAGTCGGCAGTCAAAAAATATGCGGTTGAGCACAATCTGCCCCTCTTGCAGCCAGTAAAATTGAAAGACCCCGAGTTCCTTGCCGACCTCGAGGCTGTCGGTGCCGACCTGTTTATAGTGATAGCTTTCAGGATGTTGCCCGAGGCCGTGTGGCAGATGCCGCCCCTGGGTACTTTCAACCTTCATGCCTCGCTGCTGCCTCTTTATCGCGGTGCTGCGCCGATTAACCGTGCAGTTATGAACGGCGACGCCGTGACGGGCGTGACGACATTTATGCTCAAGCACGAGATTGACACCGGCGATGTGTTGCGCCAGGAAAGCATCACCATCGGTCCCGATGAAAACGCCGGCAGCGTGCACGACCGGCTTATGGCCCTCGGTGCCGAGCTTACCCTCGACACCGTTCGCCGCATTGCTGCCGGAGACCTCAGGCCCATACCTCAGGACAAATTGCTCAAGGGAGTGGAACCCACCCCGGCCCCCAAGATATTTAAAGAAGACTGTCGCATAGACTGGACGCTCGGAGCACAAGCAGTCCACAACCATGTGCGCGGGCTTGCCCCCTACCCGGCAGCATGGACCGAGATGCGTCTCTTCAAAGACCAGGCAGAGGCCGAGACGACTGTCAAAATCCTTGAGACGCGCCTGGCACGGCAGGGTGCCCCAGCTCTGCAGCCCGGCGAATTAGCCCTCGTGGGCAAGAAAGCCTATGCTGGCACAGGCGACGGGGCAATCGAGCTGGTGCAGCTCCAGGCTGCCGGTAAACGCCCCATGGCAGCCCCCGACTATCTGCGCGGACTGCGTATAGGCGAGAATGGCCGTGCTCCGTATTTCATATAACCGATAGCCCCGGCGTGGGCTGCTTCAAGAATACTTCGTCATTTTAACACACTTTATTTAATATTTACCCTCGTTGTAGTGACGATTTGAATAAAATTGTGTAACTTTACGCCTAAATTCTCAGCACTATATGTCGTCTTATTGCGAACTTTAGCGTCTGTTGAGTGTTAAAATTTTAAGTAAGGCGGATTTGGAACGTGTAAAAATCAAGCGAATCTGCGTACAAATTATTAACATTTAACACATTAAGGCAAATATTATGAGCACCGAACAGTATTCTAATGATGAGCGTCGCGGCGAAGGCGGCGCCAACAAGGCTAACAAAATCATGCGTGCCGTCTTTGGCATCATCATGGTTATTGTCTACGTAGGCATGGGTGTGCTCTTGCTCATCAACTTCTTCAATTGGGGCGGTGACTGGGCATGGACGCGCTATGTGGTAGGCGGTGTGCTGGTGATTTATGGTTTTTGGCGTGCGTACCGCCAGGTAAAAGGTATAGACTAACTCCTCGATTAATGGTCATGAATACATCTGTTCTCTTCAAATCTATCGTGGCATGTGGCTCGGTCGTACTGGCTATGGCTGCCACCTCGTGTATGAAATACGAGAAAGACCCACATTCCTCTACATCGGGTACTACCACGATGGTGTGTGACAACACATTCGAGAACATATTCCAGCAGGAAGTCGATGTGTTTGAGTACCAGTATCCCGACGCGCATATCCTGGTGCGCTATGCCACGCAGGCCGAGGCTTTCGACTCGCTTTTCAGCATGAATACGCGCAGCATCGTGGCCAGCCGCGACCTCACCGACCAGGAGCGCAGGGCACTAAAGGCTAAATATAAAAACGAACGAGGCGCCAATGTCAACGTGCGCTCTAAGAAGATTGCCGTCGACGCTGTCGCCTTTATCGTCAACCCTAAGAATAATGTTGAAAAAGTCACAGTCGACGAGCTTGCCGACATCCTCTCGGGCGAAACCGACGAGTGGAACGAGCTTCAGCCCTCCGACCGTGGCAAAATCAAGGTCGTGCTCGACCAGTCAGGCTCGAGTATGGCCACATATCTGAGCGACTCGCTCTTGCAGGGGCGTCCCCTCGGCCCGACGGTCTTTGCTGCCGGCTCGATTCCCGAGGTTTTCGACGTGGTCGAGAAAGACCCCGATGCCATCGGCGTGCTCGGTGTGAGCTGGATTACCTCGGATATGGACAGTGCCGACCTGAGCAAGGAAGACCTCGCCAAGAGCGTGCTCAACGACGAGCCTGTGCAGGGTGCCACCCTCACACAGCGCGTAAAAGTCCTCAAGGTCTACCGTCCCGGTCAGGCTCAAGCCTACAAACCCTATCAGAAATATATATTTGACGGCAGCTATCCGCTTTTCCGCCAGATTTATATGATAACTACAGCGTCGCCGAGCAATGTTGCCGGTGGTTTCTACTCGTTCGTTACCGGCCCTATCGGTCAGAAAATCATCATGAAGACCGGCATACTCCCTGCCACGGTGCGAACCATACAGGTCGAATTGCTCGAGTGACACTTGGCCGCTGACGAAATGGAAAAAGTAAAAATACAATAAACAAGTCAATTGAAACATGAAAATTAAGCTATTCTTCTCCTTGCTTCTGGCTGGTGGCCTGGTAGCTTCTGCCCAGTCGCAGGGTTACAAGGACGGTATCGAATACTACAAGGCCGGCCAGTACAACAACGCCAAGGAAATCCTCGAACGCACTCTCAACCAGTCGGGTACCGACCAGGCACTGGCAAACTATTACCTTGGCCAGGTAGCTCTCGCCCAGGGCGATAAGGCTGCTGCAAAGTCGTATTTCGAAAAAGGCCTTTCGCTCAATGCCGAAAATGCGTATAACTATGTAGGCGTTGGTGCCCTCGACCTGCTCAACGGCCAGCTTGACGCTGCTAAGGAGCAGTTTAAACAGGCCGAGAAGCTCGGCAAGAAGAATGCCGACATCTCGGTGTCGATTGCCCGTGCATACTACAACGCCGACCCCGTGGCATACGCCAAAGACATACAGAAATATATCGACAAGGCACGCAAGGACTCCAAGAATGCCGCACCCTCGATTTATGTCCTCGAGGGCGATATGCTCGTAGACAAGGCTGATTACGGTGCAGCCGCATCGAAGTATGAGAACGCCATCATCAACGACCCCGCCAACTCGGAGGGATATGTGAAATATGCCAACGCATACTTCTATGTAAACAAACAGTTTGCCATCCAGAAGCTCGAAGAACTCCTGCAGCAGCAGCCCAACTCGGCCATGGCCCAGCGCGAACTCGCCGAGAAATACTTCAAGGGCGACTACTGGCGCAAGGCTTCTGACCTCTATGGCAAGTATATCCAGAACCCCAACCACTTCCCCGAAGACAAGGCCCGCTACGCCGTGCTTCTCTACTGGGGTGAGAAATATCCCGAATCTTACGATGTGGCCGGCGAAGTGCTCAACAGCAACCCCAAAAAGAACGACAAGTTCCTGATGGAGCGCGTACGCTTCCTCGACCTTACCAAGATGGAGAAATTCCCCGAGGCTGTCGCTGCCGCCGAGAAGTTCTTTAAAGACAACGCCGGTGACAACTTCACCACCAACGACTATGTGACCTATGCCGACGCCCTCAGCGGCAACGGCCAGGACTCTCTCGCAATGATTCAGTATGAACTTGCTGCCGAGAAAGACCCCCAGAATGGCGACCTGCTCAAAAACCTCAGCGCGATGTACGACAAGAACAAGGAATATGCCAAGGCTGCCGATGCATACGGTGCATACCTCAAGCTGCAGGAAAATCCCTCGCTCAATGACCTCTACGGCATGTCGGGCCGCTATCTCAACGCTGCCGCCACCGCAACAGACTCTGTCGAGGCCAAGGAACTTGCCGACCGTGGTATCGAATATATCAATCAGGTGATTGACCGTGCCGCCGACAAAATCCCTGCTTTCTATCAGCGTCTTGCCAACCTCAACATCGCCGGCAACAATAAGAAACCTAATGCTGCTGCTATCGAGGCTTACGACAAGGTGATTGAGCTGCTCAATGCCAACCCCGCCAACATGGACCCCGCCAACTCTGAGAACCAGTTGCGCATGTACTGGCAGGCTTATGCCTTCAAGGCTGCTTACGCAAGCATGAACGGTGAGAAAGAACTTGCCAAGGAATACAACGACAAGGCTACAGAAATCAAGAACCTCATGAGCGGCGGCGCTCAGTAAGGGTTAATTCTGATAACACTATGCCGGGGGCCGTGTTCGTTTGGGCACGGCCCCCGTTAGCACCATCAAAATTCAACATTCAAAATTCAACATTGCCAAATGTCTTACGCACCCTTGGCCGAGCGTCTGCGGCCCCGAAATCTCGACGAATATATCGGACAAAAACACCTTGTCGGTCCCGGCGGCATAATACGCCGCATGATTGAGACCGGCAATGTGGCCTCGTTTATATTGTGGGGCCCTCCCGGCGTGGGCAAGACGACGCTTGCCAAGATTATTGCCAACACTACCGACAGCTCGTTTTATACCCTTTCGGCCGTGACGTCGGGTGTCAAGGAAGTGCGCGAGGTCATAGACAAGGCCAGGGCCGAGGCCACGGGTATGTTTGCCAAGGGCAGGCCAATCCTGTTTATCGATGAAATACACCGCTTCAGCAAGTCGCAACAGGACAGCCTGCTCGGGGCGGTAGAGAACGGCACTGTGACCCTTATTGGTGCCACGACAGAAAACCCGTCGTTCGAGGTCATACGCCCCCTCCTGTCGCGTGCTCAGGTATATACCCTCAAGCCTCTCGACGAGGCCGACCTGCAGACCCTGCTCGACCGAGCCATATCGTCGGACAGCGGCCTGGCCCAGTCGACGGTCAGGGTAGAGCAGACGGCAGCACTGTTCCGCTACAGCGGCGGCGATGCGCGCAAGCTGCTAAATATTCTCGACCTGTTGTACCAGTCTACGCCGCTCGGCTCTGAGATTGTGATAAACGACAAGGTAATCAGCGAACGGCTCCAGGAAAACCCGCAAGCCTACGACAAGGGCGGCGAGATGCACTACGACATCATATCGGCATTTATCAAGAGTATACGAGGCAGCGACCCCGACGCGGCAGTCTACTGGCTGGCGCGTATGATTGCCGGCGGCGAGGACCCCGAGTTCATAGCGCGGCGCATGTGCATCTCGGCCTGCGAGGATATCGGCCTGGCAAATCCGAACGCCATGCTCATTGCCGACACCACATTTAATATCATACAGAAGATTGGTATGCCCGAGGGACGTATACCCCTGTCGGAGTGTGCCGTCTACCTTGCCCAGTCGCCCAAGAGCAACTCGGCCTATCTTGCGATTGATGCCGCCCTTGCCGAGGTAGAGCGTTCGGGCAACCTGCCTGTGCCACTGCACCTGCGCAACGCCCCCACGGCACTGATGAAGAAGCTCGACTATGGCAAAAACTATATGTATGCGCACGATTACCCGGGCAATTTCGTGGTGCAGCAATACCGCCCCGACGCGATTGCCGGCATGACCTTTTGGCATCCTTGTTCAAATCCTGCCGAAGACGTAATGCGCCAGCGTCACGAAGCCCGTTGGGGCAAAAAAGAGTGACGCCGGCGCAGAAGAATGGGTAATATTTTATTTGTCAGGGTACGTCGTAGTTACGCCCTGTGCTGCTCGAGTGGCCTGAATCGTCGGTATAATCGACAGTGCGGCCATATTCGTCTCTAACCACATAACCCGAGCCCTTGCCACTGCCGTAGTTGTTAGACTGGGTGAAAAACGAGGTGGCGCATATTACGCACAGTATAAGGCCTAAGACTGCTATGCCGAGGCTTACGCCTGTAGCGATAAATACCAGTGTAAATATCGGGAAAATGATTATGTAGAGGAGCGATTGCCATGTGCAGTGTTCGCGTATTCCTTTTATGAGCACCGATATGAGCGAGAACGCTATATAGGCCAAGAAGAAATAAAGCACATAGTCGGCATGCCGCTTGAAGATATATGTCGATAAAAACCAGATAAAGGCAATAATCGAAAATGATATAAATTGGCCTTTCACGTATTTCTCTTCGTCGAAGTCGTCTTCGAACGGCAGCAGTTGGCCCAGAATCGACGGGAAACCATACCATTGTGCTATAGCCGCAAGGAACATGCCTGGTACGATTAGTATGCCGAGCAGGAAGTTGCCGCCAGTCCTATCGTCTTCGAACGGCTCCATGACGCAGAAGACGATAAACTCGCTGAGAACTATCAATGCGAATAAAATCCAAACGAGTTTACTTGACAAATCGAACATACTATCTTTATAAATAAGATATGAAATGGTATAGCCGCATACGGCCATGACAATCAACCATAGTAGGATAGGCCCTACATCATGTCGCCATAGGTGCAGTGAATTTACACCGGCAAATATGGCTCCGGATAGTGGAGACCCGGCTTCTTTAAGTTTGTCGGCTTTCGTGGGGGCTGCCATCCTGTGTATTTGGCCATCGTCGCCCCTATACTCGGTATATTCGCGTTTATAATAGTGGAAATACTTTTTATGTACGATATATTCGTTACCTGTCGACGATAGTCTGATTGTTATCCAGTCTCCAAAGTTTCCCTGGACCAAGTTGCCTTCGTAATACGAATATGATTTTACTTCGGTGCGTGGTGGCAACTCGGTTTTAGCTCCGGTTCTGGCATCGATTACTTCTACGTTTGTGAACGAACCTGCTGATACGTAGTGCACAGCTTCGATTTTCTCGTCGCACGATGTGGTGACGAAAAGAGTCAGCAGGAGTGTAAATAGTTGTAGTATGCGGTTCATGACGTGATTATTGTTGGTTTCTCCAGTTTATGGTTTTGCCGTCGATTTCTCGGATATTATAAATGCCACGATATGGTTCGATTTCGAACATGAGGCAGGTGTCGGCAATAAGTGGGCGATAGGTGTCGCCGTTCCATGTCATTTTGATGCGGCCTATATATACGTTTCGCCTGTTTTCGCTGCCCTCGAAGGAACCTATGATACCTACGGAGTTATCTTCGGGCAAATTGCCGGGAGAATAGTGCCACAGGTTACAGTCAGAGCGGCGCCCGATGTGGAAGGCGTAATTTTCAAGCAGCCATGCATGCTCTCGTTCATCGCCTTTCACCTTGCCTGGGTCGCTATTCATGTCGCTGCGGAGCATGTCGACATATTTTAGGCGTGTCTCGATTTCGGCCTTTTTGTAAGGATAATTTGCCAGGGCCAGGCGATAGGCATTTTCGGCTTTGTCGAGGCGTTCGCTCAGTGGCATTGCTGAAAAGTCGATAAGAGCCGCATCACCATATTCTATGGCAAATTCGGGCGCTAACTCACATTCAAGCAATTCGTTATAAATCAAATCGCGTCGTAGGTCAGACGAATGTTCCGAGAACTCGGGCCTATGGAGTAGGGCCAACTGGTGGTATCCTTCATTGGCATATCTCATGAGGTTCATGGCTTCCCAGTCTTGTTTGTCAAAAAAGATAGCCATGGCGCGGTAGACATCGTTTTTGTCGCGACGGGCAAAAATCCTTGCTGCTGCCGGTAGGTCGGTTGGTATTATCTCGGCCATGTCGCCATACAGTTGGTGTTCGGCCATCCATGGCTCTACTACCTTTAGCTGGGCTTGCGAACCCATGTGTAGGACTTCGTCAACAGCTTCTCTGCCTTTGGCATACTGACCGAGGTGGTAATAGCTTTCGGCTACGTGCGCCAGTGCCTCGGCGCGGTTAAGACTACAAAACTTATCGTCCCACTCGACTTTCGGGTAGGTGTCGACAACTTCCTGCCATTTCCCTTCGTCAAAATCTTGGCATATCTTGCTATAGAGATAATCCTCGCCGGTATAATATTTAAAGGCCATGAAGCCTGCGGCAGAGGCAATTGCGACTACTACTATGATTGCCGCTATCAGTCTCGGGTCTTTAAGTTTATTCACCGCTCTTGGTTTTTTGTGACAGGATTTCTTTGATTTCGCGTACGTTGATTGACAGTCGGGCCATAATTATCAACACGGCCCATGCGATTACCGAGTATATCGGGCCTAATATCATCACGGTTACTCCCAGGCTGCGTGTATAGCGCGAGTCGCATAGCGATATTCCGTATATAAAGCAGCCTAATATGCCTATAAATAATATGATGTAGGCAAGGGCGATTATAATGTTCTCGGGTCCGGTGTTATTGCCTGTCTGAGGGGTGGGGCTGTTGCTCTTGGCCGGGGCTGTGTCTTCTGATTCGGGTTTGAGGCCGAGAAAGTCGTTTGTGTTTTCCGTCATGGTTTGTTGGTCTTTTTTAGTTGTTCAAAGAATACGGTTATTGCTACTGCTGCAAACATCTCTGTCCAATCTGTGATATATAGATTGAAACCTATGCATATTTTAAAGATAATCAAGGCGCATATGGTGAATAACCATAAATACGCGCCTATAGTCCCTATCCGTAGTGCCTTCTCCATCACTTTTGGTTTTTAAACAAGATGAAGAAGAAGTAGGCTATGCATGCGAATGATGCCGAGTGCAGAAGGTAGTAGATAATGTCTATCGCATCGAAGTAGGGCGTGAACAGCTTACAGAAATATACAAGGGCCAGAATGGCGAAAGCAGCTAAGGCTAAAAGTGATGATTTCTTCAATTTACTCATAATGTTGCAAAATTAGCGACATTAATCGTAAAAATTACCCCCCCCAGTTAAAAAATGTTAATTAATTAAATTTTATGTGAAATCATCATCGCGTCGAGAAGTGTAATGGCGGCCATGGCCTCGACGACAGGTACGGCGCGTGGCACTACGCACACGTCGTGACGGCCATGCACTTCGATTGTGGTCTCTCGGCCTGCGGTGTCGATGGTCGATAGGGGGCGCGGCATAGTGGCTATTGGTTTGAATGCCACACGAAAAACTATGTTGGCGCCATTGCTTATACCGCCCTGTATTCCTCCCGAGTGGTTGCTTGTTGTTGTCACTTTGCCGTGGTGACATACAAAGGTATCAATGCTCTCGCTGCCCGTCATGGCGGCTGCTGCGAAACCGTCGCCGTATTCAAAGCCCTTGGCGGCGTTGATGCTCATCATGGCCGAGGCAAGCATGGCCTCTAGTTTGCCAAAAATCGGTTCGCCAACGCCGGCCGGCACTCCTGTGATGCGGCATGTGACTATGCCGCCGAGCGTGTCCTTATTCTGCATGGCTTCTTTGAGGGCATTTTCCATTTGTTTTGCCGGCCCAGACCAAGGGCACCGTACCGGCGAGGCATAGACGGCCGACCTATCTTCCTCGTTTATGTTTATGCCGTCGCATGTTACCGGGCCGATACGAGATGCCCAGGCTGTTATGTTTATACCGGATTGGGCCAGCACTTGTTTGGCCAAAGCCCCTGCAACCACGCGCACCGCTGTCTCGCGCGCCGAGGCTCGGCCACCGCCGCGCCAGTCGCGTATGCCGTATTTCGCCTGGTAGGTATAGTCGGCATGGTTGGGACGGTAGGCATCGGCAAGGGTGTCGTAGTCGCCACTGCGTGCATCGTTGTTGCGTATTATAAAGGCTATGGGTGTGCCAAGGGTTTTGCCGCCTAATATTCCCGATAGCCATTCTACTTTGTCATCCTCATGGCGTTGGGTGGTTAGTGAGGACTGTCCGGGGCGGCGGAGGGCAAGTTCTTTGTCAACGAGGTCGAAATCTATGGCAACCCCCGGCGGCATACCGTCGATTACGCCGCCTATGGCCGGGCCGTGACTTTCGCCAAAGTCTGTGAGTCTGAAGAGGGTGCCAAAAGTATTCATCGTTAATCTTTTATGAGGTCGGCTGTCGACGCACCGACAAAGTCAATCAGGGCCTGTGGCGCGATTTCGACCTGGAGGCCGCGCATACCGGCGCTTACAAATATGGTGTCGAAGTCGGTGGCGGTGGAGTGGAAGAAGGTCGGCAGCGGCTTTTTCATGCCGATTGGCGAGCAGCCGCCGCGTATATAGCCCGTCAGGGGCAGCAGTTCCTTCATTGCTATGAGGTCGGCCTTCTTGTCGCCGGCGGCGTGGGCAGCCTTCTTGAGGTCGACCTCTTTGTCGCCTGGCACGACGCATACGAAGAGTCCGGTGCGTTCGCCACGGAGTACGAGGGTTTTGAACACGCGGGCTATGTCCTCGCCGAGTTCCTCGGCCACGTGGGTGGCGGCGAGGTCGTTCTCGTCGAAGTGGTATTCGTGGGTGCTATATGCTATGCCTGCCTTTTCGAGCAGGCGCACGGCATTGGTCTTTGTTTGTTTGGGCATTGTCAGGCTTCGCTATGCAGCATGATAAAATGTTCGGCATCGAGGGCTGCGCGACATCCCATACCGGCGGCGGTGATGGCCTGCTGGTATACGGGGTCGGCTACGTCGCCGGCGGCAAACACGCCCTCGACATTTGTGGCAGTGGTGTTGCCCTGTACCTTGATGTATCCGGCCTCGTCGAGCTCGATTTTACCGGCGAAGAGGTCGGTGACGGGCTTGTGGCCTATGGCGAGGAAGAAGCCGTCGATGGCTATGTCTTGCACGTCGTCGATGCCGGTGGCATTCTTAGTCGCCACGCGCGCGCCTTCGAGCACGTCCTTGCCAAAGAGCGACTGGGTGGTGGTGTTGAAGAGAACGGAGATTTTTTCGTTTTCCATCACACGTTTCTGCATCACCTTTGATGCACGCAGATAGTCTTTGCGTACTATCATGTAGACTTTCGAGGCGAGGTTGGCGAGGTAGAGGGCTTCCTCACAGGCTGTGTCTCCACCGCCGACAACGGCAACGGGGCGGTTGCGGAAGAAGAAGCCGTCGCATGTCGCACAAGCCGATACGCCCATGCCGCGATATTTCTCTTCGTCGGGCAGGCCGAGGTAGCGGGCTGTTGCGCCGGTGCTGATGATTACGGTGTCGGCGATGATGGTCATTGCGCTGCCATTGACTGTGGCCTTGAAGGGTCGCTGGCTGAAATCAACGTCGGTAACTTCGCCCGATATGATGTTGAGGCCGTAGCGCGTTGCCTGTGCGCGGAGGTCTTCCATCAGTCGTGAGCCGGCAACTCCCTCGATATAGCCGGGGAAATTTTCGATTTCGGTGGTCGTAATCAGTTGGCCGCCGGGCTGGCTGCCTTCGACCATTATGGGTTCGAGGCCGGCACGCGAGGTGTAGATGCCGGCTGTATATCCGGCGGGCCCGGAGCCTATGATGAGACATTTAGTCTTTAATTCGCTCATTGCTATGTAATCGTTTAAGAGTTTTAGTTAGAGAATGACTACGTTGCTGATAAGAAGATACATAAGGACAAAAAATCAAAAATTACATAAAATATTATGTCGCTTATGTATTTATGTTTCTTCTGACCGGCATCGCTTTCCGGTCAAGGCTTCTTACCTCAAATCTATGATTTCAGATGCCGGTTGCAGCTTCGGGTCGTAGCGGAACAGCTTTGCGGGTTGCTTTGCCGCGCCGGTTATATGGTCTATGACAAGGCTGATTTGGCGACCGTCGTCAAAGTATATGTTTATGGCCTGGGGCCATTTGCCTGCCGTGTCGGCGATGACGATGATTTTTTCGAAGCCGGTGTCTTTCGCCCTGGGCTGGAGTTCTACCCGGCGGCGGCCGTTAGAGTCGGTGAGTTTGCGCGCCTTGTAGCGTGTTTCGTAACCGCTAAGGATTGCGAAGGGGTTCGAGGCGGCTAACTCGTCGGCCGTGGGCTCGGTTATGCTCACCTCGCCTGTCGATGCCAGGTAGGTCCACTGCGTCTTGCCGTCGTACCATACTTTGAGTTGCGGTGTCGCCATTGCGAATTTCGCGCCCTCGATACATATAGTGCCCTGCACCGGGCCCTGTCCGCCGTTGATGGTAAATTTTGCCTCTACAGCGGGCTTGGCAAGCATGCTTTTACGCATCGACCCGAGGATGCTCTCGGCGGTCGGCGTGGCTGCAAAGGTGATTATGGCCGTCAGTAGCGTGAGGCAGAGTGTGGATATACGTTTCATGTACTTATAACGCTGAGATAGGGTGATTAGTTGCCGAAGAGACGTTCAACATCGTCGGGTGTCATCAGAACCTGGCGCGGCTTGGCACCGTTCGCGGGGCCGACGATACCGAGCTGCTGCATCTGGTCCATAAATCGGCCGGCTTTGTTGAAGCCGATTTCAAATTTACGCTGCATCATCGTAATCGAAGCCTGTGTCTGCGAGGCGATGAACAGTGCGCAACGCTTGAACTCGTCGGTAAGCACCATGTCGGTGGCCTGGATTTCGGCGCCTTCCTCGGCAGGTGGGTCGGGCAGCAGGTAGCAGCCGCTGAAGCCGGGCTGGTTGCCTATGTATTGGCAAATTGCCTCGACCTCGGGGGTGTCGACCAGGGCGCACTGCACGCGCTCGATGATGCCGTTGTACATCACCAGCATGTCGCCACGGCCTATGAGCTGCTGCGCGCCGGGGCGGTCGAGGATGGTGCGGCTGTCGACGCTCTGTGTGACCTTAAATGATATTCGGGCTGGGAAGTTGGCCTTGATTTTACCGGTGATGATGTCGGTCGAGGGGCGCTGTGTGGCTATAATCATGTGTATGCCCACGGCGCGCGCCTTCTGGGCGATGCGGCAAATGGGTTTTGATATGTCGCTGTCGGCTGTCATCACAAGGTCGGCATACTCGTCGACGATAAGCACGATGTAGGGCATGAAGTGATGCCCCTGCTCGGGACTGAGCATGCGGTTGCGGAAACGCTCGTTGTACATCTCGATTTCGCGCACGCCGGCGGCTTTGAGCAGTTCGTAGCGGTTGTCCATCTCGACGCACAGCGAGTTGAGTGTGGCCGTCACCTTGGCCGGGTCGGTGATTACCGCGCTGGTCTCGTCGGGGATTTTTGCCATATACTGGCGGTCGATGGCGGCATAGAGCGAGAACTCTACCATCTTGGGGTCGACGAGTATAAATTTGAGTTCGTCGGGACGCTTGGAGTAGAGCAGCGAGGTGATGATACAGTTGAGGCCAACCGATTTGCCCTGGCCTGTGGCGCCGGCCACGAGAAGGTGGGGCATCTTGGCAAGGTCGACCATAAATATTTTGTTGGCGATGGTCGCACCCAGGGCCATGGGCAGGCGCATACGGGTGTTGCGGAAGGTGTCCGACTCGAGGATGGTACGCATCGACACGATTTGCGGCTTGCTGTTGGGCACCTCGATACCGATAGTGCCTTTGCCGGGAATCGGCGCGATGATGCGTATGCCGAGAGCCGACAGGTTCATGGCGATATCGTCTTCGAGGTTGCGGATTTTCGAAATTCGCGTGCCCTGGGCCGGGACGATTTCGTAGAGTGTCACTGTCGGGCCGATGGTCGACTTGATTTTGTCGATTTCGACCTGGTAGCTGCGTAGCGCGTTCACGATAAGTTCGCGGCTTGCTGCCTGCTCGGCCTCGTCGACAGTATAGGTCTTGGGTCGCTCGATGAGCAGGTCGAGCGGCGGGAACTCGTAGTTGGGATGCTCGGCGTTGACATCGTATGGCTGGTCGAGGCCGATGTGGTCGCCGTGGTGTATTTCGGTTTCGACAGGCTCGTTGTCGCTCGACGAGGTGTCGAGTGACTGGCTGACCACGATTACCTCGGGACCGTCGGCGTTTGTTGTCTCTGCGGCTGCGTCGTCCTCTTGCTGAGTCCCGGCTTCAGAAGTTGTTTCACCGGCCGGGGTATCTTCGTCGAAGTCGTCGAGGGCGGCGGGGGGCATGAAGCGCGAGTGGTCGGTGTGGGTTTCGTCGGTGGCGGCGGCAACTATGTCGTCGGCACTTTCGTCGGCATTGTCATCGGGTTCTCCGAGCGAGTCGAGCGGTGTACCGGGCGTTTCCTCCACTACGACGGCTTTGGGCTTGCGCTTGGGCATATTCTTGGCTATGAAGGCTATAAGCTGCTTGATAGGTTTGAGGTAGACAGCTACAAGCAGACCGAGAAGCAGCACCGAGAGGCCGAAGGCCCCCAAGGCATCGGCATATTTCATGACCAGGGCATTGATATAATAGCCGTGGTCGCCGCCGAGATGGAACATGTCGGCGCGGTTATAGCTAATGAGCCCGAATATAATCGACAATGCCACCGTGGTAAAGAGGCAGCGGAAGGTGAAGCGGAAAAAGCTCATCGAGTAGAAGTGCATGGCCGCAAGACCGAGCGCAAACACGTAGACTACCATTATAAATGATGCCAGCCCGAAGGTGTCGACAAGCAGCCACTCGGCAAGTTTTGCACCGAAGGCTCCCAAGGCATTCTTTACTTCTTCTCCCGATTCGGCAACCTGGGCTATTGTCTGGCCGTGGATGACGCTCTGGTCTGCTGCCGAGCTGAACAGGAACGAGATTGTGCATCCGGCCATGACGATGGCGACAAAGCACAGGAAGATGCCCGCGCCGAGGTGGGTGCGGTAGTCGCGTAGGAAGTCGACAAACGTATAACTTGGTTTTTGCGGTTTTGGTGCGCGGCGCGGCTGCGGGGCCGGGCGGCGTTGCTGTGGGCCTGTACTGTCGGGGGTTGGGCGTTGACGGCCCTGGCCCTGGCGCGGAGTGCGCTGCCGGGGGGCGGTTTCGTCGTTGTTCTGGATGCGGCGTCGGGGCATACCGCCGAGGGCCGCGTCATTTTCAAATTCGTCGAGAGAGGGGGTAGAGTGGGGCATATTCTAAGTGAGAAGTGAGTGTTTTAAAAGTTAAGTGGCTCAAAGAGCTGCCAGCGTGGCTATTTCGGCCATAGGGTCCTTGGCATTGAAGACCGCGCTGCCGGCGACAAGGACATCTACGCCGGCCTGTGCGGCGAGGGCGCCCGTGTCGGCGTTGATACCGCCGTCGACCTCGATTAGAGTGTCGCTGCCTGCATCGTCAATCATGCTTTTGAGCTCGGCAATCTTGACGAGCGTGTGGTCGATGAAATGTTGGCCGCCGAAACCGGGGTTGACGCTCATCAGCAGCACCATGTCGAGGTCGTAGATTATATCGCGGAGCATGCTTACCGGTGTGGCCGGGTTGAGCGATACGGCAGCTTTCATGCCCGCTCCGTGTATGCTTTGTATTACCCTGTGCAGGTGGGTACAGGCTTCGTAGTGCACGTTCATCATCGTGGCGCCGCAGTCGCGCACGGCACCGACATAGCGGCCGGGGTCGACTATCATCAGGTGCACGTCGAGTGGCATGTCGCTGATTGAGCGTATGGCTTTGATGACCGGGAAGCCGAACGAGATGTTCGGCACGAAGACACCGTCCATGACGTCGCAGTGTATCCACTGAGCCTGGCTTTGCTCTATCATGTCGATATCGTCGGCGAGACGTGCAAAATCGGCCGCCAACAGCGAGGGGGCAACTATCATTTCTTGTTGTCTTTCTTTTTAAATGCGTTATACAGTATATATGCCACGCAGGCTAAGAGCAATATGAGTCCGCCCAGCGAGAGGTAGCTGTTATATTTTTCGACAGCCGCGTAGAGCTCGTCGAGGCTTACGTGCATCGAGAGCCACCAGCCCAGGCCGGCAAGTATGGCATTCCACACCAATGCGCCGAGCGAGGTGTAGAGGCAGAAAACCCATATATTCATGCGCGCGATGCCGGCCGGGATGGAGATAAGCTGGCGCACGGCGGGTATGAGGCGGCCGATAAACGTGCTGGCCGCGCCGTGCTTGTCGAAATACTTCTCGGCTTTCTCTACCTTGGCCTGGTCGATGAGGCAGGCATGACCAAGGCGCGAGTTGGCAAAGGCATATACTATTGGCCGGCCGATGAGCAGCGACAGCACGTAGTTGATTAGTGCGCCAACCAGTGCGCCGGCAGTGGCGACGGCAACGACTGCAAAAATGTTCATGTCGCCGCGCTGCATGGCCAGATAGGCGGCCGGAGGCACCACCACTTCGCTCGGAAAGGGTATAAACGAGCTTTCTATCACCATGAAGATGAAGACAAAGAGATATGAGGCATTGTTGACAAACCAGTCAAAAAACCATGCCGCGTTGAGATAGTCTGTAATGGCAAGTGGTATGAATAAATCCATAATTCTTCAATTTTATGCAAAATTACGAATTTATTGCGGCATTGCCGCTTATACTTGCATTAAATTTTATGCATTATCATGCAATAATGACTTCAATTCGTCCTGCATCTGTTGAGCCAGGGCCGACATGCGCCGAAATTTTATGATGCCCAGCACAATGCCCAGCATGAGTCCGACGATAAACGCTATTATTATATGGTACTCCGAGTGGTCGAAGGCATCGACAAACATTGTCACAATCAGCGCGCCGCCCGTAAACATGCCGAAGGCCCTGAGGTAACGCTGTATGCGCGCGATTTTTACGGCACTGGCAAGGGCGGTGACGATGGGCTGCGAGGTGTAGTCGCAGCGGCTGATATAGCGCGAGAAGCATAGGTTGAGCACGCCCATCACCACGCCGAACCAGGCATAGATTGCCGCTATCCACTCGGGAAAGCCAAGCGATATGACCAGTATCGGTGACAGCGCGGGCAGCAAGATGGCGCATAGTGCCGAGCGGCGGTAGTAGCGGGCCAGTTTTGCACGTGCTGTCTGGGCGCGTCCCGAGGCGAGACGCTCGGTCAGACGGTTCGTGTCGGCATCGAGGAGCTCGCTGTTGATGCGGGTTTTTTGCCAGTTATTTCTTAGTCGTTCGAGGTCCATAGGTCAGTAATTTTCGGCAGCCGCCATTTTGGTTAGTTTTTCTTTTGCCCTGTGCAGTCGCACGGCTACATTGGCCTGGCTCAGGCCTGTGATATGTGCAATCTCGTCGTAGGGGCGTTCGTCGAGCCACAGGGTTATGAGTGCCTTGTCGACGGGGCCGAGTTGCGAGATGAGCCGGTAGAGTTCGCGGTATTCCTCCATGGTGGTGCCGCTGTCGCCCGGTTCGGCCGGTTCGAAGAGCATGTCGTCGAGTCGGTCGGTACCTTGCGGCGTGTAGCGCGCATTGCGCCGGTGCCACGTGATGCACGTGTTGATTGCCGTGCGGTATATCCATGTCGACATCTTGGCCTCGCCGCGAAAGCTTTCGAGGCCCAGCCATAAGTTGATGAGTACTTCCTGGTATAGGTCGTCGAAACTCGCCCACGCGCTCGAATAGAGATAGCAAACCTTGGCTATGACCTCTTTGTATTTGTCGGTCACGGCAAGAAATTCTTTCTCTTTGTCGGCTGCATTTGTCATTTTTTTTACTTTGACGCGGTAAAGGTAGGGAAAATTACATAAGTGTTGTGTTAAAAAATGTATATACTATTGCACAACTAAAAGTTTAGTTATAATTTTGCCTCATCAACTAAAAAATTAGTTATGCCGAGGACAAAATCTAAATATCCACGCCTTACCGAACGCGAGGCAGAAGTCATGGAGCAGCTATGGGAGCGAGGCCCCATGACGGTGCGCCGGTTGCTCGAAACGTACCCGGACCCCAAGCCGCATGTCAACACCGTGTCGACGACGGTGCGCATACTCGAGGACAAGGGTTATGTGTCGCACGACCCCGACTCGTCGCGCCCGTACATATATTATGCTGTCGCGCAGGCAGGCGATTTCGCAGGCCGCAGCCTGGCCCAGGTAATCAAGAGCTATTTTAACAACTCTTATGCTTCGGCGGTGTCGGCCCTGGTCGAAGACGAGAAAATATCGGTCGACGAGCTAAGGCAGATTATCGAGATGGTCGAACGTAAAAAACAATAGTCATGGGAGCTTTTGCAGCTTACATCTTTAGTGCCGGCATATTTCTGCTTGTCTCGTATCTTGTGTACAAATGGTTGCTGTCGAGCGAGAACCAACCGACATTCAACCGCATGGCATTGCTGTCGTTATACGTGATGGCCTTCGTTATGCCCATTGCTCCGGCCCTGCGTCTGCCGCCCCGCCAAGTGGTCGAAGAGGCGGCCGGCGGGATTGACATAGGGCAACTTGGCGCTGCTGTAGTCGAGGATGCGGTGCCGACGTGGCTGGTGGTACTGCTATGGGTCTATGTCGCCGGCATGCTTGTGACCACCCTTATGTCGCTTGTGGCTTTCGTAAGGCTGTTGGTCATACTTCGTCGCGGACGCCGTATGAGTGTGAGCGGCTATACGCTAATCGTGTTGCCGCATACTGCCCTTGCGCCCTTCAGCTGGATGAAATATATAGTGATGAGCGAGGCCGACTATGCTGCCGCGCGCGATATGATAGTCCTCCACGAGGTGTCGCATCTGCGCCTATGTCACTGGGTCGACCTTCTAATCGCACAACTCGTCGTAATCGTGCTTTGGTATAACCCTGCTTCGTGGCTTATGCGCACCGAACTGCGCAACGTGCACGAGTACCAGGCCGACAGTGCCGTGCTGCGCTCGGGTGCCGATGCGCGCCAATATCAATTATTGCTAATAAAAAAGGCTGTAGGCCAGAGATTCCCGTCGCTCGCCAACAGCCTCAACCACAGTAAACTTAAAAACCGTATTACTATGATGTGTAATCAACCAAGCCGCCCGGGCCGCAGGATGCGCGCCCTGGCAATCGTGCCGGCACTGCTCGTTGCATCGGCAATCGTCAACATGCCCGTCGTAGCCTCGGCTATCGGCTCGGCAGCGTCTGTGTCACTTGGCATTGACAAAGTTAGTGAAAAAACTACAAACGGGCAAATCCTCGCGATTGTAGATGTCCCCCACAATGCTGGTGAAAACGGCGAAATGACCCCCGATGTATTGCCGCAGTACCCCGGCGGCGAGAACGAGATGTTTAAATACCTCGCCATGAATGTCCACTATCCGCAGACGGCCATGGCTGCCGGCGTGCAGGGGCGTGTGGTGGTCGAGTTTGTGGTCGAGAAAGATGGGTCGCTGGGCAATATCACCGTGCTCAAGTCTGTCAGCCCCGACCTTGATGCCGAGGCCGTGCGTGTGGCCGAGACAATGCCGGCATGGACCCCGGGGCAGAAAGACGGACAGCCCGTGCGCTGCAAGATGGCCCTCCCGGTTAGCTTCAAACTTACTTCGTCGGATAAATGCGGGTTGGATGCTGTAAAGGAATACAACGCCAAGGACAAAGACGTGATGTCGGGCAAGACGGTCGACGATGTAGTCGTTGTCGGCTATGGAACGATGAAAAAATCAGAAGACGAGGCCCCTGTCGTGTCTACAATAAAGATGAAAAATGACATAGTCGATTATAATCTCGGTAGCGGAAATCCTGTCTATTTTGTCGACGGCGAGCAGGTGAGCGATATCAAAAACATCGACCCTGATAAAATCAAGTCGATAACGGTCAAGAAAAACGATGCCCGGTATCCCGATGGAGCCATATACGTGGAACTAAAGAAATAATAGACTTAAGTTTCGCAAGTCTAAGACTTGCTCACTGTTAATAGTTTATCGTTTAGTGGTTAGCTTAGTTCGCTAATTTTGAACACCAATAATATTGTTATTTGCATTTATCAAACCATAACCTATAACCTAAAGACTACTAACAGTGAGTAAGTTGCATACTTGCGAAACTTGAATAATTGATATATTCTGACCCAACCCCTGGGAGTTGCATACAAACTTCCGGGGGTTGATATATTTGCTGCTGAGTACAAGTTGAGTTTTTTATGATAAAAACTGGGTCAAGCAGAAATGTCGGTACATGTTTAGTGGGGTCGAGATGTGGCTAATGTAGGAGCTGGAACCTCCGGGACCAGCCATTTTCGATGCGACGCTTTTTGTTTATACGCAAGCAGTTAAATGTAATGGTTGACCTATGGCTTGCCTCGGAGAGTCAAGCTCCTATTGTTGAGAACCCACTTCTCTTATATTTTTAATTCTGCTCTATGATTTCGGATTGGGCCAAATCATTGAAGATTGTCTTTATCGGGGGGTATTGCTAATTTGTGTCGACATTGGCGGCTTGAACCTTTCGGACTTAAAAAATGTTATTCTTTCATAATCATGACAAAACATTATTTATTATGAAAGTCCATACAGCCAGTTTCTTTTCGCTCCTTGCGGTGCTCGGGGCTATTACAGCAGTGTCATCATGTTCGAAGACCGACTATGTGGCCGGCATGTGGCAGGGTAATCCCGAGCGTATAGCCGATATCCCCGGTACGTCGGATGCCTCGTCGACCATGACTATTGATTTCGCGCCGCGTAGCGACCGCAAAGGCCCGGGAGAGGTTGACCTCAGTGCCGTCGTCGAATTGCAGCAGGCTGTAGTAGGCATGGCCGACGCCTCGGGCGTGCCGTATCAGGCAAACATCACTGCCACAGCATCGATTTCAGGCACTTATGTGCCCGAAGACGGCGACGATGATGATTATATCCTGTCGCTTGACGCTTCGACTCTCGATGTGACCGTCGACCCATCTGGAGTTGTGTTTACCGGCAACGTACTCACCGGTGCCGAGCGGCCCTTGCTCGATTCGCTTACCGCCGCGACAGCCGACCGCTGGCGCGTGATTATCACGGCGGCTATGCGCGAACAGTTCTATAAATACTCACGTATCGAAGATGTCAAGGTTCATCATGGCGATATGATGAGCATGGAGGTCGACCACCGCGACATGACATTTCGACGTGTGGCTCAGAACTGACACAAGCCGTGTCAAAACGAACAAAAGCAGAACTCAATCGTTACTCTAATAAACAAAACAAAAAATACAACGACAATGACATACGAACAACCCCAGCTTCCCTACAGCCGCGAAGCCCTTGAGCCGGCCATAAGCGCCACTACTATCGACTATCACTACGGTAAACATGAGAAGGCATATATCGACAACCTCAACCGCCTGATAAAGGGCACGGAGTACGAGGATATGAGCCTCGAAGAGGTCATCGCCCATTCGCAGGGCGCGCTCTTCAACAATGCCTCACAGGCATGGAACCATATCTTCTACTTCTTCACATTTGCCCCCGATGGCAGCCGTGAACCTCATGGCGACCTTCGCAAGGCCATCGACCGAGACTTCGGTTCGTTCGAAAACTTTAAAAAGGCCTTTGTCGATGCCGGTGTCGGCCTATTCGGCTCAGGCTGGGTGTGGCTCTCTCGCGACGAGGAAGGCAAGCTCTTTATCACACAGGGGCCTAACGCGACCAATCCGCTGACTGCCGGCCTTACGCCTCTGCTGACATTTGATGTATGGGAGCATGCCTATTACCTCGATTATCAGAACCGTCGCGCCGATGCCCTCAACAAGCTTTGGGACATCGTCGACTGGGACGTCGTCGAAAGCCGATATTAACAACGAAACAGCACTTTAAGAATAAGCATAATGTGATGAATGGAAAGGGAGGTACTCGTGAGAGCACCTCTTTTTCTTTTTTACTCACGGTTACCGACGATGCCGAGGGATATGTGCCGTTCTCTACCGGTTTCCAGACTTCTGTCCTCGACAACGACTATGTCGGCGACTGGACGATGTACGACGGTGACGGCGAAGGCTCGAACGGTCTTGCCGGCTTCCCCCACGACAATATCGCTGTCGGCAGCGAACTGAGCTTCATAATCTTCAACCCTGCCGAGATGGGCATCGTGGCCAGCGGATGGCAGCCCAGGAGCGGCAAGCAGGCTTTTGTATGTCTCGTCGCTACCGAACAGGCCAACGATGACTGGATGATTTCGCCTCTCCTTTCGGGCAATGCACAGACTGTAAGTTTCTACGCCAAGTCTGTCGGCGAGGAGTATAGCGAACAGTTCGAGTTCTTGTATTCGACCGAGGGTAACGGTGTCAGGAATTTTGTCAAGCTGCAGAGCGTAGAGAAAGTTCCGGCACAGTGGACCGAATATCGCTTCGACCTCCCCACCGGTGCGCGTTACTTCGCTATCCGCTGCACGTCTAACCGTCAGTTCGCTCTCTTTGTCGACGATATCACCTTCGAGCGTGCAAATCCCGCTGCCGGTCTCAGCATAAGCGGATATAATATCTATCGCGACGGTGTGAAACTCAACACTGCGCCCGTTACCGACAATTCGTTTACCGATACCGACGACGATGCCCACACCTATGTGGTTACCACGGTCTACAACCGTGGAGAGTCGGCTGCTTCTAACGAGGCTGCTGTCGATACCATGTCGTCGGTTGATGATTTGTATTCGGGTGCTGTCACCATCACTTCCGACCACGGGCATATCATTGTCAAGGGTGCCGAGGGTGAGCTGGTAGAAGTATTCGCAACCGACGGCAAGGCTGTTGCCCGAGTAGTCGGTTCTCATACGACCGTTATCGAAGTGGCACTGGGCATCTACGTTGTCCGCGCCGCCGACAAGTCGGCCCTGATTCCTGTAAAGTAGTAAATACTCGCTGAATAAGGACAGGCCGTTGCCACCTGGCAACGGCCTGTCTCTTTATTTGTGATGAAGTTATTATGGCTGAGTGGTTGATTTTATGTCCTTAAAAGATTCTGCGTTCAAAGCGATGGTGTTATTTTATTTTTCCTTGCGTTTCATCAGTCGTTCGACAATTAATTTGCGGGTATTGGAGTCGAAAGTGCGTTTGTCGTAGTCCTCGCGAGGCCATACAGTGTAGAACCACAGGCCGGTGCCGGCTTGTTGCCCCCTGACAGCCAACCAGTCATCGTAGACGCCGTCGACATAGAATTTTACTGTGCCCCACAGGGCTATCGGCGATTTTTGAGCCCACAAGTTTAATTGTTTGATGGTGAAGAGCCTGTCGGGGTTGCGGTCCCAGTCGCGATGGAGCACCCACCGGGTAGTCTCGTCGTTGTCAGGGTGGTCGATGGGTTGGCCACCCCGGTGTGTCGATACTTTTTTCAACGAACGGGTTCCGAACGTGAGGGTCAAATCACAGTTCTCGCTGTCATAATTTACTTTGGTAGGGTAGTTGTGTGAGGCACTAAATTCAATAATGAAACCACCGGTATCGTCGCTGACACCAAATTTTTTACCGCCACGGTTTATAGTTGTCGCGTCGTACTGCCTTACAGGAGCCTGTATACTCCCCGCTACCTCAAATTCGGTCGTGCTACCGGCCGGGCTGGTTTTCAATAAGGTGTAGACCTGGGTGATTTGGGGGTCGAATAGGGCGTCGCGAGCCGGAAGATGACCGTAGACAGGGTACGACAAGCGTTGTCCGGGGTGTTCTTTTTCCCATTTCTTGTTGGGGTCGGTGAGGTAGTTCCATATATGGTCGAGATACCACGAGCCTTCCAATTTTTCAGGAAGGGCCATACGGCGGAGAAGCTCGTTATGGCCGAAGAACACGCTATACTCATAGTTGGGGCCTACCATGCCGTAGAGTGGTTGGTAATTGCCTTCGGCAGTTTTGCGTGCAAGACCGCGAAATTTGCGCCCCGTCTTGTCGTCCTGAAGCTTGACAAGTACCATGTAGTTGAGCGCGTTGTCCCATAGTGTACCTTCAAGTGAGTGGTCGTAGGGTTTGCTGCGAGGTATCAGGTCTTCATCCTCTTCAAGGTAGAGCAGGTGTATGCCGTTGGGAAGTGTTACGTCGCACTCGTACTGTGGCATATAGAAGTCGTCGTCGTTGAGGAACATTTGTTCTTGGGTTTGAGCCGAAACAGTGGCTATAGCTGCCGCAACGGCAAGTAATAGGGCATTGAGTTTTTTGAACATAGCTAAATGGTTATATAAGTGCTTTGTATATGCAAAGAATGGCGGCAAGCGTAGGCTTGTCGTGCTACTATAGGTAAAGACTTTAGAAAAAGATATTATCATCAGATTGCAGCATTCTAACCTGGCTGAAAGCCTGGTGCGATTCATGCTTACAATCGGGATGTAAGGTATAGACTGTTTACCGCGAGGGAAGGAGTGAAGAGCCGATCCATTATTTTCAGCCGTGGGCCGAATTGCCAAGATAATGTAGTCACTCCATGAGCCGTGGCTCATTTTGCACTGCAAAGTTAAGACAAAACATCGGTTTTTACAAACTGGCCGGTAATATTTGCAATAAAATTTCGCTTTTTATTTTACTTGAAAAACTCCTTCTTGTCGGTGATTACTTCGATGCCAAATTTTTCTATCACGTCGGTGGATAGTGGAATCATCAGGCTGAAATTGTTGAAACACAAGATTCCTTCCGGGCGTCTCGATGTGCGGTAGATGGTAATCTGGTTGCTTAAGTCGGTGTTGAGCACGGCCTCGGCAAATCGGCGGTGAAGGTCGGGCTTCTTCTCGTCTATGTCGATAAACCGTGGTATGATATACAGGGGGTGAGCCTCCGATACGACGAGGTTTCTCAGACTCCGGCCCGGCTCGGCCTTGCTATAGCTTGGCTCGTACCAGAAACGGTCGCCATCGCCCTCGTAACTTTTGAGTATAAATTTTTCGGGCCGTGGCAGGTCGGATATATACAGGTAGTCGTTGTCGGTTGCCACGAGCGAGTCGAGCGAGTCGGTGAGGAACGGGGCGGTGTTGCAGAAGAGGAGCGAGTGAGGCGATGCCGGGTTGTAGATATCAGTAACCGCCTGTTTGAATTGGCGGTAAAGGGTCTCGCCTTTCGATAATCTTTTGAAGCGTCGCCAGTCGAACCACCAAGGCGTGCTTCCAGTCTCTGCCTCGAACTCTATTTCGCCGAAACTGCCGTAGTCGTCGGCCTCGCCGAGATGGTATGTGGCGAAGACAATCTCGTCGGGCTGCATCAACGCGCCGCTGTTTATGATTTGTTCGTTACCCTTGGCGGTGACGAAGATGCAATTGTCGCCTATTTCATCGTCGTTTTTCGGTCGGAAGAAAGTGAACTCGTATGGAGTCAGTTGCCAGCCCGCCCCTGCCTTGTGATAGCAGAAGGCCATGAATTTGTTTTCGGGGAAAATCCAGAAGCGGCTCTTGCCCCGGTCGGCGTCGTCGACCCATATGCCGGGCATCGAATAGCCGGTAATCTCGGTGTTGGTATCGGCCGTCTTTTGTGGCGAGGAGACTGCTATACAGGCATCCTCGATGCGGTTGAGCAATTCCCAAACCCTCGCAATCGAATAGTCTTCAAAGTTACCGGCAACCATTTGGCGCAGTTGTTCGAGCGATATGTCGAAGACTGCCGGTTTGGGCAACACTCCCATCTGGGGCGTGTCGTCGCGTAGTTGTGTCACCAAAGCCGTCATGGTATCGCACGACTTCGCAGCTTCTTCGGTAGATATGTCGTGGCTTCGTGCGCTCGACAGACTGTAAGGCTTTATCACACCGAAGGTTATGAGCAATACGAATACCAAATCGTAGGCCTTGCCGCCCTCAATGCCGTCAGGGTAAAATGCTTCGAATAATTTTGCGTCGCATCTCTTTGGACTAAAGCGAGATTCCTCGTCGAGAGTCATTCGCTTACCGGCTGTCGATGTCTTGCGGAACAGCCACCGGCAGAACTTCTTGCGCGACGCCAGTTGCCGTCGCTCCATCCAGTCAAAATCCTTGCCGGCACACACTTCGGACGCCTCGATATATGCTGCAACCATTGCATACAGGTTCTCGCCGCATTGTTGGCGACACTCGCGGTTGAGAATGTCGTAATATCGCGACAAGGCCGCTTCGTCGTCGCGACAGTCGCGTATCGTTTCAAACGAAACCCCTACAAGCCGGCGATACTCGGCCTCCGTCCTGAACAGAAGCCGCGAACGGTATGCCGATTTTATCACCTCGTAAATGTCTAAATCCATACAAAGTCGCTCTAACGGTGGGAAAAATCCCCCTTGGTCTCAAGTTTTTGAAAAATCGCCCGACAGGCTCGAAAATAAATTTGACCGAATGTCGGCAAAAATTTAAATTTGCAGCACAAAAGTAGCAAAAAACACTGAAAAGTCTGAAGAAAAGTTGCCGGATATGGTGCTTACTTCACTTAAAAGTCGTAAATTTGCCAGTGACTGTGAGTCATACCGCCTGCGGGCGGCGACAGGGCAGAGGCCCGACCGGATTTCGCAGTCACGCCAAAGGCAATTTGCCAGTCGTTCGGTATATCAAAATCGCCAAAATATGATATTTCCGCTGGACGAACGGTGAAGGATGCCCATCTCCGGCAGCGCTTCTGACGAAGACGCTAACCATGCGTCATACTCATATCCGCACCGGACGTGGGGTGACGTATTCTTCAAGTTCGAGCGGAAAAGGTGTTTGGCGATACCTGATATACAAGGACGTGGAGCAAACCAGCCTCACGTCTTTGGCGTATTTATACACCCGGCTCAGTGGGGCAAGCCGACTAAAAACATAAACAAATGACTATGGACGAAGATGAAGAAAACCCTCTTACCGAAGAAGAGACAGATGCAATCTTAGATATGATGTTTCCCGACCGTGATGATCCTGATTTTAACGATGATGATGACGGCGTTGGAAGCTTCATGGGATAAAAATTAGACCTTAAATATGCTTGAAAAATTAATTAAGGTTATGAATTAAAACATATTATTAATCAACTAATCTCAGAGAAATGAAAAGAGATGCAATGTCTTCTGTCAACAAGAAGACAATTCTATCAAGAGGGATTCAACTAGACGTCGTTGAATCCTGGTTGGCAAAAAATGCCAAAGCTCTAAATAAATCACTCGATGAAACTAAAAGTTTCACTTGTTGGCGTCAATTCGGATAAATAAATTTATTCGGCACCAATTTTTGTAATACCATAACACAAAGATTGGTGCCGAAATATAATTAATAAATATTCGAAGATGGAAGATAAATATAGTCGAAAAATTTGTTTAGCTACAAACTATAACTGTAATCTAAATTGTATCTACTGCTATGAAAGAGAAAAACAGAATATTAATTTTAATGCAGAAGAAGCGCTTCCTATTCTGAAGGAATTATTGTCGACAAAAACTGAATATGGAACAAAGATTAAACTTCATGGCGGAGAACCATTTTTAGCTTTTTCAGAGATAAGAAAGGTCTGCGAAGGTTTGTGGAATGTAGAAGTCGCTGATTATTTCCATTTCCATATTACAACGAATGGCACTCTTGTCCACGGAGAGATTCAGAAATGGCTTACCCAACATAAGGATAAAGTGACGGTCAAGTTGAGTCTCGACGGAGACAGATTATCGCATAATATCAATAGATCAAATTCTTTTGATTCCATTGATATACCCTTTTTTATTCGGACATGGAAAGATTTGAGTGTCAATATGACCATAACGCCCCAAACCTTGCCTTATTTGGCAAAAAGCGTAAAATTTCTCCATTCCTTAGGAATAAAATATATAATATCACACTTTGCCTTAATTAACAATTGGGATAATAGTGCATGTCGGATATTATACGAACAAATGGTAGAATTAATCGATTATTATATACAAAATCCACGTATCGAACCTTGTCATTTGTTTAAAGCCGATATTAGCAGTACATTAGATAGACATTGTTATCAATATGCTTGTACTTTGAATGAGTCGCCTTCATATGATTTTCAAAGTAAGAAATATTACCCATGTTATATGTGCTTTCCTTCTATGGCGGGGGAGGAAACAGCTAAAAAATTTCTTGAGATAGATTTTACTAATATAAAAAATATAGAAGATGAGAACTGCAAAAATTGTCCGTTCATAAATATTTGTGTAACGTGCTATGCTGACAATTATATTTCCCGAGGAGCATTATCTAAAAGGAACATGTCGCTATGTCCGTATCATAAAATCATCTTCGCCGCTCTTTTTAAATATGAATATGAGCGAATTATTCGTTTGGATAATCCAACTTCATTGGATGTAAAAAAGATGATTGCCATTAAAAAACTGGCTTCAGAGATAAATAAAATCATCAGAGAGATAATTTAAACATTTGGGAAAAATATTTAGACCGGCTGCAATATCTACGTGCTATTTTTTAGCTTTCTCTCTAACATATTCTCGATACCACCGTATGAGAGAACTTCGGTGTCGCCGCCGACTTCTGATTGTAGAGCGAAAAGGGGTAGTCGCACACGAAGTGCCCGGCAAATTCAAGGCCCACGACATGGGCGTGTTGTCGGTCGAATAACATTCATATTTCAGTGTCTCCGATTCTATATATCCGAAGTAGCGGCCTTCGAGCCTCGACTCATTAGCCATGAAACGGATGTATCGGAATGCGAATACCATTTAAGTTTTCATTTTGGTTAAAATTGACTATTGCAGACGTGTGGTTTGCATTGTAATTTTGTGAAATCAAAAACATCAACTGATAATGATTTGAAATTGATGGTTACGAGGAGAAGACTGACTCGTTGCTATTCTTTTTATTAAATTATCAGAAACAAACAACATTTTTATGTAATGGCAGTTGAGACAAAACAAATTCGACGACACGAACGTGTAGATGCCGCAGATGTGCTTCGAGGCTTCGCCGTAATGGCAATAATTCTGCTACACTCTATCGAACATTTCAATTTTTATTCTTTCCCTGCGCCTGAAACGCAAAGCGTATGGCTCAACTTTGCCGATAAGGCAATTTGGGATGGTTTGTTCTTCATGTTTGGAGGCAAGGCGTATGCCATATTCGCGCTGCTTTTTGGTTTCAGCTTTTTTATCCAACATGATAACCAACGTCTACGAGGTAACGATTTTAGAATCCGTTTTTGCTGGCGTCTTTTACTGCTATTTCTTGTAGGGCAGGTAAATGCAGCTTTTTTTACTGGCGAAGTGTTGGTTATGTATGCCCTTGTCGGAATTGTACTTGTAGTCACATGCCGAATGTCTACAAAGTCGCTTGTGATACTCTCTTCGATCTGTATGTTACAACCTATATGTATCTATCAGGTTATCAGGGCTGTTTGTGACCCTTCGTATATGCCTTTCATTGCTGATGATGGTATGATGTCAAGAGTGACGTTTGCAGCCCAATCATCTGCTTCGTTTATTGATATGGTCAAGGTTAACCTTTGGGAGGGGCAGATTGGTTCGTTGGCCTGGGCTTGGGATAATGGTCGAATCTTCCAGACCGCAGGACTCTTTGTCGTCGGTATGCTCATAGGGCGTCACGGGTGGTTCCTTCGTCGTAATCTGCACAACTGGGGTTATGTTTTGGCTATATCGCTTTGTTGTTTCTTCCCAATTTATGGTCTCAACAACATGGTCGGTGACTATATAGCAAGCCCTGCTATTCTCGTCCCCTTAAAACTTATTCTTACATCTCTCTTCAAGTTGTGCTTCATGTTTATCCTTGTTAGCGGCATTCTTTACGGGTATTATTGTACAAAAGACATAGGACGTCTACTTGACAAACTGCGTCCTTATGGCCGGATGAGTATGACTAACTATGTCACTCAGGGAATCGTTGGCTCGGCTATCTTTTATCATTGGGGATTGCAACTTCAAATAGGGATTGCCGGAAGTATATTCATAGGCATTGCCATCTTTTCGATTCAATATATACTATGTTGTGTATGGCTACGCCGTCACAACCACGGTCCCCTTGAGTACCTTTGGAAAAAAGCCACATGGATTGAGTGGCCATTTAGAAATACAAAATAACAATCAATTTTAATCATATATGCAAATGAAATCAAATCAAATTGTGATTGCAGCACTGGCGATGGCGAGCCTCGTAGCTTGTAAGCCGGCAACTGAGGAGGCAAAAACCGACACCTATGTGCCAGCTTTCGAAATTCAGGACTGTGATGTGGAATTGGACGGTATCCGTTTCACAAAAATGATTAATGATGCGGACAAACAAGTAAACCAGACCGACTCTGTGATACGCTTCGTTGCCCCGGAAGGCACCGACCTGTTCATAGACCCCAACGAGGGCAAACTGACCAAATCGACTGCTAAAATCTTGTTGACGGAAATTGACAATACGAAACCGTTTACTTTCCAGGGCCGTCTGAAACCCGGTTTTACACCAGATGGTATCTATAACGCAGCCAATCTTATGGTGGTTGCTAATGACACACTTTGGCAAAAAATCTGCTTTGAGCAAGATGAACGAGGCAAACACCGTGTCGTAACAGTAAGGACTGTCGGCACATCAGACGACAACGACCACGAGGTTATAGAGCAAGATAATATCTACTATAAGATTTCATCTGACACCCATACAATTGCCAGTTATTATTCTCTGGATGGTAACGAATGGCAGATGGTTCGGCTGTATAAGAACGATTACCCACAAAAGCTCTATCTTGGGATATGTTCGCAAGCTCCTATTAAGGGAGAATGTATGAGCGAATTCAGTGAGCTTAAATTGTCTACCAATAATGTTGGCGATTTCCGCTTAGGGGATTAAGCCCACCGCTCTCGCCACTTTGCACGCTTCGATAGCATTGCCTGCTTTCAGTTTCGTCAGGATATTCTGCCTGTGTCGGTGAACGGTGTTGACGCTGATATATAGCCGCTCGGCAATCTCTTTGCTCTGTAACCCGTTGTTAATAAGTTCCAAAACTTCGATTTCGCGAGAAGAAAGAAGCTCAACATAATCTTCAAAAGTCAGTACGCGACACTCTCCGGTGCGCGTATTGACTATTTTGGGTGCGTCTTGACCATCAGTACAAATTGTATATACGCACATATTCAGCCAATAACTCCCGTTGTCTGTACTGGCAAGAGAGAACATCCGATGCCGTATATTACACCACTCGCCGCTGTCAGTGCGCATTCGCAGGTTGTCTGTTAATACATAATCCTTTCTTTTCGCAGGTTTGAACGAATGAGTAAAATGAATATAGGCAAGTTCATGGGCATGTCGAAGCATTAGGTCTTCCTGATTGGTTCGATTAAAGATAAAGTGTTCGTAAAGTGAAGGTATTTTAGCACAACGTTCATCCCCTGTTAAACCAAGATAATCTGCTAACCCTCCAAAGAAGCAGTAACTACAGTTTCTGATGGAATCTCCCATCGACACAATCGCATTCTCTGCCAAGGCATACGCCTTGGCTATATGCAATGCCTCTTTCAGTTCCCCCTCATCCTCTTTTTCGATAAAGGGTTGTGATAGATAGAGCTTGTTGATTGGTTCAAAATACTTGTCCATTTGCAAAGTTAATAATAAATCCCGAATACCCGTCAAAAAATCAGCGTGTCAAAATCATGGGTCGGTGAGGCTCCTTGATTTTGACACGCTTTGGTTCGTCAGATTGAGTAAAGGCCGATGTAGTTAGCCTTTAACCATTTATTAAAGTTTCGCAAGTCTGCAACTTGCTCACTACAGCAATTAGCAAACTAAGGCTAACCACTAAACGATAAACTATTAACAGTGAGCAAGTCATAGATTTGCTCACTTAAAACATTTATTTCACTGCGTCAATCATCGACTGGAAGGCTGTCTGCAGGCCTTCGGCGTCTTTGCCGCCGGCCTGGGCGAAGCCGGGCTGGCCACCGCCGCCGCCTTTGATTGCCTTGGCGGCAGAGCGAACGATGTCGGATGCCTTGAGGCCGGTTGCGACAACGTCGTCGGTCAGCATCACAGTCAGAAGCGGCTTGTTGGCCGCATCGACGGTCGCACCGATAAATGCGGTAGCTGTGGGCGACAGTTCGCGTACCTTGAAGGCCACACCCTTGACAACGTCGGGGATGCGCGGGCCGTTCATCGTTACGAGGGTGATGCCCGATGCCGTATGCTGGGCCTTCTCTACCATCTCTTTGGCGAGGGCGGCGATGCGCTCGGCAACATGTTCCTCGGCCTGGCGGCGCAGCTCGTGGTTCTCTTCGATAGATTTCTTGAGCGTGGCGATAAGGTCGGGGGCGTTGTTAAACATTGCAGCGATAGAGCGCAGGGTGTCGGCAGTCTCGTTTATCATGCGCTCAACCTGCGGGCCGGTGATGGCCTCGATACGGCGGATGCCGGCGGCGATGCTCGATTCGCTGATGATTTTAATCATACCGATATTGCCGGTATTGGCCACGTGTGTGCCACCGCAAAGCTCTATAGAGTCGCCATAGCGGATTACACGCACATCGTCGCCATATTTCTCGCCGAAGAGTGCCATAGCGCCCATGGCCTTGGCTTCGGCGATGGGGGTGTGGCGGTGCTCGTCGAGGGCTATGGCCTCGCGCACGCGGCGGTTGGCAAGGGTCTCGACCTGGCGGATTTCCTCGGGTGTGAGTTTCTGGAAGTGCGAGAAGTCGAAGCGCAGCACGTCGGGCGACACGAACGAGCCTTTCTGCTCTACGTGTGTGCCGAGAACATCGCGCAGGGCCTGGTGCAGCAGGTGGGTGGCGGTGTGGTTGCGCGAGGTACCCATGCGCGCCTCGGTGTCGATGGCGGCATGGAACGTGTCGGCGATATCGGCCGGAAGTTCCTTTACGATATGCACGGCAACGCCGTTTTCGCGTTTTGTGTCAATCACCTCGGTCACGGCACCGGTGTTGGTGTTGACGAGTTTGCCACGGTCGCCTACCTGGCCGCCCATCTCGGCGTAGAACGGTGTCTGCGAGAGGATTAGCTGATAGTACTCGCGGTTTTTCTGCTTCACGTGGCGGTAGCGTAGCACGTTGGTGTCGCACTCGTAGGCATCATAGCCCACGAACTCTTCCTCGCCATCGTTTAAGATAATCCAGTCGGCGGCCTCGACGGCGGCAGCGGCGCGGGCACGCTCCTTCTGGGCCTGCATCTCTACATCGAAACCGGCGTGGTCTACCGTCATGCCGTAGTCCTTGAGGATAAGCTCGGTCAGGTCGAGTGGGAAGCCGTAGGTGTCGTAGAGCGTAAATGCCTTTTTGCCGCTGATTTCGGTCTTGCCCTCGGTTTTGGCGGCTTTCACGGCGTCGTCGAGCAGGCGTATGCCGTTTTCGAGCGTGCGGAGGAAGGCGTCTTCCTCTTCCTTGATAACCTTGAGGATGAGGTCGCGGTTGGCGGCGAGTTCGGGATAGGCATCGCCCATGTTTTCAATCAGGGTGTCAATCAGGCGGTACATAAACGCCTGTTTCTGACCGAGGAACGAGTAAGCATAGCGCACTGCGCGGCGAAGGATGCGGCGAATCACGTAGCCAGCCTTGGCGTTGCTCGGCAGTTGGTTGTCGGCAATCGAGAAAGCTATGGTGCGCACGTGGTCGGCGATAACGCGCATCGACACGTCGACCATGTGGTCTTTGCCATATTCCTTGCCCGAGAGCGAGGCTATCTTGTTGATGAGGGGTGTGAATACGTCGGTGTCGTAGTTCGAGGTCTTGCCCTGCAGGGCCATGCAGAGGCGCTCGAAGCCCATGCCGGTATCAATCACCTTGGCAGGCAGCGGTTCGAGGCTGCCGTCGGCCTTGCGGTTATACTGCATGAACACCAGGTTCCAGATTTCAATCACCTGGGGGTGGTCCTTGTTTACGAGTTCGCGACCGGGGATAGCTTTACGCTCAGCCTCGGGGCGAAGGTCGATATGTATTTCCGAGCAGGGGCCGCAGGGGCCTGTGTCGCCCATTTCCCAGAAGTTGTCGTGCTTGTTGCCGTTGATTATGTGGTCGGCTGGCAGGTGCTTGAGCCAGATTGCCTCGGCTTCGTCGTCGCGTGCCAGGCCCTCGGCGGGCGAACCCTCGAATACGGTGGCATAGAGGTGCGACGGGTCGAGGTGCAGCACGTCGACAAGGTATTCCCATGCCATGTCGATGGCGCCTTCTTTGAAGTAGTCGCCAAACGACCAGTTGCCGAGCATCTCGAACATTGTGTGGTGGTAGGTATCGTGGCCTACTTCCTCGAGGTCGTTGTGCTTGCCGCTGACGCGCAGGCACTTCTGCGAATCGGCTACGCGGCGGCTCTTGGGGGTGGCGTTGCCAAGGATGATGTCCTTGAATTGGTTCATGCCCGCGTTGGTAAACATCAGCGTGGGGTCGTCTTTGATGACCATCGGTGCCGAGGGCACGATGTGGTGGCCTTTCGATTCAAAATAGTCTTTGAATGATTGGCGTATTTCCTTTGCTGTCAGCATTTTGGAATTTTATGTGTGTTTGATTTCCTTAAAATTGTCTTGTCGTTGGCGCAAAATTCACTATCTTTGCGTTTTGAAAGTGCAAAATTAGCGGATTTTTCCCACTTTTGCAAATTTTCACAGCTTAGGGCTGTCTATCATATCAACCATCACATTTCGAGCGTGAAAGTCTTCTACCGTTACAACCCGGCCACCGAGCAGTATGAGCGCGTCTATCCCGACAGGCGTCGCCGCATTGCCGCTGCCATACGCCCGTATGTGTGGGCCATCGCAGTGGTCGCTGTGATAGGAGTGGCACTCTACAGCTTCGTGGAGACGCCGCGCGAGAAGATGCTGCGGCAGTCGAACGAACGGCTCCAGGCCCGTGTAGACCTGCTCGGACGCCGTGCCGACGAGGCTATCGCCGTGATGGAAGACCTCGCCGAGCGTGACAATAATTTCTACCGCGCCATGATGCAGGCCGAGCCGCTGAGTGCCGCCAGGCGTTATGCCGGCCTCGAGCGTCAGCGCATATTCGACCGCCTCGACTCGCTGCCCGACGACGAACTGGTGTCGCTCGTCCGCGACAAGCTCGACCGCCTCGACCAGATGGTCTACACACAGGTTAAATCATACGACTATCTTGCATCGCAGGTCGACAGCAACAAGGCGCGTACTGCCCACATGCCGGCCATACAGCCCGTGCCCGAGAAATTCCTGCGCACCATGGCCTCGGGCTACGGTGTGCGCCGCGACCCTGTCTACGGCACCATGAAGTTTCACGAAGGCATGGATTTTTCGGCCCCTGTCGGCACGCCGGTCTATGCCACCGCCGATGGCAGTGTGCGCATAGCCTCGTGGCAGAGCGCATATGGCAATATGGTCGAAATCGACCACGGCTTCAATTACACCACGCGCTACGCCCACCTGTCGAAACTCATAGCCCGTCCCGGCCAGCAGGTGAAGCGCGGCGACCTTATCGGGCTTGTCGGCAATACCGGCAAATCGACCGGGCCGCACCTGCACTACGAGGTGCGCTACCGTGGCGCGCCTCAAAACCCGGTCAATTACTATTTCTATGACCTCTCGCCCGAGCAATACGACGAGATAATCAACCTGGCCGAAAATGCCGGCCACGTGATGGACTGACCATGGACCAGCTCGATAAGAAATATTACCGTATAGCCGACGTGGCCGAGATGCTCGGGCTCCCGGCGTCGACACTACGCTATTGGGAGACGGAATTTCCGACGCTGCGTCCCAAGCGCAATGCCGGCGGACGACGCCTCTACACCTCGGCCGATATCGAGCAGTTGCGCGTGATTCGCTTCCTTATCAAAGAGAAGGGCCTGACCGTAGAGGGCGCGCGCGAACATCTGCGCAGCACGAGGCAGAATGTCGACAGGCTGCACCAGACCATCGAGCGTCTCCATGCCATGCGGCGCGAACTGACGGCCCTAATCGACGCCCTCGACGCGCGCCAGCGTATCATCAGAAAGGAGCATAATGACAAATAATACACTCTACGAGCGTGCCTTGTCGCTATTGGCGCGTTTCTATGGCTATCACTCTTTCCGCCCCGGGCAGTACGAGGTCGTAGAGGCTGCATCAGGCGGTCGCGACTGCGTTGTCATCATGCCTACCGGCGGTGGCAAGTCTATCTGCTATCAGTTGCCGGCACTCTTGTCCGAAGGGTGCGGGGTAGTGGTCTCGCCACTTATAGCACTCATGCAGGACCAGACCCAGGGCCTGGTGGCAAACGGCATACCGGCGGCGGCAATTCATTCTAACCAGGACGAGTCGGTAAATCAGCGTATTTTCGACGCGGCGTACAACGGCCGCCTCAAGCTGCTCTATATCTCTCCCGAACGCCTCTTGCTCGAGCTCGACCGCTTCAGGGCTTTGAATATAAGCCTTTTCGCCATCGACGAGGCCCATTGCATATCGCAGTGGGGGCATGATTTCAGGCCCGACTATACGGCCCTGTCGTCAATAAAGCGACTGTTCCCGTCGGTTCCTGTCGTTGCCCTGACGGCGACTGCGGACCGCCTTACGCGCGACGATATTGTCGCGCAGCTCGGCTTGCACGACCCTTATTGCCTGCTCACTTCGTTCGACCGTCCCAATATCTCCCTGCGTGCCTACACGAACCCCGACAAAAAGACCCGTATGCGCTTCATAGCCTCGATGGCCGCGAAATACCCGCAGGACTCGGGCATAGTCTACAGCCTGTCGCGTAAGGGTGCGGAGAGCACGTGCGAGGCGCTTGCCGCCCTCGGCCTCCGGGTGGTGTGTTATCATGCCGGCATGTCGCCGCAGGGGCGCGATGCCTCGCTCAAGGCTTTTCTCGACGGTTCGGCCCAGGTGGTTTGTGCCACGGTGGCATTCGGCATGGGAATAGACAAGAGCAATATCCGATGGGTCGTGCATTGCAACATGCCCGGCAACATCGAGAGCTACTATCAGGAAATAGGACGTGCCGGCCGCGACGGACTCCCGGCCGAGGCAATACTGTTTTATTCGTATGCCGACGTGATTATGCGCCGCAATTTTGCCCAGGAGTCGGGCCAGCGCGAGGTAAACCTCGAGAAACTTGCCCGTATGCAGGCATACGCCGAGGCACGTGTCTGCCGAAGGCGCATATTGCTGAGTTATTTCGGTGAGGAACGCAACTGCGACTGCGGCAACTGCGACAATTGTAAGAACAAGCCCGAGCGTTTCGACGGCACTATCCTGGCCCAGAAGGCATTGAGTGCCGTGATGCGTACCAGGCAGGAAATCGGCATAGCGATGCTTATCAACATATTGCGAGGAGCGCAGCGCTACGACGTGCGACAGGCCGGCTATGACCTCTTGCCGACATTCGGCGTCGGGGCCGACCTGATGTACGAGGAGTGGAACGACTATATCAACCAGATGCTCCAGCTTGGTTTGCTCGAGATGGCATATGAGCGTGGTAACAAGCTCAATGTCACGCCCTATGGTATGCGTATACTTCGCGGTATCGAGCGCATCGAGCTGTCGGTATGTCCGCCCCCCGAGGCTTTGAAATCGAAAAAGTCGGCAAAAAAAGAAATTGTGGTCTCTACCGACCCTGTCGAGCAGCTTTTCGAACAGCTTAAGGCCGTCCGCTCGGATATTTCGCGCAAGCAGGGCTTGCCGCCTTACCTTATTTTTTCCGATGCCACGCTCCTCGACATGGCCCGTCGCCGCCCCGCCGACCTCGATGCTATGCTGGCTGTGTCGGGCGTCGGCGAGACTAAGGCCGCTAAATATGGCCGACATTTTGTCCAGGCGATACGTCGTTTCGAAGGTCTCGGCGGCTCTACGCCAAAGGGTACGAGTGTCAAGGAGACTCTTATACTTTTCAATGCCGGCCTGTCTGTGCCCGAGATTGCCGAATCGAAGGGAGTAAAGGTAGCTACCATACAAAATCACTTTGTCGAACTCATAGAGAAAGGGCCTTGTCACATCGTTCCATAAACTTATAACCGCCGACGAGTACAAGGATATTGCCGCGACCCTCGCATCGCGCCCCGACACGGCCTACGACGAGTTAAAACAACGCTACGCCCCGGGCCTAATCAGCATAGCCAAGGCGATAATGAAGGTCAATTCATAGAATTTTGGGCTCAGATTTCCTCTCGATTAATCGGGATTTGTCAGGAAAAATGCCCTCCGCGAGGGTGTTATTGACATAGAATAATCATTTTTACGAATTAAACAATCTGCAAAGGTACATAGTTTGTATCTTTTGCAAAAGCGGTGGTGCTTCGTGAGATGCGCCATTGTCTATATAACGTTTTCGCGTCAATTACATATCATAACCAACTTGACCCTACTCTCCGCATCATAAGAAAACCCAAAGATTACATCATTCTCCAACTTCGTTGTGAAATTGTAGAATTCGTGTATCCCTATTCCCGAATCATGTGAAAAGAATACGTGCACGAGTCTACACTTCCTATCAGAAACGGTTGCATTATGATATGCAGCGGATAGGGTTTCGCCATAACCAATCTCTATATAATTCTCGCGCTCTTTAGATAGCACAGAAAGCAGACTATCAAGAGTAATTGATAACCGTGCATTGGGATTGATGATATTTTCCAATTCTGAAATAACTCCTTTTATATTATAGTCCTTTAATCGTTTCATTGTTGTGAATAAATTTGAAATCAGCATATTATACAAAGCAGTGGCACATCTTACGACGTACCACTGCTTTGTGTTGATTACTATTCAGTCAGTTTGTCACTTCCCGAATAGTCCTTTCAATATCATTCTTCCCACCTTGCGCTCCAAACCTTGTTTGGTGGTGGGTATGCCGGTCTTACGGGCTATCTTTTGTTTAACCGCCGTTATACCGATAGCTCTTTTAAGAGAGAAACTTAATCCAGGTATCTTCATATCAGTTCAGTAATGAATTTAGTCCGTAGAATATCAGAAATACGATGAACCAAAAGAGGCACTTGAAAAAGTTGCGCCATAAGTAGAGCAGAGCGAGGAGAATGTATTTCATCACTCTTTCTTTATTCGGGCAATGTCTTCTTTAGCTGACGCTATCCGTTTTTTCAAATCTTCAATGCGTCTTTTATAACCATCGACATTGTGTTGGCATCCGGCAACACCGCTTTTGTTTTTCTTTGCGGTTGCCAATGATGCCTTTGCACGTTGTAAATTGCCTTTCGCACATTCTATGTCGTTTTTAAAACGTTCAATTTGTCGCTTGATGTCCTCAATGCGACTTTTCTTGTCACTTGTAAATAGTCCCATAATTTATGATTTTATTGGTTTATTATTCATATCCGAGTTCAGACATTATATAGCACAGAAGTGCAATACCTGCTAATATTGCCATACCTATCCAAAATCCTTTACTACTGTTTCTATTGCTTTCTTCTACTTCTGTGGTTTTACTTTGAAACTTTTCAAGTTCCTTTGAAGCAACTTCAATAAGTGAATTGGAGGCGTCCAAGCTTTTAAGTATGGCGATATTAGCCTCAAGAGAGGATGTGTCATTTTGAGCATGTTCCAACCAACGTTGTGCTCGTTCGGTTTCGCCTTCGTCTTCAGCTTCTTTAATACATTGAAGATCTCGCTGTACTGCCCCTATATCTGATTTAATATCATCGCAACACTTCGCAATTTGTTTTGCAATGACTGCTTGGGCCCGTTTACTTGTTAATGCCATAAGTTTTATTGATTTTAAAGTTGGTAAGTATCAGAAATGCGCTCCCAGATACACTTATGTTCTTTTTCTGATTTGGTTGGATTGATTTGGAAAACACCCACAAAGCGGTATGAGGTTATGCCGAGCCAATCTTTGTAACGCAAGAATGTTATACGTTTTTCTTTGCTGTTGAGGTATCGCCTCATGTGGCTTTCTTGTTCGGTCGGGTTTCTCGGACATTCTGTTATGGTCTTTCCGTCTTCCGAAATTGAGTTGTCCCATAGCTTGTGTTCGGTGTTCGGCCACCAAACAACCTCGTTGGGTTTGTTTGGAACTCCTACACCCGAAGCTCGAAGAAAGCCTCGATGCTTGGGTCTTGTGCCGAATATGGCGGCAATATCATCTATTGTGTAAAGAAATACGTTCTCACCGACACTTATGTATCCTCTTTGGCAAATATCATTTACCGTGTCCACGCCTTTCCATGCCTTGAAATCAGTGCCTAATTCTGCGATTTTTGATTTGATGAGGGTAGTTACTTCATCTATGCGTAGATTGAGTTCTTCCAATGAACAAAGTTCTGAAGCGCCGTTTATTTCATTGTAGCACTTTATTCGTACTACATCAACAAGTTTTGAAATTTCACGCTCCCGAATTGTGTCGGCTTCAGTGTTTTGGAAATGTGCAGGCTCGTCAATCTCCACGACAAGATTTATTTGTGGTAGATAAAGGTCGGCGAGTGCATACTTACCCTCTTTGCGTATCACATATTGCTGAAACACAAAATGCACGTCGGGATTGTCGAGTGTGTTCCAAATTCGGTGTATAACGTAGCTCTCCAATCTCTTGTGCGATATCTTGGTGAGCATCCGCGTAATATATTCTAACTTATAGTTCATGGTCTCGTAGGTTTACCGAACAAAAAAGAGCGACAGCCTAAACTTTTTCCTCATTTGCTTTAGCGGGTTCTGGTAAACCTTGAGTCCAAATAAGTAAAAAGCAGTCTGCGCCCTTATCGGGTACAAACCTACTTTCGACCTAATCATTTGGGACTCCTTAACTAATTTACCAGATTTGCTAAAAGCCAAATAACTTGTCTAAAAGTCGTTTGAAATATGTCTTATTCTTTTATGTTTCTGTTTCTTGCTTAAAATTTTTGAGGGTTCTTAATTCGCAAAGTAAGCAAAAATTTTTGAAACATACAAGAGCATATCGCAGAACTGCCTGAAAATATGTTGTATAACATAAAATGTCGACCCATTCGATGAATCAGCAAAGAATGCCTATTTATGCCGTAGAATATCTTTAAAAGCCGTATTTTTAATTTAAACCTCGTGTCCCGTTCCCATGTGAGCCGCATGTTATAGTCAACGTATGCAGGCCGCATAATTATCTCTCCATAAAGATATCTGTCGTGCTTGGATTTCAAGAACTCCTCAAAGTGCTCTCCGTCACTCTTGTCTCGGGTATTGTAGCGGAAAACAAACTCCTTGCAATATTTGGGTAAATGTTTTGCTTGTACAAGTTCATCAATTATTGCCTGTAGGGTTCTTTTCTTGGCATCGGGTATAACTCGGGCATGAACCTTGCCTTTCGACAAAAGACCGAACGCTGGAGTTTTCACGGAACCGACCGAATGAAGTCAGTTTCCATGGTTCTTCGGTGCAGGAACAATACGGACATTTCGGTTGTCCGTTCCAAACCAGTTCTTCAAGATACTCCCTGCACTCGTCCTCAGTGCTTAGGGTATCTATCATGTCAAGTAGGGATTTAAACGTGTTCATTTTGCCTTGTATTTGAGTATACGGAATTATACCGGCAAAATAAGGATTCGTTAAATATGGAATGTTAAAATTTCATCTGGTATGACACAAAAATAGCGCACCATATTTGACACGCTATTTGCTTACTATAAATAATAAGCAACTGCCCAAGAGAGGGTTGATGATATTGTATTCACAAATCGGCGCTCAATTTTGAGCAAACATAATTTTTAACACGATGAATATCAACAATTCAATCGCTTATACAGACCCTTGTTTCAGGGAAATGTATGTGTTGGTAAGAAGTCATTATCGACACCGGCGAAACGGCAGTTGGGTCTCACAGCCTCGTTGGGCTGTGTGCATATCTCCTTAAATCTCAAAGGCTTAGCCGAATTTCGAGATTTTGCGCAGTTGGGGTTCGTTGATGATTTTGATGCGGCGGCCGTCGACGAGCAATATCTTTTCGGTCACAAATGTCGACAGGGTGCGGATGGCGTTCGAGGTGGTCATGTTCGACAGGTTTGCCAGGTCTTCGCGTGCCATATATATTTTGAGGGTGCAGTTATCGTCTTCGTAACCATAATTGTCGAGGAGCACTATCAGTGCCTCGGCCAGGCGCCCGCGTATATGCTTCTGGGTTAGGTTGACTATGCGCGTGTCAGAGCCGCCCAGGTTGTGCGACAGCTCGTGGATAAAGAACCATGCCAACTGTATGTTTTGGTCAATCAGCGACTTGACGAGTGTCAGGGGGATTGCCCCGAGCGTCGAAGGCTCGAATGCCAGGGCACTCGACACGTATGGCTCTTCGGCAAAAAAAGCCCTGTAACCGAAATATTGCACCGGCCGGATGAGGCGGATAATCTGCACACGCCCTCCGACGCCTTCTTTGGTCTTTTTTACCTTGCCTTTGAGGAGTACCCACAAATATTCAGGCTGCTCACCCTCGGCATAAATGAGCTGGTTTTTCTTGAAGTTGTGTATTTGTAAGTTTTCAGCTACGGCGCGGCGTTCGTCTGGCTTCAATATCTGCCAAATCTCAGCCATGTCTTCGTTGATAACTTTTTCGAGTGTCGCTTTTATCATATTAAGCCCGGAAGATATGCTGTAAAATTGTGTTATACAACAGCAAAATTACAAAAAATTACGTAATCTCCAAAATTTTTCTCTTAGTCAGACTTTAATAGTGGAGTATATGGCTTTAATATTGGTCTAAAAGTCGAAAACTCTATGTGTAAATAAGCTTATTATTTCTGTTGAAGTATTATTCTTTGATTAATAGAAAAATGCCGACACGGTGGCACTCGCTGTTCGGGGTGTCACTGTGTCGTTAGTGAAGTTTTTGGTTCCTTAGTATTAGTACCAGGCCGGCTGTTCGTAGAGGATTTCCCGGCATAGGTGGCCGAAAATATCGTCGTCTGACTCACCGTCGGCAAAATCGGCTGATATTATCTGTTTGTTGTTATAGCAGGCAAAGGCCGGACACTCGCCAAAGGCTTGGGGCGACCGTTCTTTCAGGAGTTCGGGCAGGAAGTCTTCGTCGGGGTTGAGACCCATGTCTTTCATGGCTTCCTCGCGCATGATTCTTAATAGAACGTTGAAATTGTCGGCATTGTCATAAATATATTCTTTGACCTGGCGGCGTTGTTCGGCTGTGGCCTGGCGGCGTACGAACAAACGGATGATATCGTCGATATTGGTACTCATAACTATCGTTTTTTAGGAGGGGGAGGAGAATGATGCGAAATTACGAATTTTTTTTGGTTCTGCTTTTTTAATGTTCGACAAAATTTGTTTGGAGGGAGGAGAATGGCGTCGGTGTCAGTTCATCGACAGGTGGCATCTGACACTGGAGCCACCGAGCTGTAGCGGCGGAAATATCCGTGCGAGGCTCGACTCGATACGGGCGGTGAGGATTGCTCGTGTTTTGGGGCTTAGCTGATGGCGGTGTGTCATTGTTGATGGGGTAAGGGAATGTTTGCCTTACATCAAACCTACGGCACTAATTATTTTTTTTCGCCATGTATGTTCGATTTTTTCTTTATTTAACACTTTCGCCGTTCGGCGAATTTTGCGTAATTTTGCATATTCAAGTTTCGCAAATACGCCACTTGCGCACTGTCTAAAGCTAACCATTAACCGATAAACTATTAACAGTGAGCAAGTCGTAGACTTGCGAAACTTAAATTGCATACTGTAATGGGAAAACTAACACGAGCATGGATTGAGGCGGTGCGCTTCCGCACCTTGCCTGTGTCGGTGGCCGGGGTGGTCACTGCGGTGGCATACGCGCTTGCCGACGGCGTATTCCGGGCCGCGCCTGCGCTGCTGTGCCTTTTGTTCGCACTGCTCTGCCAGGTGGCGTCGAACTTTGCAAACGAGTATTATGACTATCGCGCCGGGCGTGACCGCGCCGGGCGCGAGGGGCCTCGGCGTGGTGTCACTGAGGGCGACCTTACCCCGGGGGCCATGAAATATGCCACCTTTGGCGTGCTCGGTGTCGCCGCTTGTGTTGGCCTCGCCCTGACATATTGGGGCGGTCTGTGGCTCATCGCTGTCGGGGCACTTATCGGGGTATTCGCGATTGCATATAGTGCCGGGCCGTGGCCCTTGTCTACGCATTGCATGGGCGAGGTCGCCGTATTTTTATTCTTCGGCATTATCCCGGTCAATTTCACCTACTATGTGCAGGCCCTTTCGTGGTCTGCGTCGGTTTTGGCCGCCTCTGCCTCGATTGGCCTGATGGGAGCCAACGTGCTTATTATCAATAATTATCGCGATGCCGACGAAGACCTTGCCGTGGGCAAGCATACCCTTGCCAATACCCTCGGTCGCCGGGCTATGCCCTGGCTTTATTTTGTCAACGCGCTTGCTGCCGTGGTCTTGATGACCCCGGGGTGGCTGGCGCTCCCGTGTGGCTGGCTTGCCGCACCGCTTGCATACCTCGTCGGCGCTCTGGCGATTGCACTGCGTATGCCTCGTATGCACGGCCATGCCCTAAATCCATTTCTGGGCATTACGGCCATGTCGATGTTTGCCTACAGCCTTCTTTTTCTCTTGACGCAGTTAGCTTAGTGTGAATTTTAGTTAAATTTTATGACTCCTCTTGGCCGGGTCGAAAGGATGTTGTAATTTTGTGCCCGGGAAAGTCCTACACGGCCAGCTCCCCGAAAATCCCCCAGGTCTTGACCGAAGCAAGGGTATCGGGTTGTAGCGGCGCGATGTAGTAAGCTTTCCCTTTTTTTGTGTCCGTCCGCAAAGTCATTTGTCAGCTTATAGAGTCAACTAAAACTCTTTCGGGGGCGTTTAGCATATAAATCTCAAAAGTGATGAAACATGACAAGACAGGCTGGTTGCCTGATATTTTGGGCGCCGGTTTCGAAATGCAATATATACCGCATCCCGACGATTATAGTGGTCACGTGCGCAGCACGGTAATACGTCGGCTCTCGAAAGACAAGAGCCGAAAGGCCGTATTATACGTACATGGTTTCAGCGATTACTTTCTACAGGCTGAAATGGCCGGTATGTTTGCCGACAATGGCTATAACTTCTATGCCGTAGACCTGCGTAAGTATGGCCGTTCGTTCATGGCCGGTCAAAAGATGTTCCAGGTCAGGGATATTCACGAATATTTTGCCGATATCGACTCGGCTGTCGACATAATCAGGGCTGACGGTAATGACAAGGTGGCATTGCTCGGTCATTCGACGGGTGGCCTAACCACTTCGTTGTATATGTCTGAAGCACCGTCGCCGCTTATCAAGGCATTGATACTCAACAGTCCGTTTCTTGACTGGAACTTGCCTCCCTTGATGCGCCGCGTGGCCATGCCTCTCGTCAGTGCCATGGGGCGTGTGTTGCCAAATGTCAGGGTAGGGCAGAAGCCCGATAGCGGATATGCCGAATCGCTATCTACTCGATATGGGGGCGAATGGGACTACCGTGTAGAATGGAAGCCCGACGTATTACCCGACCCCGACATGGGCTGGGTGCGCGCAATCCACAGGGCGCAGCAGCTGTTACGTCGTCGCAAAATCGAGGTGCCCGTCTTGCTCATGCACTCGGCTGAGTCGGTAAAAAGCGGTGACTCCAAAGAAAAATATAGCCGGGCCGACGCCATACTCGATGTCGAAGCTATCTCGCGGTATGGACGTCGGCTCGGGCCGGATGTTACAGAAGTCACATTTGACGGTGGCCTCCACGACTTAGCCCTGTCGAGCAGGGAAATACGCCAAAAGGTGTATCACACCATGCTCCACTGGCTCAGGAAGCACAGCCTTTAGGCCACTTGGTACTTAGCCCGCTTGTCCTGATATGGAGTTTACAGTAAGGACTCGCAATTGTGCAATTTGGTCATAGAGGTCCTGTTCTCTTTCAGAAACTATGTCAGGAAGCAAATTCTCGGCACGCGATAGATTTTGCTCACAAAGAGCAATATCGTTGGCATTGATGGCCTCGCGTGCCTGCTCGATATATTTTTGTATCATTTGCAGCAAGCCGTCGTAGAATGTGTCGATATTCTCTTGGGCGCGATGTAGGGAAGTGCGGATACCTTCTATTTTACCCGTAAAATATTTTTTCAATTTATTTGTTACACCTATAAGCTTGGGCATAAGTACGTTAGTAATTTCGCTGCATAGGCCTTCTATTTTCTCGCAAGTGCCCGATTGGGATTCTGAAGCCTTTATTTCGTCAAATCGTTCGTTAATCTGGTCGATAACATCAATGTTGTTAATCATTATGTTGGTGCGCTCGGATTTTTCCTCATCGCTCAGCCGGGATAAATATTCCTGACGTTTATCTTTGTCAGTAAAGTAATCGTATACAAAAAGGAATGTGGCCTTCGCTTTCTCAATCTTTTCTAAGCGTTTGGCGATAGTATCGCCATGGATATCAAACTCGTTGCTCTTGGCGTGTAATTTGTTTTGTAGTTCTAAAAGCTGCTCGAATTTCGTGCAGAGTTTTGAAGTTTCGGCGTGGATGAGGGCAGATTCAATTTGGGTAATAGTGTTGTCGATTCTTACGCAGATTTCGTTAAGCTCGTTCTTAAGCTTGCTTTCAATGGATTTATCTTGCGCATCGCATGGTGCTTTAGGATGATTAATCGCGTGTATGGCGTCTAACATTTGTTGGTCATGCTCTTCGCAGGCTTGTGCTCTTTCAGATTCAACGCTTGTAACATGCCATCCGCAGCAAAATGGGCAATAATAACTCCTCTTTGGCACCTTGTGGGAGTTGGCTGATATTTCCGGACTGTTAAACTTGATAAAGTTGTTGGCTTTGGCTTTGGTCTCGAAAAGCATTTTTGGCCTCTGACAGCCAAGGCAGAATTTGCGGTTTTTTGTAGGTTTCATTGTGATAAATATTTAGATGTTATTTGTACGATATACGCATATTCCGTTTTTTTTCGATGATAAACTGCCTGTTGTGACAAAAAAACGGTAACGATACCATTTCAAGGTATCACTACCGTATCTTTCTTGCATCGTGCTTAGAGATTATGCATCTTTATACTGCATAAACCATTTCACGATTTCGGGGTCTTCGTGCGAACCGAGTATAAAGGGTTTGCCGGTGTCGAGCTTTTGGATTGCGGCCATGTCGTCGGCCGACAGTGTGAAGTCGAACACGTCGAGGTTTTGGCGCATACGCTCGATTTTGGTCGATTTAGGTATGACGATTACGCCGAGCTGCACCAGGAAGCGCAATGCCACCTGGGCCACACTCTTGCCGTATTTTGCCCCGATAGCGGTGAGGACGGGGTTGGTGAAGAAACCGTTCTTGCCCTCGGCAAGTGGTCCCCAGCCCATCATATGGGTGCCGAAGGGCTTGAGATATTGGAACATATCCTTTTCCTGGTTGAACACGTTGGCCTCTACCTGGTTGACAGCCGGAACCACATCTACCTGGCTTGCAAGGTCGATGAAACGGTCGGAGGGGAAGTTGCTCACACCGATGGCGCGGAGTTTGCCTTCTTTCATGGCATCTTCCATCGCACGATATGCGCCGTAGACGTCGCCGTAAGGCTGGTGGAGCAGCATCAGGTCGATATAGTCGGTGCCGAGTTTGCTGAGAGACTCGTCAATCGAGGCTTTGGCTTTGTCGTAGGGATAGCGCGAAAACCATATTTTGTCGACCAGGAAGATGTCGTGGCGGTTAACGCCGCTTTGACGTATGCCGGCACCCACGCCTGCTTCGTTCATATACATTTGCGCGGTGTCGATTAGCCTATATCCTACGCCGAGGGCATCGGCTACGCATCGTTGGGTTGCGGCATCGGGGATTTGGAACACTCCGTATCCGAGTATCGGCATTTCCACACCGTTGTTCAATTTGACTGTTTCCCATAGCACATGACAATTTTGGTCATTCAGCCCAATGTGCGCATACATAGGCATATACGTAAATTCAGAGACAATGTCACGTTAAATTTTATTGAACGGATTGCTTTTTCAACTGTCAATAAATCAAAAGGATATAGGAAAGGCGCGGACCTCCTTGTTAATAGAGTGTATAAAAATCCAGGAAATCTCACGCCTTATGGATACTCTATTAACAATTCTGAGACCGGTTTGTCTGAGCGGAATGAACCTTTCGCTGAAAAAATGTCTCATCTCGATTCTTCAGGCCATGATAATATCGTGGTCGGTCAACATCCTCAAACTTGCTTCCGAATATGCCTCCCGTGCCAGCGTGACGTCGGTGGTAAGGCGTATCGAACGATTTTTGCTGCGCGGACTGATAAGGCAGCAAGAGGCGGCCCGCAGCAT